>Ga0157369_10002713_pt1 | contig 21129 bp, 21 predicted proteins | sample C25metaG_FD_113461 | JGI IMG/M metagenome (GOLD analysis project Ga0157369, IMG submission 113461) | Corn rhizosphere microbial communities from Kellogg Biological Station, Michigan, USA - C2-5 metaG | ecosystem: Host-associated > Plants > Roots > Rhizosphere > Soil | place: USA: Michigan...
TACTGCTGTTCGGCCGACTGACCTGACGCCGCCAGGCTCCGGTCCACCGACTCCAGGACCTTCGCCTTCAAAATCGGTTCCCACTGCCGGATCCGGAGGCCTGCGCGCTTTACCTGCCGCAAGAACTGCTCCGCCGATCCCGGCGCCAACGCGCGCTCGATCGATGCCTTCAGCCGGCCAAATTCCTCTTCCCGCTGAACCTTGATGCCGGCCTGAACAAACTCAACCATGCTCGATCTCTGCAGCCACCTGAACTCTGGAGCGGGAGACGGGAATCGAACCCGCGACCAACAGCTTGGAAGGCTGTGACTCTACCACTGAGTTACTCCCGCATCGTTTTCTCTAGGGTTCCGCAACGCTCACTTCGTTCGCTGCTTCACCCTCGCCTGCGGCGCGCGCATCCCGGCGCGCGTCCTCGGCTTCACCCAGCCCACAACCAAACCGCACTGCAAACCTGGAGCCGATGACCAGGATTGAACTGGTGACCTCTCCCTTACCAAGGGAGTGCTCTACCAACTGAGCTACATCGGCCGAACTCTCTACCACGCTACTTATCGTTTTCCCCGGCCGCGTCTTCCGTGCCGCGACGATGCACCAGCGTTCGTACCGCGAACATCGCCAGGATGGCTACCGTCACGTACCGGAACTTCTCGTCGCTCAGCGTCGTCCAGGCGAGCACTCCGAGCAGGAGGTACGCAGCCATCGCAATGGAAAACCGATTCAACTTCATTCCCGGGCTCCGCAATGTTTCGCTGCTTTGCCCTTCAATCCTGGTGCACAGGGGAGGATTCGAACCTCCGTAGCTCCAAGGAGCGGCAGGTTTACAGCCTGCTGCCATTAACCGCTCGGCCACCTGTGCAAAACACTTCTGTGAAACCGAGCTCGCACACGAGCCCAATCACATCTCAGCGGCGCGCAGACAAAATTCCGCGCGAACATACTTCCGCACGAAAACGGCTTGACCACATACCGTAGGTTGGTGGATGACTGTTGCTGGTTGAAGAGCTGCGCTACTTCGTAGTCCTTCCGCCTATCGATCCGCTATCAATCCGCCGACTGCCGCCGCCCTAACTGGAGCTGGCGAAGGGATTCGAACCCCCGACCCTCTGATTACAAATCAGATGCTCTACCAGCTGAGCTACGCCAGCTAAACCCTTCCCGCACCAGGGGACAAAGATCAAAAGTTACCACAACGGCACGCCGCTTGCAAGCAAGCTGCCGAATCCGTAACTCCCTTGATACCTATCGGGTGCACCGGGTTCCATGCAGCCAAACCGAAGGGTTGAAACACGCTGCTTCCCGCGTCCGCCAAATGGTGCTATTCGCCAATGCGAGGACCACTGGGCGGGTTCCCCAGTCCCACTGGAACTATCTTCTAAATGTGTGATTTAGCCGCCCCGGAGGGGCACTCCGGAACCGGCATCCGAGTGTTAATTCTACAGTAAACATGGGTGCGATGGCCAGCGGACCGCTCGCGCTCGCGTGCGACAATGCCTCGTGCGTCGACGCTGGGTCCTTTCCCTTCTTGCGGTGGTCGCCATTGGATTGGCGATCGCGCTGTACTTCGTGCGGCGGCATCAACCGCCACGCGCGGCCCAGTTGCTCCCGCCGTCCAACGGAGCGTTTTACGTCGACGTGGAACTGCTCCGAAAGGCGGGCGTCTTCGATCGCAATCACCCGGTGCAACGCGATCCTGACTTCGAGCAGTTTGTCCGCGAAACCGGATTTGATTTCGAACGCGATCTCGACGACGCGGCGTTCGCGCTGCACAATCCCGCGAACTTCTCGCGCGGCGACGACTACCCGCGTTTCAGCGAAGTCTTCATCGGTCGGCTCGATCCCAAGCGTTGCGGCGATTATCTGCGCAAGCTGTCGTCCGGCACCGAGCAGTATCTCGGCGAGACCATCTACGTGATCCCGCACGAAGGACGCACCGTGCGAGCGGTGGTGCTCGACGAGCGCACCGCGGCCGCGTCCAACACGGAAACGCCGGACGCCATGCACGCCATGATCGATGAGTGGCACGGCGCACACCGGCCATCCACGCTGCTCGACGCGTACTACCGGCAAATTCCGATCGGCAGCATCGCATGGTTCGTCGGGCAGGTGGCTCCGCCGCTGCCGCAAACGGGCGCCGGCCTGGTCACGCCGTCGTGGCTGCGCGATATCGCAGCGGGATCGACGGTGGTGGCGTCGCTGCGATTCGTGACTCAGCTGGAATTGCGCGTGACCGCCTACACGCCGTCCGAAGCCGACGCAAATCGCATTGCGCAGAGCACGAACAGCTGGCTGGCGGTCTTCCGCGCGCTGCAACAGAATTTCCAGACGTCGGGGACCGACCCAGACGTGAAGGCCGCATTCGACAGCATCCGCGTTGACCAGCAGCCGGGAAAAGTCCTGCTGAGCGCCGACGTTCCCGTGGGCGCGCTGAAGAAGATTGCCGCAGAGCCGCCGGCCATGAACGCGCCGGAACAGCCGAAGGCCGCGCCACCCGCGAAGAAGAAATAATCACCACGAAGGTACGAAGGTTCTGCGTGACTCGAGCTTGTTGTCTTCCGCGTGGACCAGTGGCCGGCGAGGACGCCGGCCCTCCAACGCGCCTTACGGGACCTGCACGACCTGGACCTGCATGGTGCCGGTGAACTCGGCCAGGTTGTCGGTGCCTTTGACGAAGGTGGCGACGCGGGTCGGATCCGTGGGAGGCGCGTAGAGGTCGATCATGCGCATCTCGCGCGCGTCGAAGATGCGGTCGCCGGTGGTCGAAACGCTCTCGTCGTAGGTAACGCCGGAGAGAACCCGCGCGCGGCCGCGCCAGAACACGATGATTGGCCGGTTCAGTTGAACGGAGCGAATCAACAGATCCATCGCGGTGGGCGGACCGGGCACCCAAAGCACATGCAACTGGACCTTCTTGCCGTTGTCCAGGAAATGCGGATCGCGCTCGAGATAGCGGATCAGGTCCTCGGGCGTGCCGGCGCTGTCGAGGCAAAGCTCGCCGTTGTTCAGGCGGAGGATCCAGAACGTCTGATCGAGTGCGACGCCTTGCGCGCGCAACGCAGTCTCCAGCGCAGCGGCCCAAGCCCAGTTGCCGCACTTCTGCTTGGCGACAACCTGCGGCAGCGGCTGCAAGTCCACCACGAGATTCCTATGCAGGGCAAAGGGCGGATAGCTTTTCTTCTTCTTGTGGAAGATCTGCGCCGAGCCGGGAACGGCGACAAGCAGCAGCAACACGAGCGCGAGCCGGACGGAGCGCAGCATGGGCAGAGTGTAAGCGAGAAACGGTGGCAAAAGTATTGCTTGGAGCGGAACTTCTTTGACGAACCTATTTTGACAGTTGCGCCAGCGCGCCGCGGAAGAGCACGTCAAAGCTCTCAGACTTGGCGCCGTTCTTGACGGAGGCCAGCGCGCGTTCGGCGGTCGGACGCTGGTATCCGAGGTTGAGCAGCGCCGAAATGACGTCTTCGTCGATCCCGGTAGGCGCGACGGCGGTGGGCGACTCCGCGAAAGCAGCAAGCTTGTCGCGCAGCTCCAGCACCATGCGCTCGGCGGTCTTCTTGCCGATACCGGGAATGCGGGTGAGGCGGGCAATGTCGTTGCCGCGGATGGCGCCGATCATCGCGCTCGCTTCCATGCCGCTAAGGATCGTGATCGCCAGCTTCGGGCCGATGCCGCTCACTCCGATCAGCTTTTCGAACAACTGCTTCTCTTCGGCGCGCAGGAAGCCGAACAGCGCCAGCGCGTCTTCGCGAACGTGCGTATGGATGTAGAGCGAGACGTCCGCGCCGGCGGCAGGCAGATCGGAAAACGTGGGGACACTGATGGTGACGTCGTAGCCGACACCGGCGGCTTCAACAATCGCCTGGTTCGGATGCTTCGCAATCAGACGTCCGCGGAGATGAGCAATCATGAAGTCAGGGGCTAGCGACCAGTAGCTAGTGTACGAGCATCCACTGGGCTACGGGAGTCCCTTTTCGGATCGCTACAGTCGCGGAACCGGGCAAGAACGCATCCGGCTGACGTTCTCCTGGAGGTACCATTTTGCCGCAGGAGATTGCTTATGAAATCCCTCCCGGCCCTGCTGATTGCTTTCGTTCTGCCGTTCGCTTCCACTTCAGCTATACCGCAAGCCACTTCCGGCGTGCTGATACGCGACATCAAGTTCGTCGGCGTGACCCAACTCCCCCAGGCGGATGCCGACCGGTGCCTCTCGGATTTAGGATCCCGGACATTCTCCGGCCCAAATTGGCTCGAAGACGTTGCGGAGCGCGCACGAATCACGTGCTGGCAGGCGCAAGGATATTTCAAGGCAAAGGTGACGCCAACAGCGCAGCCCGTTCCGCCCCGTCACTTCGCGGTGACCCTAAACGTCGACGAAGGACGGCAATACCGGCTCAAGAACATCACCTTCACCGGAAACAGGGTGCTGTCGAGCGAAGCGTTGCGCAGCAGCATTCCTCTCGCAGACGGCGAAGTATTCAATTCCGACAGGATCCGCCAGGGGATTGAAAACCTGCGCCGCGCGTATGGCCGACTGGGCTATATCAACATGACGTCGATCCCCGACACCGAAATCGACGACGCGAACCGTCTCATACAGCTACATTGGGATATTGAGGAAGGACAGTTCACCGTCCGCGGCGTCGAATTTGACGGGGTGACGCCAGCGACGGCCGACACGCTACACAAAGTTTGCAAGCTCAATCCAGGCGACGTCTACAATTGGCAATCCTTGGATTCATGCGTGTCACAATTCTCGACTCTAGTGCCTGCCGCAAAGTTCACGGATGTGGCGATTCAACCCGATAATGTGAACGGAACTGTGAACCTGCAGTTCAAGTTCGCCAAGCGAGAGAAATAGCCCTAGCCTTTTCTGCGGTGGTAGATCGCGAACTCGAAGCCGGGGTTCGGCGGGAAGAGTTCGTTGACCTTGCGCAGTCGCTCGGCAAGAGCATTGGGTGCGAGCAATGGATAATCGCGCTCGCGCAGGTCGTGGTAGTCGACGTCGAGCGCCATCGAGAGCAGGTAGACGGCGATGGCATCGGAGAACGCCGCTTCGAGATATTCATGGCGAGCCTTCTCGGTGTCGCCGCCGACGGCGGTGGCAAGCTTGCGCAATTCATGCGCGTCGAGCGATGTCTCGCCGCGGGCCTTCTCTTCCACCTGCTTCCAGGCCACATCCGCAAACTGGTCCGAAACGCCGGCGCGTTCGACGAAGGCGTGCGCCACGTTGATATAGAACTCGAAAGCCACGCTGAAGCGGTCTTCCATCAGACGCGTCGAAATGAACACGCACTGCGAGTCGCCGACATTGAGGTTGCGATGGCAAACGGCGGTGTCGCTGAGGGCGACGTCGTAGCGGTCGGCGATGAGCGTTTCGTCACCCTGGCTGACGGTGAGCGGGACGAAGTAATAAGCCTTGCGAGCCAGAGCGGAAGCGATGGGCAGGGGAACAAGCGCGACCAGGCGCTCGAGTTCGGAGGCGCCGAGCGGCAGTTCGCCGGAGAGCGCGTAGCAGATGCCGTTGGCGGCCTGCTGGACGGGGACCTCGCGAATCACTTCGCTGGCGCGTCGCGTTTCGGCCTGTGCGGTCTGGACCATCTACGACATTGTAGCGCGGCCTTGACTCATCGCCGTAATTGCCAAAATCGCCGTAATCGCCGGAATCTTTATTCTTGCAGGAACGATTACGGCGGTTACGGCGATTTCGGCGATGCTCTAGGCTGTCTTGGCGGAACCAGAGCTGGCGGCGGTGCTTTTCCTTCTGCCAAAGCGGAAACCGAAGAGCTGCTCTCGTCCGAGCAGGACCGCGCCTTCGTCCTCGACTCGATACGTGATGCGGACGCGCGCGCCGACCGGAAGCTGGTCTTTCACATTGCCGAGGAAGCTGATGTAGCGCGTCGTACCGGTGGCTTCCTCCAGGAACTCGACCACGGTCTTGTTCTGTTCACCCACGTGGCTCTCGAAAAAGTGCAGCCCGCGGACGGTGCCGGTCTGGATGTGGATGCCCGGCGGCAGCGCGTCCGTCATCGCGGCCGCAGATGCAGCCGACGGTTTCCAGAACGGGATCAGGCCCAGGTCGCGGGCTTCAATCGTCGCGTTCAGACCAAAGACGCCGCTGATGGTGAGCAGCATCAGGATCATGAACAGCCCGTCGGTAGTGAACAGCATGTCCGATGTTGCAATGTAGACCACGCCCGCCAGCGGAATGACGGCGAGCAGCGTCGAGATAGCGAGAAATTTCACCAACCCCCCTAGTCCGAGCGAAGAAACTTACCACAAATGAATTGGAATTCAGAACTGGGGAATAGAAAGGCGCCGGCGCTACCCCAGCCGGTAGAAGCTCAGCGACGTGTCGCCCTGGTCCAGCCGGCGATAGCGGACGAGCGCGCCGAACTTCTCGCCGGGATCGAAGCGCTTGTCGTGCTCGGCGATGACGATGCTGGCGGGCTTGAGGAGCTGAGACTGGGCGAGCAGATCGAGAACCTGCTCATAGGATTCGTTGTCGGCGTACGGCGGGTCGAGGAAGCAGAAGTCGCAGGTCACAGCCGCGGATTCGAGCCGGCGCAGCGCGGTAACGGCTTCACGCTCGTGGATCTCAAAACCTTCTTCGATGCCAAGCGAAGCCAAGTTCTCCCGGATGGCGGCCGTGGCGGCACGGAATGAGTCGATGAAGTACGCGGTTTGGGCGCCGCGGCTAAGCGCCTCGATCCCGACCGCGCCCGATCCGGCGAAGGCGTCAATCCAAACCGCATCGTCGAGCGCGTTGGGACGCCCGGCGGTGAGCACATTGAACAGCGTTTCGCGCAGGCGGTCGGAGGTGGGACGCACGTCCATGCCCCGCGGCGCGCGCAACGGCCGGCTCCGGTATTGTCCCGCGATCACCCGCATACGATTTCCATGAACGGCGCGTTTCCGCCCCAGTGTATAGAATGACGGCAGGAAGCGCCTCGCGCGATGAGAAGCTGGTCCATCCCGATCGGTAGGCTGTTTGACGTCGACCTGCGCCTGCACGTCGCCTTCGCCTTCCTGTTCGCGTTCATCTACTGGACCGACCCGCAGCCGAACGTCGCGCAGCAACTCGAACGCACGCTGGCACTGGTGGGGATCATATTGGCGTCGGTGCTGTTACACGAGTCGACGCACCTGGTGCTGTCCCTGCATTACTCGCTGCCGGTGCGGTCGGTTGTGCTCCTGCCGATCGGCGGTGTGTCTCTGCTCGACGAAACCACGTTCCTTACGCCGGAAACCACGCAAGGCGAAGGCACGATGCGGCGCTGGCAGCGCGAGATGATCGTGGCGGCGGCGGGGCCGGTGGCGAGCTTCATCATCGCGCTGATCGCGGCCATCATCATCACCGCGGTGGCGCCGGAGGTGAAGCTCAGCGAGCGTCCCTTCGTGCACACCGGCGGGCTGGTGCGCAGCATCGTGTGGGTTAACGTCTTCCTTGGCGTATTCAACCTGCTTCCGGCATATCCACTGGACGGCGGCCGCGTCCTGCGCGCGCTGTTCACGCGCATCATGGACTTCATGCGCGCGACGCGACAGGCCGTCACCGTCGGGCAGGCGTGCTCGATGTTGCTGTTCTTCGCCGGGATGTGGAACACCTGGCTGATGATGATCGGGTTCTTCCTCTTCGTTGGCGCGCAACTGGAAGAACGCAGCGTGATGTTCCAGGCGGTGTTGGAAAACGTCCGCATGGGCGACGTCATGCTCACCGACTTCGCTACCCTCTCGCCCGCGGACACGCTGGAAGACGCGCTCAACAAGGCGGTCCATTCGCTGCAGGACGATTTCCCCGTCATCCGCGGCAGCGACCTGGTGGGCGTGATTTCGCGGCAGAACATTCTCGAAGCGCTGCGCAGTGAAGGGAATTCCTACGTCCAGTCGGCGATGAACCGCGCCTACGAAGTGGCCGGCCGCACCGACTCGCTGGCCAGCGCATTCCGCAAGATCACCGCGCGCGGCATGACCTTGATCCCCGTGGTCGAGAACGAGCGGTTGGTGGGCATCGTTACCCTGCAGAACTTGATGCACAGCATGTCGCTGCTGGCGGAGACGCGCCGGTTGCGGCGCGCGGAGTAACTCCTCTTCCTTTCCAGGAAATTAGTTTGATTTGACAAAGCAATTCCTCTGCCTAGAATGCGCCCCATGATCGACCCGGAAAGCGTCGCGGCGGTGATGGCCCACTACCCGCGGATATACTTCGCCTGCCATACGCGCCATGTGCGCGATCCGCGCGGCGGAGGCAAGATCAGTCCGCACCAGGCCAGTGTTCTCGATCACCTGCACGACCGCACTCCGACGACCCTCGCTCGATTGGCGCAACACATGGGTGTGGGAGCGTCCACCATGTCGCTGTCGATCAAGCGGCTGGTTCGCCTCGGCTATGTCGCGCGCAAACGCGACACCCACGATCGTCGCGCCGTGCATCTGCTCCTCACTCCTGCCGGCGTGCGCGTCCGCGAAGCGAATTCTGTTCTCGACCCGGCGCGAGTCAAGACTGTGCTTGCGCAGCTCACGGCAACGGAACTCGATACCGCGCTGCGAGGCCTCGGACTACTGGCACTGGCGGCGGATCGGGCCACGGAGAAATCGGGTACGCGAAAGGCGCGGCGGTCGCGCGGGAGGAATCGATGAGAGCTGTGCTCGTGATGCTGGTCCTGATGGCCGCGCTGCTGGTGGTCATCGTTTGTGTCGGAGCTCTGCTGCCGAAGTCGCACGTGGTGTCGCGCATGGCTCGCTACCAGGCGAAGCCGGAGGCGGTATGGTCAACGATCACCGATTACAAGTCCTTCCCGCAGTGGCGCACGGACCTGCGCGGCGTGGAAGCCATGCAGCCGAACAACGGGCTGCCGACGTGGAGGGAACGAGGCACGAATGGTGACATCCCGTACGAAGTCGTCGAGATGCGGCAGCCGACCCGCCTGGTGACCCGGATCGCCGACCCCAAGCTTCCCTTCGGCGGCACCTGGGAGTACGACCTCCAACCCGCGCCCGGTGGCGGCTCGGTCCTGACCATTACGGAGCGAGGCGAGGTCTACAACCCGGTCTTCCGCTTCGTCTCGAAATACGTGATGGGCCAGACCAGCACGATCGACCGCTACCTGCGGTCGCTGGGACGCAGGTTCGGGGAAATCGTCAATCCTGCCTGAAAGGAAACGCAGAGACGCCGCTAGCTACGTCTCTACAGCCGTACCGAGCGGACGTCGTGCATCGCCTCGATCTTGCGTAGCTCGTCGATGACGCGTTGGGGCGCGGGTTCGTCCACCTGCACCACGGCAATGGCTTCCGCGGGTTCGCCGGCGGGGCGACGCTCGCCGCGGCCAAGCGCGAAATTGCCGATGTTGATGCCGCGCTCGCCCAGCACTGTGCCGATGCGGCCGATGACCCCGGGCACGTCGCGATTGCGGACGAAGATGAGGCTCTGTCCCAGGGGAGCCTCGATGTCGATGTCGTCGAGCTGCAGCAGGCGCGGAACGCTTCCGTGAAGGACGGCCCCCTTGGCGGAATGCGTCTTGTCGCCGGCGCACAGCATGAGCGAGATCACGTTGCCGGCGCCGCCGATCGACGACCGCTCCTTCTTGCTCTCGTGCACGTTGATGCCGCGCTCGGCGGCAATGGCGGCGGCGTTCACCATGTTGGCATTCTCCGCGGCCATCTGGTTGAGCACGCCTTTGATCGCTGCGTTGCGGATCAGCTCGGTGCGCCACTCGGCAATCTGCCCGCTGAAGCGCACGGAGATTTCCGTCAGCGCGCCGCCTGAGACCTGCGCCAGGAACGATCCCAGCCGCTCGGCGAGCACGATGTAGGGCTGCATGGCGACATACTCGTCATGCGAAACCGAGGGCACGTTGACGGCGTTCTGAATGACGCCGTGCTTCAGCTACTCGCGCACCTGCATCACGATCTGGATGCCGACGGCTTCCTGCGCCTCACGTGTCGATCCGGCGATGTGCGGCGTGCAGAGCACGTTGGGCAGCGAAAGCAACGGCGAATTCTTCGGCGGCTCTTCGGTGAAGACGTCGAGCGCCGCGCCGCCGGCGTGTCCCGATTGCAGAGCCTGCGCCAGCGCGGCTTCATCCACCAGTTCGCCGCGCGCGCAGTTGACGATGCGCACGCCCTTCTTCATCTTCGCCAGCGACGTGGCATTAATCATGCCCTGCGTCTGCGGCGTCAGGCCGACGTGGAGTGACAGGTAATCGGCGGCGGCAAACACTTCTTCGAGCGAAGCCAGGCGAATGCCCGCATCCCGCGCCACCGTGACCGGAATAAAAGGATCGTGCGCAACCACTTCCATCTGGAACGCCCGCGCGCGACGCGCCACTTCCATTCCGATGCGTCCGAGCCCGACGACGCCCAGCGTCTTGCCGCGAAGCTCGGTGCCCTCGAGTGACTTCTTCTCCCACTTGCCGGCGCGCGTGGTTTCGGTGGCGCGCGAAAGATGCCGCGCCAGCGACAGCATGAGTCCCAACGTGTGCTCGGCCACAGCCACGGCGTTGGCGCCGGGCGTGTTCATCACCGCAATGCCCTTCTTGGTGGCGGCTTCTAGATCGATGTTGTCGACACCCACACCTGCGCGGCCGATCACGCGAAGCTTCGTCGCGTGCGCCAGCAGCGCAGCGTCTACCTGCACCGCCGAGCGCACGATCAGCGCGTCGGCGTCGGCGAGCTGCTCCTGCAGCTTGCCCGCCGCCTGTTCCGGCAGCACGAGCTCCCACGGCTCCTGCCGCAAAAGGTCGATCGCGGCGGGCGACATCTTCTCTGCGATCACTATCTTCATTGTGTCTTGGCCGCCGCAGCGGGCGTGGCGGAGTTCACTTGAGCGTAGGCCTTCTGCGCCGCGGCCACGCCTGCACCAAACTCAATTCTCGCGCCCGCCGACGCCAGCACCTGCTCGATCGCGCCAATCACGCCGATCGTATCTAAGTAGTCGTAGTAGCCGATGTGGGCGACGCGGAAGAGCTGTCCCTTCATCTCGCCCTGTCCGTCGGCAAGCACCGCGCCAAAGCGGTCGCGCACCCCTTTGACGACCACGCCCGAATCGATGCCTTGCGGCGCAACCACGGCCGTGAGGGCCGCGGCGGGTGACTTGGCAAACAGCTTCATGCCCAGCGCCTGGGCGGCTGCGCGCGTCATGGCAGCGCAGGTTTCAGCGTTGCGGACGAGCATGTCGCGTCCTTCCGCGAGATCTCCGCCGCCAACCTGCGTCAGATATTGCAGCGCGGCGTCGAGCGCGGCCACGATCGCAATCGCCGGAGTGAATGCCGACTCGCCTTTCTGCGCCGACTTGCGCTCCTTGCGAAGGTCAAAGTAGTAGCGCGGCGTCTTCACCTGCTCCATCCGCTGCCAGGCGCGCTCGCTCACCGCGAGATACGCAATTCCCGGCGGCGACATCAGCGCCTTTTGCGAGCCGCCAATGATGACGTCCACGCCCCAGCCATCGACATCGAGCGCAGTCGTGCCCAGCCCGGTGATGGCGTCGACGACCAGCAGCGTATCGCTTCCGCGCAGCAACGACGCAATACCCGCCACGTCGTGGCGCGCGCCCGTGGAACTTTCTGTAGCCTGCACGAACACGGCACGCGTCTCCGGCTTCAGTGCGGCACGAACCTGGGCGAGGTCGAACGTTTCGCCATACGGAACCGAAATCAGCTCGAGCTGGCAGCCATAGACCTTCGCCAAATCGCGCCAGCGCTCGCCGAATTTCCCCGCCGAGAGCACCAGCACGTGGTCGCCGGCCTGCGTCAAGTTCTGGATCGACGCTTCCATGGCGCCGCTGCCCGACGACGCCAGCATCAGCGTCTCGTTCTTCGTGCCGATGAATGTCTGGAGGCCCGCGAGCACGCGCTTATATACGGCGCGGAAATCGGCGGTACGGTGATGAACGTCGGCGGAGGCGAGCGCCGTCTGCACCTGCGGATGCAGCGGCGTCGGCCCTGGAGTAAACAGGCGATTCTTGCGCAACATGGGAATCCGTCTCGTTGAGGTAGTAAGAGCGCGCTGGTGGATCGAGGCTGACCTGAGTGCCCGACCCGCAGCTCAAGAATATAGCAACAACGCTTGAGGATTTGGCGGAACCGTCTCGCCATATAATCCTGTCATGCCCATCGTCGACCAGATCACCAAGGACATGACCGCCGCCATGAAGGCGCGGGAGGAACAGCGGCTGAGCACGCTGCGCATGGTAAAGAGCGCGCTCAAGAACAAGGAAATCGACAAGCGCGCGCCGCTCGACGACAAGGAAGCCCTCGCCGTCCTGAGCACGCTCATCAAGCAGCGCAAAGACTCGATCGAGCAGTTCACCAAGGGAAACCGTCCGGAACTCGCGGAGAAAGAGGCGGCCGAGATCACCGTGATCGAGTCCTACATGCCGAAAGCGGTCGGCGAAGACGAAATCGCCGCCACCGTCCGCGCCACCATCGCCGAAATGGGATCGCCTACCCTGAAGGACATGGGAACAGTCATGAAGAACGTGATGGCGAAATTCGCCGGCGCGCGAGTGGACGGGAAGGTTGTCAGCGATGCAGTGAAGCGGGAACTCACGCCAAAGGCTTAACGACCTGAATTTCAGAATTCAGATTTCAGAATTCAGATTTCAAAGCAGAGTGTATTCGTTTCTCAAATCTGAAATTTGAAATTGAATTCTGAAATCGCTCTTCACTTCAGCTTCACGATCACCTTCGCCCCTTCGGGCAGCTTCCCTTTTACGATCTCAATCTTGCCGTCACGGACGATGCCTTCGGCTTCCTTCGTCGTCGACGCGCCGAACAGGTTCGACTGCGGAGGCTGCGCCTCGGCCGGAGCGGCGGGAGGGGGAAATCGCTGCGTGTAAGCGCGGTCCATCGCGATATTGGCCAGGCGGTCGGCCTCACGGTTCTGCTCGCGGGCGACGTGCACCACCTGGAACCAGTCCAGTTCGCGCGTCATCGCCTTGGCTTTCTGGAAGAGCTCGAGCAAGGCGGCGTTGCGCACCTTGTATTCGCCGCACATCTGCCGCACCAGCAGCTCAGAATCGCTCAAGATCTTGACGGCCCGGAAGCGATGGCTGATCGCGTACTCCAGCGCCGCCACCAGCGCCGAATATTCGGCCACGTTGTTGGTGGTACGCCCGAGGAACTGCGCGATCTCGTCGAGCTTGCGTCCGGCATGATCTTCAATCACCACGCCGTAACCGCCGGGGCCGGGATTGCCGCGCGCGCCGCCGTCGATGTGCGCGACCAGGTAATCCTCGGGAATCTTTTCCGTCTGGGCGCCGAAAAACTCCTGCGTGCCCGAGGCGCTTGTGCGAGTGCGGGTCTTCGATCGGAAGGGCATAGCCGTTCGTCAGTCTACAAGATTAGAGATGCGCGCGGCGGAGGTCGCGACGCGGTTAGCGGCCTTCCTTCAAACGCAGAGCCAGGCGGTCGGGAAGCTTGGCCTCGTAGATCCGTTTCTGCGCGCTCTCCACGTTGTAAGGCACGCGGAAAAACGTGACTGCGTAGGCGGCGGAGTCGAACAGGGCGAAGGCGCTGCGCCAGTCGCCGTCCCGCGGCTGGCCGACCGACCCGGGATTAATCAGGTAGCGCGTGGCGGGATCGAGTGAAAAATCGATCTGCTCGGCGTTTGTCTTGGTCACGTAAGACGGGTTCAGCACCAGCGCGCCGTCGGCGCTGTTCAGCGAGAAGCCGCCTTGGACGTGCGTATGTCCGAAAAACGTAAGGCGCACGCTGGAACGCATGAGGACATCCAGCGCGTCGTGGAGCGTAATGATGTACTCATCCTCGTCCGCCGGAGATCCGTGGACCGCGTACACCGGCATAGCGGCCGCATCTTCGCCGTCAATCTTGGCCGCCGGCGATTCAACCTGGCCGATCGGCAGTGGGCCGGAAGGCAGAGCGCGCAGCCACTCGTAGTTCTCCGGCGTCAGGACCTGTTGCGTCCACAACGCCGCCCAGGCGGCAATGGGATTGAAGTATTCGAGGCCTTCGAGCCCGGCGCATGCCTTGTCGTGATTGCCGCGAACGAACACGGAGCCGAGTGCGCGCGAGCGATCGGTCACCTCGTTCGGGCTGGCGCCGTAGCCGACGATGTCGCCGAGATTGACGACCGAATCGTGCGGCGGAGCGGCTGAAAGACAGGCCTCCAGCGCTTCGAGGTTGCCGTGGATGTCGCTCAGCAGCAGTATGCGCACGAGAATTTCCGGGGAGCTAGAGAAGATACCACGCTGGGCAATGTCATGCCCGGCCCATCCCCTGATGATTTATACTTCTCGCCCCTTATGAGAGTGATTGCCATCATTCCCGCGGCAGGGCTGGGAACGCGCATGATGAGCGCGCCCGAGGTGTCGGGACGCGCGCCCAAGCGCCCGCCGGCGGCCAAGCAGTTCACCGAACTGGACGGCACCCCCATCCTTATCCACACGCTGCGGCGATTCGTGGCTGCCGACAGCGTGCATGAGATCTACCTGGCGTTGCGGTCGGCCGAAGCGCAGTCGTTCCAGCCGAGGCTCGACGAGGAAAAGTTCCGCAAGCCCATCCATCTGGTCGAGGGCGGCGAGCACCGGCAGCACTCGGTCGCCAACGCGCTGGCCCAGGTCAAGGCCGCGCCCGACGACATCGTCCTGGTACACGACGCCGTTCGGCCGTTCGTCGACAGCGAAATCATCGGCAACGTGATCGCCGCCGCGCAAAAATACGGCGCCGCCATCGCCGGCGTGCCCGCCGTCGACACCATCAAGCAGGTGGACCGCACCGCCGACGGCGCCATGATCAAGGCGACCATCCCGCGCGAGCGAGTCGTGATGGCGCAAACGCCGCAAGGATTCACCTTTAGCGTGCTGAAGCGCGCCTTCGACGAGGCCGGCGCAGACGGCTTTATCGGAACCGACGAGGCGTCGCTGGTGGAGCGCGCCGGACACGACGTCGCCGTGGTCATGGGCTCGTCGCGCAACATCAAGATCACCACCCTCGCCGACCTGGAACTGGCCGAGTTCTTTATCTCGGTGGAAAACCGTCGAAGAGCCAGTTTGACAGGATAGACTTGCCGCGGAGATCGCGAAGAATTGCTCCAGATTCCACGGAATGCAGAAAGCAGAGTGAGGAATTGCAGAGTGACACCGGCTCGGATTTATCAATCTGCAATCTGCAATCTGCAATTCGGCGCTCGCCCGTCTTTCATCCGTGGTGAGCAACTAGCGGTGAGCAACTAAATGAGAATCGGCTTCGGCTGGGATTCACACGAGTTCAAGAAGGGCGTGCCGCTGCGCATCGGCGGCGTGGCGCTGCCGCACGATCGCGGACTGGCCGGCCACTCTGACGGCGATGTCCTGTTGCACGCGTTGACCGACGCGCTGCTGGGCGCGGTCGCCGCCGGCGACATTGGCGGCTATTTCCCGCCCAGTGATCCCAAGTGGAAGAACGCCGACTCCGCCATCTTCGTAGCCGAGGCTTTGCGCCAGGTGAAGAAGTCCGGGTTCGGCGTCGTCAACGTCGATTCCACGCTCATCCTGTCCGCACCGAAGATCGGGCCGCACGCTCGCAAGATCCAGGCCCGCGTGGCGGAACTGCTGGGAATCTCGCGCGATGCGGTCGGGATCAAGGCCAAGACGCCCGAAGGCATGGGCACCGAAAAGGCCGTGATTGCCCATGTCGCCGTTTTGCTGGAGAAGAAAGGCCGGCAGCGCCGAGTCCGCGCGGCGGAGGATGTCGCCGACGCCGAGCCTCACGTCATCGACGAAGTAGTCGAGAACGTGTTGCGCAGCGCGCATGAACCCCCGCGTACACGGGCCAAGTCTCCCTCCGGGCGAGTGCGCGCGAAGTCCCGCCACTGACGCGATACAACAATCGTCCTGCGTCCCGAATCCAATCAGGCGGAGGAGTTCTGTTTGCGTCTCGGGCCCCGGGCTTCCGCTGTGTTAGTCGCGATCGTGACGCTGGCCGGCGTTTCCGTTCTCGCCAGCCAATCCAGCTCCCATCCTCTGAAACCGGCTGACGCGCAGCACGCATTGCGCTGGCAGGGGCCGTTCACCTACGTCAAGGATTTCGGATCGTCGGGTTCGGGATGCGTTTATCACGGGCACGAAACGGTCAACGCGACCTTGAGTTGCACCGGAAGCGACCTGATGCATCTCCGCTGCACCGCGTCTGGAACCGCGGATCACTTCTACGCCGAGAGCATCGGCGACGGCCCGAACCATTCGCGCCGCACCGATACCGGGTCGTATCACGGCGCGCTCGACGCCGCATACGACGCGCAGACGTTGAAGGGATATGAACTCTTCCGGTTGGACGTCGGCACAACGCTGCCGGTTCAGTACCGGCAGGAGAGCGCCCCGGACGTGACGCGGCAGGGTACATACCGTCTCGACGTGGACGGCGGGATCGATTACGTCCCGTTCGAGCCCGCGTCCTCCCGCATCGAACGCCGGAAAACGGTTCCGATCTACCAGCCCGGACCGGCCGCGTGCGCCAGTGCCGGAAGATTCAACGGAACGGAAACGGTTTCGATGCGGCTGCTTCCCGCCGATTAGATCGATTGGCGCACCGCGCGCTCGCCGCGCACTTCCCGCACCAGCGTGCGAACGATCATGCCGTCAAACTTCGTGCCACTCATTTGCTCCAGCTCGCGGCACGCCTGCTCAAACGGCTTCCCTTCGCTGTAAGGGCCTTCCGTGGTCATGTGGGAGAAGGCTTCGGCAACGCCGATGATGCGCGCTCCCAGCGGGATATGGTCACCCTTGAGCTTGTCTGGAAATCCGCTGCCGTCGAGGGACTCGTGGTGATGACGAACGCTCTGCTGGATGCGGGCGCCGCCGGGAATCGCGCTGCAGATCTGAGCGCCCAGCGGGGCGTGCATCTTCAGCAGGTAATACTCTTCGTCGGTCAGGTGTTCGTGTTTGTTGAGGATCCGTTCGGGAATCAGGATCTTGCCGACGTCGTGTACGCGCGCGGCGAACACCAGGTCCTTGAGCTCTTCCTGCGTGAGATCGAGCGCGCGACCGACGAGCTCCGAGTACCTCGCCACGGAATCCCCATGCCCGGCGGCATGCATCTCGCGCGTTTCGCCTGCTCGGGTCAGCATGAGCACGGCCTCGGCGACGGCCTCGTCCGCATTCTCCGGCTCGACGCTGGAGCCGAGCTTCTTCAGGATCGTCACCAGCTCATCGCACAGCTCCGGACCAACGTGCTCGCGCTGAAGAAATCCTTCGATGAACGCCGTAACCAGCTGCCGGTGCGATGAACCGAGCTCGGCAAACTCCTCTACCGTGGCAACGCGATTGCCGCCGCTGTGCTTGGAGACGTACATGCCCGCGTCGGCGACACGGATGATGTCCTCCGCGGTCGCTCCATGCAGCGGGAAGGTCGCCACGCCGAAGCTGCCGGTGACCTTGCGCTCAGCCAGCATCGGATCGGTCGCCAGCCACAGCCGCAGGCGTTCGGAGAGTACTTGCGCCTGTTCGAGGCCGGTTTCCGGCATCAGGATCACGAACTCGTCTCCGCCGTAGCGCGCCACCACGTTGGACTGGCGGCATTTTTGCTCCAGCAGTCGACCCACGCGCGCCAGCACCAGGTCGCCCTCCAGGTGCCCGGCGGAATCGTTCACTTCCTTGAACTTGTCGAGGTCGATGAGCACCACGCTGAACGGACGTCCCGAGCGCGCGGCACGCTTCCACTCCGATTGCAGCGATTCCAGGAAGAAGCGGCGGGTCTTGATGCCGGTAAGGCCGTCGGTGATCGCCTGCTGCTCCAGCTTCTGGAATACGAACGCGTTGTGCAGCGCGGTGGCGAGCAGGTCGGCCAGCGTGCGCAGGATGAGCACTTCCTGCTGTTCGAAAGCGTGCTCGCGATGGCTCTCCACGTTGAGCACTCCCAGCAGCGATTCGCCATACGCCACCGGAATGCACAGCACCGACCTTGCTCCCGCGAGCAGCCCCCCGGCGTCGCGAACGTCATCCTGGATCAGCACCATCTCGTTGGTGCGTGCCACGCGGCCCACGATCGACGCGCCCAGCGGAACGCGCCGGCCGATGAGCGTCGCCGTCATGCCCGCCTCCGCCTTGATTTCAATCTCCTTGGTGGCGTAATCGAGAATGCCGATGCCGATGTGGTCCAGGCGGAAGTTCTTCTGGATCTCGCTGACAATCTCGCCCAGCATCTGGTCGGCATTCTGGCTGGAAATGGCCGTCTTGGAAACGTTATTGAGAAACGCCAGGTAGCGCGAGCGCCGCTGCTCTTCGCCGAACAGGCGCGCATTTTCCATCGCCACCGCGACCTGTCCGGCGGCGGTGCTGAGGACTTCGAGATCGCGTCCGCTGAAGGCAAACTCGCGTTCGTAGTGGACCACCGCCATCATGCCGCGCGGCTGCCCGTACATCACGATCGGAACGCCGGCGAGACACTTGGCGGGACGTCCCGTGGGCACGCAGCCCAATCGCTGCCGGTGTTTTTCCATCTCCGACCGTATCAGCACCGCCTGGCCGGTCCGGATGATGTAGTCGCTGATCCCGTTCGTTACCTTGCGCGTGGTCTTCGGCTGCACCACGCCCGCGATCACGTCGAGTTCGAACCGGACGGTGTCGCCGTCGAGAAACGCCACGTAGAAGTTGCTGGTATCGAACAGCTGGCCCAACTCGCGCTGCACCGCCATCATCACGCTGTCGGTGTCGAGATGGCCGCTGATGACCTGCCCGATCTGCGTCAGCAGCTCGTACTCCTTGGTGCGACGCTGCGCGTCGTGCATCAGCACGTAGTTCTCCAGCGTCATGCCCAGCTGGTTGCCGACCGCGGTCAACAGCTTGACCTGGGATTCGCCCAGATCGTTCGCCTTCTGCAGCGGAAACAAGAGCGTCCCGAAGCGGCGCTCGCGCGAATAAACGCCTACGATCGCGATGCCCGCTAATCCCGCCGCTTGAAGTCCGCGGCGTACTAGCTCGAAGCCCGTTCCCTGCTCCAGTGGCGCCCACGTGCTCTCATCGAGGTCGCGATAGACGACGAAGCCGCCGCGGTGCCACGCCAGGTCGGCGAGAAAGTCAGCCGGCTGTCCCTGGTCGACGATCAGCGCAAGCTCCGTCGAAAGTCCGCGATGCACGGTCGGCAGCACCGCCCGCCATGAGCTGGCCGCGCAAAAAGCAACGCGCGGTGAACCGGTGAGCCGTGCCAGCCGCTCCAGAACGCGCTCCATCGCGGGCACAACTTCGCGCGGCGTCAGCAGCCGCGTGCGGTCCACTTCGATGCTCGAAAACGCCAGCAAATTGTCCTGGATGGTGCGCCGCTCGCGCTCGAACATCATCGCCAGCATCGAGATGCCGAGCAGCACCTCCGGCAGCGGCGCCGAATGCAGCACATTCATGACGTTCGCGGGCACTTTCGCGCCGAACTGCACCGCGATCAGCATGCTCTCCAAAGCCAGGAGCATTGCCGCCCACAATGCCAGGGAGGCTCCCGTCCAGCGCCTCGGACGCGACTTGCGGCGCACGCCCATGCGATAGAACTGTGCGGCCGCGTAGCCAAGTACCGCCGCAATCCCCAGGTTGCTCGGCACATAGGGCAGCTGCGAGCCGCCAATCACGATCGCGTGATACGCCCCATTCACGTGGGCCAGGACGTCGGCAAGCGACCATGCGGCGCCGATGGCCACCAGTGCCCAGTCGCGCTGCCGCACGCGCGCGTCTTTGTTCAACTGCAGAGAGCGCAAGACAAGCACGGCAAAACACGCGAACGCGAATCGTGCGAGCCAATCCAGCACGCTGCTGTGCCAGTTGAGCGCCACTACGAAGGCCAGGCAGTGCACGAGATATGCGGCCCACATGGCGCGCCACAGGCCAACGTAGGGATCGCGATTCTGACGGTATTGCAGCGCGAACAGACACAGCCACAGAAGGGCTATCAAGCCCGCAAAGAAAACTATGACTGTGACGCTGATTTCCAATCCACCCTCCGGGCGCACCTATCCTTAGCTTTGGCCCCGAGCCAAAGCGAATAGAGTCCCTGGTACCCGCCGAGGTGGCCAGACTATAGGTGAGCTTCGGTTCGCCGGTCAATGATCTGACGGCTAAATTTCAAACTTTGGTACTGCACCTAAGTGGTAGATTACCGGGACTTTTTCTCGATCTTCGCCCAGGTGTCCTTGAGCGCGACAGTACGGTTGAATACCGGCTTGCCCGGCTTGGAATCGCGGTCTGCGCAGAAGTAACCCAGGCGCTCGAACTGGAAGCGATTGCCCGCCGCAGCCGATCCCAGTGATCGTTCCAGCTTGGCATCGTGGATGACTTCCAGCGACTGCGGATTCAGGTTGGCGGTGAAGTCCTCGCCCTCCTCCAGATCCGCCGGATTCTCCTTGGTGAAGAGCTTGTCGTAGAGCCGCACTTCTCCCTCGACGGCGTGCTCAGCCGAGACCCAATGGATCGTAGCCTTCACCTTGCGCTTGTCGGGCGAATCGCCGCCGCGCGTCGCCGGATCGTAGGTGCAGTGCACCTCGACGACGTCTCCGGTCTTTGGATCCTTCACCACGCCGGTGCACTTCACGAAGTACGCGTAGCGTAGACGCACTTCCACGCCGGGAGACAGCCTGTAGTACTTCGGCGGCGGTACTTCACGGAAGTCATCCTGCTCGATGTACAGCACGCGCCCGAATGGAACCTTGCGCGAGCCTGCCGACGCGTCTTCGGGATTGTTCACCGCGTCCAACTCTTCGCTCTTACCTTCCGGATAGTTATCGATCACCAGCTTCAACGGCCGCAGAACCGCCATCACGCGCGTCGCATGCTTGTTCAGGTCTTCGCGGACGAAGTGCTCCAGCATCGCCAGGTCGACAATGCCGTTCGTGCGCGACACGCCGGCGACAGTCACGAAGTTGCGGATCGCTTCCGGCGGATAACCGCGCCGACGCAGCCCCGACAGCGTGGGCATGCGCGGATCGTCCCATCCCGACACGCGCTTCTCATTCACCAGTTGCAGCAGCTTGCGCTTGCTCAGCAGCGTGTACGTCACCGCCAGCCGGTCGAACTCGGTCTGCTGCGATGGGAAGATCCCTAGCTGCTCGATGTACCAGTTGTAGAGCGGCTGATGGTCGGCAAACTCCAGCGAGCACATCGAGTGCGTGACCTTCTCGATCGAATCCGACTGCCCGTGTGCCCAGTCGTAGGTCGGATAA
>Ga0157369_10002714_pt1 | contig 21128 bp, 14 predicted proteins | sample C25metaG_FD_113461 | JGI IMG/M metagenome (GOLD analysis project Ga0157369, IMG submission 113461) | Corn rhizosphere microbial communities from Kellogg Biological Station, Michigan, USA - C2-5 metaG | ecosystem: Host-associated > Plants > Roots > Rhizosphere > Soil | place: USA: Michigan...
ACCGGCCGAACCATCTGGACTTATCAACGCCGCCAGAAGGTCGTCAATCCTTACGAAAGCAATCGATACATCCGCGGCGTCGCGATTCTCGGCAACCGGCTGTTCCTTGGCACTCTCGATGCCGCTCTCGTGGCGCTGGATGCCCGAACGGGCGCTCCGGTTTGGGAAACCCAGGTTGCCGACACCATGCGGGGGTACAGCATCACCGCCGCGCCCCTCGTGGTAAACGGCAAAGTGATTACGGGCGTCGCGGGCGGCGAGTACGGGATTCGCGGCTTCATTGACGCCTACGATCCGGCTACCGGCAAGCGGCTCTGGCGGTTTAATGCCGTTCCGGGTCCGGGGGAATTCGGTCATGAGACCTGGTCAGGCGAGAGTTGGCAGCACGGCAGCGGGGCCACATGGCTTACAGGCAGCTACGATCCCGATTCGAACACTCTCTTTTGGTCCGTCGGCAACCCTGGGCCTGACGTTAATCAGGACGTCCGCAAAGGCGACAACCTCTTTAGTTGCTCAGTCCTTGCGCTCGACCCGGAAACGGGCAAGCGCAAGTGGCACTACCAGTTCACGCCGAATGATTCGCACGATTGGGATTCGACGGAGGACATGGTTCTGGTCGATCGCCAATGGCACGGGGATAACAGAAAGCTCCTGCTGCATGCCGACCGCAATGGCGTGTTCTACGTTCTTGACCGAACGAATGGCAAGCTTCTGTCGGCCACTCCTTTCGTTCGCGCAAGCTGGGTGAAGGGCTGGGACGAAAACGGCAGGCCAATCACTACGCCGAACTGGGGCGCGAGCGAACAGGGCAACTACGTCTACCCTGCCCTTGGTGGCGGTTCGAATTTTCAGGCGCCCTCGTATAGCCCACGAACAGGTTGGCTCTACCTCGCATATCACGATGGCGGGTCGCGCTACGCCTACGGCCCCTCTCCGTATGAGCCTGGAAAGCAGTTCTGGGGACGCGGAGGCGGCGGATATGGAGCGCCTCCCCAGGGCCAGGCGCCTGACACGCAGGGCGTAATGGCGATCGATCCGGAAACCGGCAAGGTGCAGTGGAAATTCGAACTCGCGGAGAACTCCCTTTCCGCGGGCGTTCTGGCCACAGCCGGTGATGTGGTGTTCGCCTCCTCGCGCGAGGGGAATTTCATTGCTCTCGATGCAAAAACCGGCAAAGCCCTTTGGCATTTTGGCGCGGGAGCGGACCTGCCCTCGTCGCCCATGAGTTATTCCGTAGGCGACCGCCAGTACGTTGCGGTCAGTTCGGCCGGTGTTCTTTACGCGTTCGCTCTACCGGAATAATCCGCGGTTTGGATGTCGTTCTTGTTTAAAGAACGAGACCGAAAATAAGGCGCGAAAAGAAGAAACCGGCGCAGCACTCTGTTACCTGCCTTCCTACTCGCCGGACCTCAACCCGATCGAAAAATGCTGGGCGCAAGTCAAAAAGCTGCGTCGACTCAAGACCCGCTCTGTTACCGCCCTTCAGGAGGCGATCCCCGAAGGGGCACGATCCTCCCCCTGAGCGCTAACGCTCGGGAAAAACAAGCCCGCGCTGGAAGACTCCGCGGGTTTCTCTTCGCCAGCACAAGATGTTAAAAGAAGGGGAAGACCTCAACAACCCGACCGTGATGCTGCGCGTCGCCTGCGAGACGGAGCATTTGCTCGCCGATTCCCTATCTGCGTCCGGCTGCCGACTGGTGGATAGCCTCGCGCCGCTGAAGGAGGGAGAAGAGTGTTTTGTCAACGGCCACCTCGAGGTCTTTCCGCAAAGCAGTATACCCTGACAACGTTTTCGTCCGTTGGTCCGATGGCTCCTGCGGCTGCGTCGTGTGGCCCGGGAAGTCCGGTCGCGAAGGAACCACTCTGCCGGGCGCGCAGCAGTATCTGACCAGCGTTCTCGGGGCCACTGATGCCGTATTGCTGGACAACGGTGGCGACGTGCGGCCGACCTATCGCGGCGGCGAATTGGTCCGGTCCAGCGTCTGCTGCTGTCTTCACAGCCAATTGCGTCCGGCAGATGCTGTTTCGGCTTGCCGCCTGCTTCAGCCGATATCGACTGCGGTCCGACCGGCGCACACAGCGGGATCTCCCTTCACAAATGAACATCTCGGTTCCCGGCAGCAGACGAATACAGCCGGGAAGCCAAATAATCGTGGAATCAGAAGACCAGCCGCAACGCCACCTGCATCTGCCGCGGATTGCCCACTGTTGACGTGATCGTACCCACGGCGCCGTTGCCGATTGTCGCATTCGGCTGCGCGAACTGCGGATGATTCAAAATATTGAATGATTCGAACCGGAACTGCGCGTTCAGCCGCTCGACGGGATGAAACTCCTTGAACAGAGATGCATCCAGATTCGTTCGGCCCGGGCCATACAGAATATCCCGCCCTGCATTGCCGTAGACGTACTGAGCCGGCGTCGTGAAAGCCGCGGCATCAAACCACCGATTGATCGTCGGGTTCGACAGCACCCCACTTCCGATGCGGTCCGGCCTGCTTCCAGTACCTGTATTTACCGTGGCCGTCTGCAGCCCCGGAGTAAACGGCAACCCCGTTTGCGACTGCAGAATTCCATTGATCTGCCAACCGCCAAGCACGGCGCCCGCAAAGCCATGCAGGCCGAAACCGGGCAGTTGGTACGTGAAGCTTGCGGTAAATCGCTGCCGGATATCGAATGCCGAGTTGCCGCGGTCGCAGAACCGGCAACGTGGATCCTGTGGCGTGCCGGAGCCGCCGCCGAAGTCCGTGGCCACGTCATCGATCGAATGCGCCAGTGTATATCCGACCAGCGCGGTCAGCCCGTGAGAGAGTCTCTTCTCCGCCGTGAACTGGAACGCGTGATAACTGCTTAATCCGTCGGAAGTGTAGTAAGTGATATCCGCCAGAGTGGGCAAAGCTGAGTAGAAAGGACGCCGCGGCGTTGTCGCTCCCGGCCCGGGGACGGGCTGATTTGGATTCCAGGTCGTCCCTAATCGTCGGCCAAGGTTCCCCACGTACGCCGCCTTGAACAGGGTTTTCCACGGCGCCACCTCCTGTTCCAAGGTGAGGTTGAATTGCTCCGCGTAAGCCTGCTTGATATTGCCCGGAATACCGATCACGTTACCGCTTGGGTTGTTCGCAATACCGAAGTTAATGACCGGGGTCGGTGGAAATCCATCGCTGACGCGGGGGCCGAGGAATTCATCGCCCGGACTGGTGGAATTCACAGGCCCAAACGGCGCCTGCCGGTTGAGACGCAAGAGTGCTCCACCATTGCCATTCGGATTATAGAAAATACCAATGCCGCCGCGCAGCACCGTGTGGTTCAGGACCTGATAAGCGAAACCCAGGCGAGGCGAATAGTCATTCCAGTCCGATCCCACGCCTGCCGTCGAACTCACCCCGTTCTGGCCGGCAATCATGAGCTTGTCCGTCGCCGGGTTGAAGTTCGCAATCCGGTTCGCGACCTCACTGTACGGGCTGTAATATTCCCAACGCAGTCCGATATTCAACGTGAGCTTCGGCGTCACGCGCCAGTCATCCGCCACGTACCAGCCGGTTTCAATGCCTCGTATCCCCGGCCAGACCAGCAAAAAGTCCTGCTCAAAAAGCGTAGGATAGCCAAGCAGCATGCTGGCTATGGCATCACCGCTGTTGACGCCAGGCTGGGCAGTGAATCCCGTGCTGAAGTTGAAACGACCGTTACCGCGATTCGTTTGGTACTCCGTAATCTGCCGCCGCCGCACATCGATGCCGAAGCGAAGAGTGTGCTTGCCGCGTGTCCACGTGACGTTGTCGAGCTCTTCAAAAGTGTTTTCGCGCCGATAAATAGGCAAGGACCGGCTCATGCCCGTTCCCGAATAGCCGGAAGGCGAAAAGATCGGCAGTCCGGTTTGAAGCGCATTCGGATTTGAGTTCGCGACGCCCAGTTCATCGCCGAGGTTCTCCGTGGGCGTAGTGCCCGCAAGCGTGTAATCAACCCGAAAGCGCTGAAAACCCACGCGCAAATCGTTGATCAAACTCGGACCGAAGATGTGTGTGTAGTCGGCCACAGCGTGCTGCACCGGATTGGCGGAGGTGCCGGCGAACGACGCTTCATCTCCGATTGGTACCGGGTGGGAGATTCCGGCGATTGTCGCCAGCGGGTAAGTCGGCGGCACGATCGTGTTCGTGTGCTGGATCGAGTAGCGAGCGAAAAACTGGTCGTTTGGCGAGATCTGATGATCGATTCGGATGTCGCCCTGGTCCCAGTTCTGCACCTGGTTGAGATTTGCCGTGTAGTTGTTCGTCAGACCGCTGGTCTGCGGCAGGGGGTAAGCATTCACCATCTTCAACGTGACAGGGTCAAAACGACTGGAGGGAATAATATTTCCAGGAAACTGTGTTCGCGTGTATGACGAACCCGCGGCCGCCGTCGTCGCCGGATCGTAAATCGGTCTGAATGCGCTGAAATTGCCAGTTCGCTCCGCTACTGTCGGGATCGTCAAGATCGAAATCTGCTGCTGATTTCGCCGGAATCCCTCATAATCCATGAAGAAGAAAGTCTTGTCTTTTCCTTTGTAGAGCTTCGGAATCACCACTGGACCACCCAGCGAGCCTCCGAACTGGTTGTAACGGAACGAGGGAAACGGCGTCCCCGCTGCATTGAAGAAGTTGCGGGCATCCATCGCGGAGTTGCGCAAAAACTCGAACGCGCTGCCATGCAGGGTATTGGTCCCGGACTTCGTCACCACATCCACCACCGCCCCCGAATTCCGGCCCTGATCCGCGCTGAACAGATTCGTCTGCACCTTGAATTCGCGGATTGCTTCAACTGCCGGACGAAGCACGATCGAAAGCGTCAGGCGATCGTTGTCGTCGATTCCGTCGTAAAGAAAGTCATTCGATCCCTCGCGATTGCCGTTCGAGAAGATCTCCGTCCCCGGCCGGCGATCGTCCGGCCGCGTTCCGCTCATGATCGTGCCCGAAACGCTGTACCCGGTCCCGTTCACGCCCGGCGAAAGGGTCGCAAGCTGCACGAAGTTGCGGCCGTTCAGAGGGAGTTCTTCGGTGAGTTGCGTATTCACGACCGTTCCCAGCGAAGAGGATTGCGCTTCAAGTTGCGGAGCCGCACCCGTCACTTCAATCGTCTCGCTCACCTGTCCCGGCTCGAGCGTGAAATTCAGAGTCGCCGCCTGGTTCACCTGAAGCTCAACATTGCTCTGAACTACTTTCTTGAATCCAGGCGCTTCGGCCGAAATGTTATAGGCTCCCGGCTGCAACAGCGGCGCCAGATAAGTTCCCGTCTGGTCCGTGGTCACCGCGCGGCTTGCGCCCGTTCCGGCGTTCGTCACCGTGACTTTGGCATTCGGTATCGATGCGCCGGACGGATCCGTTATCGTTCCGCCGAATTGACCCGTTGTCGCCTGGCCGTACAGCGCCCCAGCCACCGCAAGCACGGAAACAACAGCTCGCAGTAAGAACCCATGAGCAGACATTGCTCAACCCTCCTCTGAAAGAAACTGACGCGATCAACTTATCAGGAGCCGGGCGGGATCGCAACTTGGCTTATCCGTTATTGTGAACAGTGGGCAAGTGGTCCGCGCCGGACGCCGCGCCACTAACCCTGCGAGCCGGTTTTGCAGCGATCAACGCGCCCGGTTGATAGAGTAGTTTTTCAAAAACCATATATGAATCGCCGAACATTTCTGAAATCCGCAGCCGCGGGCGCCATGGCCTTCGCCGGAGCGCCTCTCGTTCGCGCTGCATTGCCGAAGATGAAGATCACGCGCGTCCGAGCGTACGAACCACCGCGTCCGAATCCGCTTTTCAATCAGGCTGATACCGTTGTCACAATCGAAACCGATGCCGGCATCACTGGTATCGGAGAAGGCGGCTTTGCTGACACCTTGCGGCAATGCGCCGGCCGCCTGATCGGGCAGGACCCGCAATTCATTGAGCACCTCTGGCAGGATATGTCGCGTGCTTTCTTCTACCCGCCCGGACGCGAGAAGGAGGACGCGCTCGGCGCGCTCGATCTCGCGCTCTGGGATATCAAAGGCAAGGTTCTGAAGTTGCCCGTCCATGAGGTCCTGGGCGGCATGGTGCGCAATTACTGCGAGTGCTATAACACCGCCGGCCTGATTCCCGGCGTTAAACCTGGAATGGGCGTTCGCGAGCGCGCAAAGCTGACCATTGAGGCCGGCTATCGCGCATTTCGAATGGATGCCGCGTCGAATCGGCGTCCCGACACGACTTACAACACTCGCGAGAAGGTCAATGAGGTCTACGATGATTGCGCCCAGGCGCGCGAAGGCGTGGGTAAGAACGGCGATTTCTGCATCGATTTCCACCAGCGCTTCGATTTGATCGACGCCGTTCGCGCCGCCACTCTCATCGAACCGCTGAATCCGCTGTTTGTCGAAGATCCCGTGCGCGCCGAAGCCTTCGAGCAGGATCTTCCGCAGTTCCGCCGCATGGTGAAGGTGCCAATCGCCGCCGGCGAGGAATGGGGCAACCGCTGGGATTTCAATCGCATTGTCGAAAATCACGTGATCGACTATCTCCGCGCTACACTACCCAACGTCGGCGGCATCACGGAAATGATGAAGATCGCGGCGTTATGTGAGACGCACTTCATCGGCATTGTTCCGCACTTCACCGGACCCATTTCAACCGCGGCCCTCGTCAATTGCCTTGGTACATACTCGGGCCCTGTGCTGATGGAGTATAACTACGGCGGCCGCACTCTTTCCTATCTGCCGAAGTGTCTCGATTTCAAGGACGGCAAGCTTTATGCGAATGAACGTCCGGGTCTCGGCGTTGAGGTCGATCTCAATCAGTGCAAGCAGATCCTGGAAGTAACGAAGTACGATACCAATCGAGCCCAGACTTACTTCCGTCCCGATGGTTCGATCACGAACTGGTAACTTCCGCTAACTGAATGGGCAGGGGCCTGAATTCGCGCCATTACCGCGCCAGCTCGCTGACTTGCAAGTCCTGGACCTGGGAACGGCAGGCGCCATAACTCCCGGTGGCCACCACTATGCATACAACAATGCGAGACAGGGGCAACACGCATCGCGATATTCTCGCTTTCATGGATGCGTACAGCCACCGCATATTGTCTCCCGAAGTATCTTATCTTCTCCGCGCGCTACGACGAAGCTGCATCGTCATGGCGCTCAGTGCTCTCGCCATGGCTCAACTCAGGACAGCACCTCCCTCCTCCGCCGGCGTTTCGGCGGAGCGCGTCGACCAGGCTGCCCAGCTCATAAGAACTCAGGTCGATTCAGGCTCAGTCGGCGCCGCGGCTATCCTCGTCGCCCGGGATGGTCGTATCGTGTTCCAAAAAGGATTCGGCAGGTTATCTCCTGCGCCGGATGCGCCGCCCGTCACGCCCGATTCCGTCTTCCTGGTTGCATCCATTACCAAACCGGTCACGGTTGCTTCTCTGATGTTGCTTGTGGAGCGCGGTCTCGTTTCGCTTAACGATCCCGTAAACCGCTATCTCCCGCAGTTTACCGGTGCTGACCGCGATGCCGTACGCGTCCGCGATCTGCTGAGCCATACTTCGGGCCTGCCGGACATGCTGCCTGAAAACACCGAACTGCGGCGGAGTCACGCGCCACTCAGCGTTTTCATTCAGCACGTCTATTCAACTCCCCTGCTCTTCAAACCCGGCACATCATTCAGCTACCAGAGCATGGGCATCCTGCTGGCAGCGGCAATCGTTGAAAAGACCACTGGCATGGCCCTGCGCGACTTTGAAAAGAAAGAGATCTTCGGACCTCTTGGGATGAAATCCACTTCTCTTGGCCCTGGGGGGCGACGCATCTCAGATCTTGTGCAGGTATTAAGTACGCCTCGATCCAACGCTGCCGATGAGGCGAGCTTCGGGCCGAACAGCGCCTACTGGCGTAATTTCGGGGCGCCCTGGGGCGGCATGCACACGACGACTTCCGACCTCGCGATCCTGCTCCAGACCTTCCTCGATCATGGCGCCTGGGCGGGCCGCCAGATTTTCAGCCCGGCGACCGTGCGCGTCATGACCTCCGACCAGAACACCGGCATCCAGGCGCCCTGGGGCTTCGGCTGGGCCCTGGCGCGGTCAAAAGTCTGGAACGCTTTCGGAGATTTGGTATCGCCAAAAACCTTTGGACACGTCGGGGCCACCGGTACCGTGGCCTGGGCTGACCCCGAGAGCCGGCTCATCTGCGTCGTTCTCACCAACCGCCCTTACGACACTGACCAGGGCCATCTTCTGCGCGCCGTTTCAAACGTGGTCGCCGCTTCTGCTGAATCAGGGCCACGCCCGTAACAAGTGAAGCGGCCTTACTTCATCTCCGCCACATTCACAATCTGCTTCCCGCTTTGCACAAGCCGCTCCCGCAAAGCCGCCGCAGGCTTCTGGGTCAGCACCACGTACTCAGCCCAATCGAGCATCGAATCCACGTCCCCCACCATCAGCCGGCCCACATGCGGAATCGCGTTCAAAACGAACTGCCGGTTGCTGCCGTAGATCTGGTCCAGTTGAATGTGGGGGTCGAAGATGCGCAGTTCCCTGCCCTTGCCGATCAAATGCTCGATCAGCGTCACCACCGGGCTCTCGCGCAAGTCGTCCGTATTTTCCTTGAATGCCAGTCCGAATACGCCGAGTTTCACCGGTCCCAGCGCAAGGATCTGGTCGATGGCCCGTTGCAGATGCGCCTCGTTGCTCGCCATCACATGCTGCAGAAGCGGAAGATCCAGGTCCAGCCGCGATGCCCGGTACGTCAGCGCCCGCAGATCTTTCGGCAGGCATGACCCGCCAAACGCAAAACCCGGTTTCAGATACGCCGGCGAGATATTCAGACGGTCGTCCCGGCACAGCGTCGACATCACCTCGTTCGCCGGAATATTTAGCCGCGTGCACAAGGACCCGATCTCGTTAGCGAATCCGATCTTCAGCGCGTGAAAGCAGTTGCACGCGTATTTGATCATCTCGGCCGTCCGCAGGGTGACAAGGCACGGCTCCACATCCAGTGCGGCATAAAGAGCCGCTACGCGCTTCACTGCCGTCGGATCGTCTCCTCCTACCACCACCAGCGCCGGCTCCACGAAGTCTTTCACCGCAACTCCCTCGCGCAGGAACTCCGGATTCGAAACCAGCACGAACTTCGAGCGATCGCCCAGCGCCGGCGCAACCACCTCTTCGCACGTGCCGGGAAAGACCGTGCTGCGAATGACTACAATCAGCGGTTTGGTTCGCCCCTGCAGATACGTCGAGAGTTCCTCGCACGCACGACGCAGTTGCCCCAGCCCGATATTGCCGTTCGATTCGGATGGCGTCCCGACGCAGATCAGCGCGATATCGGATTCGTCGATGCATTTTCCCAGGCTGGCCGTCGCTGTCAGCAACCCGCGTCCCGCGGCGTCCTGCACGATCTCTTCAAGCCCCGGCTCATAAAATGGCGCGCGGCCCTCCAGCACCTGAGCAACCTTGAATTCGTCGCGGTCTACGCCAATTACGCGATGGCCCAGTTTCGCCAGACACGCGGCTGTAACGCAGCCCACATAACCCAGACCGAGTACGGCGATTCGCTCCGGATTGGCTGCTTCCTCCGTTTTCACGATTGCCAGTATCGCATCGGGCTCCAGCCCCACCGGGATAGTACCTACGAGATAATAGGTATCTCCCGCCGGATGGAATTCGCGCAACACCTCAAATCGCAGGTCGATATCGTCCGCGTCATTTCCGAATACGGCGTGAGGTTGCGGCGCGTCGGCCTCCGCTATTCCGGCCTGTGCCCTTTTCACAGCGAGAAAACGCCGTCTTTTTCGGTTTCCGAAGAACACCAGTTCTATAAATGCTTTGGCTGCGACGCCAAAGGCGACGTCATCAAATTCGTGATGTCGATCGAAGGCCTCACGTTTTGGGAGAGCCTTCGCAAACTGGCCGAACAGCACGGCGTTCCTCTTCCGAAGCAGTCGTTCGCGGCCGACGATGAGACCAGACTCCGCGCCGTTCTCTACGAAATGCACGAGATCGCGGCCGTGCATTTCCGCGAAAATCTCGAGGGCCCGAACGGCGCGGCCGCGCGGGAATACCTCGCGCGCCGCGGCGTCCGGCCCGAAACCGCAACGGCCTTTGGCATTGGCCTCGCCGGGCGCTCCGGCCACGCGCTCGAACGCCTTCTCGCCCAGCGCGGCTTCCGCCCCGAACAAATGGAAGCATCCGGTTTGATCGGGAAACGCGACGACGGTTCACTTTACGATCGTTTCCGCAATCGCCTCATCTTCCCGATCCACAACGAATCGGGCAAAGTTATCGCCTTCGGCGGCCGTGCGCTCGATCCCGATGAAAAAGCCAAATATCTGAACTCGCCGGAAACCAGGATCTACAAAAAGTCCCAGGTTCTTTTCAACCTGAATCGCGCCCGCAAGGCCGCCATGGACGCCGACCGCATCGTTCTCGTCGAAGGCTACATGGACGCTATCGGCGCCACTCAGGCCGGCGTCACCGAAGTGGTCGCCAGTTGCGGCACAGCGTTAACCGTCGAACAGGTCCGCATGCTGCGCCGCTATTCCGCGAACCTTTACCTGAATTTCGATCCCGACACCGCCGGAGCAAGCGCCGCCGAACGCTCCATCAAGCTCCTGCTGGACGAGAATGTGCGCGTCCGCATTGTCGAGCTTGAAGATGGGCTCGACCCCGACGAATACTGCGGGAAGTTCGGCGCCGAGAACTACCGGGCGCGGGTCGCTTCCGCTAAAGCTTGCTTCTATTGGCTCGCGGATCGGGCGCGAAACAAGTTCAATCCCCGAGACGCTCAGGGACGTTTTGACGTTCTTCAGTATCTGGTACCTGCGATTCAAGTCCTTAACGAAGCCTTGGAGAGAGAGGCTGTCGTGAACGACCTTGCGTCGTTCCTCGGCGTGCAAACTGGGGTCGTACTTGACTATCTGCGACGCGCAGTTTCGCAGCGAAGCGCCAGGATCCAACCTCCGAAACAGCAAGCAGATCGTCCAATGGACGTCGTCCTCCTACCGCTTGTAATGAGTGGCCTGGAAGGATGCGGCCAGATCATCGACGAGTTGCGCACGTTATCGGGATGGCGGATGTTGCCCACCGCGCGGGTGTATGACACAATCCTTGCGGCGCATGAAAACGGAGATCCAATCACCTTTAGCTCGATTGCGGATCGGCTAACGGAAGACGATCGGACTTGGATTGCGGACATCCTCCTCAACGCAATTCACACCCCATCCATTGAGGATGGCCACGCTTGCCTTGAGACCCTGAAACGGGAGGAACACGCGGCGAGGAGGAGAGATTTCGGGGCCCGAATCAAAGCCGCTGAGCGAGAAGGCCGAACTGAGGAAGCCTTCAGGCTGTACGCGGAGTTGGGTACCCTCGACAAGAAAACTCGCCCGCATTAGTAACAAGGTCCGGCCGCTCGATCTCTTAATTTCCGCCTTATTACAACCACTTGAATTTCGGGATAGCTTTTCCGCTCTCAACGAACGAAATTTTTTCGCCGTTACTGAAACGATAGCCATCTTTTTGCCACGACAATTTGGATTACCTGCTTATGAAAACGGAGGTACAATGAGGCCATTCTCGCGACCTGAGAACGGGGAATCGCCTGCGGGGGGATCGATGGCGGACGAAAAGTTCGAAACCGTTGAAGCATTGGCGCGGGGCGGTAGTGAGAACGATTTCGGACTCTTTGAAGAGGTAGTCGATCTTCTTGGCGACGCCTCCGAGTTGTCAATCGACGATGATGCCGTCGCCGAAAAGGCCGAGGAACGCCGCTTCGATGAAACCGAAGAGTTCCTCGAAACTGATCTTTTCGACCGCACCCACGATCCTGTACGCCTCTACCTGCGCGAAATGGCTTCGGTTCCGCTGTTGAGCCGCGAAGCCGAAGTCGAGATCGCGCGGCGCATCGAGCGGGGCCAGAATCATGTCCGGCGGTATTTCTCGCGTTGCCCCATTATGGTTAACGAGCTGATCTCCGCCGGTATCGATTTGCGCAAGGGCGAGATCTGCGTCCACGATATTTTGCAACTCAATGATTCCATAACGGACGAGGATTGCGCCCTCGCCGCCGCCGAAACCATTTCAGTTTGCTTCGAGTTATCCAACCTGCAAAAAAAAGCGGCCCAGATTCGCGCTCGGCTTGAGGCCTCTTCGGCGCAGGCCCGCCCAAAGCAGATCCGCAAACTCCGCTGGGAGCTTGGCCGGACCACGGTCGCCATGTCGCGCGCGGTGCGCAGCCTGAAGCTGCAACCGACGGTGATCAGGCGTTCCATCACCGCGTTGCGCAACGCGGTTGAGCAGACAAGATCGCTCGAAAAACGGATCGCGCGAAATGAGCGCGCGCTCGAAAAGTTGAATTCTTCTCCCGATGCTGCGAAAGAACTCCGCCGCGAGATTCGCGACCTCGGCTCCGCCCTTTCCACGCTCGAGCTGAAGCATGGCGCCTCATCCGCTGAATTGCTCCGCTCTCTGGAATTAATTGATCAGGCCGACGCCATGGCCGAAACCGCAAGGCAGGAGCTGATTGAGGCGAATCTGCGGCTCGTCGTCAGCATCGCCAAGCGCTACAACAACCGCGGTCTGCAGTTTCTGGATCTCATTCAGGAAGGCAACATCGGCCTCATGAAAGCGGTCGAGAAATTCGAATACCGTCGCGGGTACAAGTTCTCCACTTACGCCACCTGGTGGGTGCGGCAGGCGATCACTCGCGCGATCGCGGATCAGGCCCGCACCATTCGTATTCCCGTCCACATGATCGAGACCATCAACAAGCTCGTGCGAACCTCGCGCGCGCTGGTTCAGGAACTGGGACGCGAGCCCACCAGCGATGAGCTCGCTGCGAGACTCGGGCTTGCTGTGCAGAAAATCCGGCGTGTCATGCGCATAGCCCAGGATCCGGTTTCCCTCGAAACGCCCGTCGGTGAGGAAGAGGAATCCCATCTGGGCGATTTCCTCGTCGATCAGACCACCGTGTCCCCGGCCGAGCAGATCACGGCTTTGAATCTGAACGAGCAGACAGCGGCGGTGCTCAAAAGCCTTTCTCCGCGGGAGGAGAAAATCATCCGGCTCCGATTTGGCCTCGAAGACGGCAGCGAGCATACGCTCGAGGAAGTCGGCCAGAGCTTTTCCGTCACTCGCGAGCGCATCCGCCAGATCGAAGCGAAAGCATTGCGCAAGCTGCGGCATCCCAGCCGGAGCTTCCGTCTGCGCACGTTCGCGGAACGCGCCTGACCGTTACTGAGCCGGTTTCTTCCGGTTCAGCACTTCCTTTACTGCCGGCGGCAAATCGAAACGGTCCGACGCGATATTCGCGTTGTACGTCACCTTATCCAGCCGGATCGCAATCGTCTGTCCGGCCACTTTCTGCGTCATAGTAAAAGGCGTTTGCACTCCTTCCACGGTGCGATAATCCGTCAGGTCCATCTCCGTCGGAATCTCGCCCAGTGGGCTGGGAACAATCTGGTCCATGCGCACCAGCAGCGCGGAATCGCGGTCGAAATAGAAGGTTTCCACTTTTCCCTGCTTCGGCGTCATCTCCACCTTCCATGCCGGTTTTCCGCCCACGTCCTCCGAGCCAACTGTCCGAATCGAGCTGTAGTAATCCTTCCAGTGCGTCAGCACTCGAAAGCTGGACGAGCGCTCGACCGCCGCCTTCTCGTCGCCGTCCTTGATGCGGGTTCCCTGGATCGCGCTCGATTCCCATGCCACCAAACCGTCGTACCCTTCTTCGATTTTTCCGATTCCGGGAAACTCGATGGCGCTGTAGGATTTTTCACCCTGCTGATTGATCAGGACAGAGCCTGACACATTGCGCCCGACCATCTCGACAGAACCCGTCATCTCTACGCCTTTTGCGCTCGCCAGTCGCTCCGCGCCGCCCGAACGTTCGATGCAGCGTTGCAGAACTTCCTCGCCCGAAGGCAGATCGGGAGCGCCCAAAGCGCCGCTCGGCAAAACGGCGGCTGCCAGCAGCAACGCGAAACAACGTCTGTCCACATCAATTAGGTAGCACACATTCAGGCAACGCACGTTCAGCCCCGACCGATGCAACCGGACAACCAGGGAACCGTTCTCCCACCGATCCAGCAGGTACACGACTGAACCTGCGGGCGCACCAGCTTCCGTACCTCCGGCATCCGAAGGGACACGCGCCCTTCTTCCTCACGTAGACGCTCGGAGGCGCCACCCGCTGGGACATTGCCGTGGAATTCGCTGTTGGGGGAGATCGCAGCACAAACCGTTCCCGCAGGCCGGGAAAGGTGGGCCGCTCATTGCCAGAGGGTTGAGGGGATTAGGCTCGAGCGGCCCGGGAACAACTGCCCTGTATTGCCCTGACCCTCCAGCAGGTTCCCAAAATCTTACTGGCCCCCCAAAAAAAATCAGCGATCCGCGAAGCGCGCCCTGAGAGCAGCGGCACGCGCATCCGCCGGTGACTGGCTGTACTGCTGGAGCGAAGCGGCCAATCCCGTAAACCCGCTGTCCTTCGCCGCCCGGACTGCGTTCTTGCCTTCCTTGTTGGCGATTCCCGGATCCGCGCCATGCTCGACCAACAGTTGCGCCATCTCCGCGTGTCCCATCGCCGCGGCGCTATAGAGCGGAGTCGATCCCGATTCGCTCTCCCTGGCGTTCACATCCGCTCCCCGGTCGATCAGCAATTCCGCGACCCGCGCATTGCCGCCGAGAGCCGCATCGTGCAGCGGCGTCGCTCCCCAGTCGTTCCTCGCATTCACCTTCGCCCCGTGATCGAGCAGGATTCGCGCAATCTCCGTGTGCCCCTTGAGCGCCGCGTCATCCAGCGGAGTCGCGCCGGTCACGCCTCGCGCATCCACGTCGGCGCCACCCGCCGTCAGCATGCGCACGGATTCGATGTCGCCGCGCAGCACCACTTCATCCAACAGTCCCGATTCGCGCCCGCTTGCGCCCGCATCGAGCGCCAGCAGAGCTCGAACAGCATCGGCGCGCCGCAGTCGCACCGAGTTTTCGAGCGGCGTCGCGCCTGTTGAGTCACGCCGGGCCGGGTTCGCCCCGTTCTTCAACAGGAAGGTCACCACGGCCGCATCACCGCGGCATGCGGCTTCGTTCAGCGGCGTCGCCCCGGTATACGGATTGGGCTCGTCGATTTCCGCGCCGTTCCACGCCAGAAACTGGACCGAATTCATCATCCCGCGAATTGCCGCTTCGTCCATCGCCGAGGACCCAGCCTTATCGCGATGACGCACCCTCGCGCCCGCGGCAATCAGCAGTTCCATCATCGGCACATTCCCTCGCGCCGCCGCGAGTTCGAGCGGAGTCACACCCGATGGATATTCCGCGTTGGCGTCCGCATGCCCTTGCAGCAGGAGTTTTCCTGCGGTCAAATCGTCCCGCAAAACCGCGTAATCGAGGGGCGTCGAGCCTCCTTCCGCATGGGGCGCGTTCGGGTTTGCTCCGCGGTCGAGCAGGAGCTGAACAATGTCGGCGCGTCCTGCCCACACCGCATCGTGCAGCGCTGTTGCTCCCAGCGTGTCCCGCTTGTCGGGATTTGCGCCCGAATCGAGCAATATCCGGACCTGCCGGTAATTCCCGCTGCGAATCGCGCTCGAAAGATCCGGCCGTCCCTGCTCTCCCGCCTGGCATTGCACGTTACAAACCAGCAGGAGACAGACCAGCAGGCCGAAACTCAGAGCCAGCGCTCGCATGGCGTCACACCGTCACGGGTTCTTCCGCAAATCCAACGTACTGCACTTCTTCTTCGAGCGGAATGCCCCATTTCCGCTCAACTCGCCCTTTCAGCTCCTGAATCAGCTGCACCAGGTCGGCAGCCGTGCCGTTCCCGGCATTGTAGATCAGGTTGGCGTGATAGTCCGCCACCTGAATATCCCCGGAGCACATCCCCTTCGCGCCCACCTGTTCGAGAAACCACGCCGACGGCACTTTTCCCTCGATCACGCTTTTCGCAGGCACCTCGGCCGCCACGCTCGGCGGCAGCTCGGCAAGGAGAAAGTTCTTGAAGATGCTTCCGGCGCACTTCATCGTTGGCGGATATTTCGCATTGCGCACTGTGAGGATCTTGTCCGCAGCAACCCGCAGCTCGGCTGCGTTGGCTGGCTCGAGCGCCAGCAGCGAAGACACGATAATCCACTCTTTGTGCCGCTTGAACACGCTCTCGCGATAATGGAACTCGCACGCCGCATTGTCGAATTCGCGCAGCTCGCCGGCATCGATGAAGCGTACGCTCGTCACTCGTTCCGAAATCGAATGTCCGTACGCGCCCGCGTTTCCGTATACTGCGGCGCCTACTGACCCCGGGATGCCGGTCATCGTCTCGAGACCCTTCAGGCCGCGATCGATCGTATAGTCCACCAGCGTCTGCAGCACCGCGCCCGCGTCTACGTGAACGTTCGTTCCGTCGGCCCGAATGCCATCGCTTGCGAACTTCAGAACCAGCCCGCGAAATCCGTCGTCGGACACAATCAGATTCGTGCCGCCGCCGATTACTACCGTGTCCATCCCGCTCGATCGGGCAATCTTCATCGCCTGAATGAAAGTGTTGGCGTCTTTCGTTTCGGCGTAGAGATCGGCTGGGCCGCCGATGCCGAATCTGGTGTATCTGGAAAGCGGAGCGCCCTTGAGAACAGTCAGTTCAGGCAGGGCGCGAAGCCGCTGATACGTCTCTTCAACGAGACTCATTGCTCTAATTATAAAGATGGCCGCCAGCGCTTTCCCCGGATTTCCAGCCGAAGGCATTGCCTTTCTTCGAGCGCTGAAGAAGCACAACGACCGCGACTGGTTTAATGCGCGCAAATCCATCTTTGAAGAGAGCGTGCGCAAACCCATGCTCGATCTTGTGAGCTCGGTTCACGCGCACATGCTCTCGTATGCGCCCGAGTATGTCGGTAATCCGGCGAAATCCATCTTCCGGATCTATCGTGATACGCGTTTTTCTAAAGACAAAACACCGTATAAGACCCACATCGCCGCATATCTCTCGCGGAACGGGCTCGGTAAGGATTCAGGCGCGGGCTTCTACTTCTACGCGTCGCCGGAGGAAGCGGGCGTAGCCGGCGGTTTGTATCATCCACCGCCGGACGAACTGCTTTCCGTTCGTCGCATGATCGCGACGGATTCGGATTCCTTTCGCGATCTGTTTGAAAATCGCCGGATAAAGAAGCTCTTCGGCGAACTTGGCGGCGACGCGCTCACCCGCCCCCCGAAGGGCTTCGATCCCGATCACCCCGCGATCGATCTCCTGAAGCACAAAAGCTTCGTGCTCCACGCGAAATTCGAACCCGCAATCGCCGCCACGCCGCGCTTCTACAAGGAGATCGTCACCCGGATCGAAGCGCTAGCGCCCTTTGTCGAGTATCTGAACCGGCCCCTCGTCGAGAAATCCAAAGCGAAGCTCCGCGAGGAAGCCTTTCGCCGATAACCCGCTTACACGTATCCGCCGGAATGCTCCTTCACCTTGCCCCGGAACAACCAGTAAATCAGCAGAAAGTACGCGATCGCAATCGCCATTCCGGCCCCCCACCAGACCAGTCCGATCGAAAGCGATGACGCCCCCGCTGCGGCATTCGCGATCGTAATGCTGTTCGCCGGATCTCCCGTCGCAGGCAGCAGCGAGGGATAAAGCGCGAACGCCGCCCCGCATAACATCGCAACCAGATACAAACAGGAAGAGAGAAACGCGTTCCGCTCCTGCCCGGTGCGTGTGAAGTAGAAAATGCCCGCAAGGCCGGCCGCCACAGCCGCGGGAATCAGCCAGCCCACAGGGCCGGCGCGGTAGTTATCCAGCAATGCGGGTCGTACTCTGACGGACCCGAGCAGCGCGCCAATGGTCAGCAGCACGAGCGCCGGCCACAACCAGCGCACCGCGCGTCGCATCCGCCCATTCAGTTCGCCCGAGGTCTTCAGAATCACATAAAGGGCGCCATGCAGCGCGAGCGCCACCAGCGCCACAATCGCTGCCAGCAATGTGTACCAGTCGAGCGCGCCCGGATTCGGCCCCGGCAGAAAGCCGGTCCACAGCGGAACGAAGAAAGAATGGTTCGCATCGAGCGGCACGCCGCGCATCACGTTGCCGAGCGCGGCGCCGAACAGCACAATCAGTAGAATGCTCGCAATCGAGAAGACTCCATCGAAAAACTCGCGCCATACCTGGCTCGCAAGATGCATCCGAAACTCGATCCCGATGGCGCGAAACAACAGCAGCCACAATACGAAATTCAGCGGCAGATAAAAGCCGCTGAAACTCGCGGCATAAAGCAGCGGAAAAGCGTAAAACAACGTGCCGCCCGCGGCCACCAGCCAGACCTCGTTGCCGTCCCAGAACGGCCCGATCGCGCGCAGCAGCATCCTCCGCTCCTGTTCATTCCGGGCTACGATCAGGTGCAGAGCGCCCGTCCCCAGATCGAATCCATCCAGTACCACATAGGCCGTCAGCATCAGCGCAACAAGCGCGAACCAGAGGGTTGGCATACCGGTTATTCCTCACCTGTCGCGGTTACCGGCGCAGCAGTTAGCGGCAATGGCCCGCCATGTGGCCCATGCTCGATCTCGCGCTGCACCAGAAACAGATAGAAGATCGACAGCATTGCGTAAAGCCCCATAAACCCCATCAGAGTGAACATTCCGTTCGCGGCCGAGACGTTCTGCGAATAACCGTTCTCGGTCCGCAGCAGGCCGAAGACGAGCCACGGCTGCCGTCCCACCTCCGCCGTCAGCCAACCTGCGATATTCGCGATAAACGGAAACGGAAACCCGAGCAACAGAATCCAGAGCATCCAGCGCGATCGAAACAACGCGCCGCGCCAGAGCAGAAAAGCCGCGAGACACATGATGCCCGCGAACAGCGTGCCCAGCCCCGCCATGATGTGATACGCGAAATAGAGCAGCGGGATATTTGTCGGCCAGTCCTCTTTCGGAAAGTCGCTCAAACCCTGTACCCTCGCCACTGGCGTGCCGTAAATCAGAAAGCTCAGCAGCTTGTTCACGTAGATCGGATTGTCGATCCGCTCATGCTCCACATCCGGCTGCCCGATAATCACCAGCGGCGCCCCAATCTCGGTGTGGAAAAGCGCTTCCATACCGGCCGTCGTTACCGGCTGATGAGCCGCCATGTACTTGCCATGCAGGTCGCCGGTCGGAAAGATCTGCGCCAGACTTGCGATCAGGCCCGCAATCACTCCCGTCCGCACGAACATTCGCCCGAATCGAACATCGCGGTTGCTCAGCAGATAAAACGCGCCGGTCGCCGTCATCGCGAACGCGCCGGTAATCAGCGCGCCGCTCATCGTATGCGCGTATTGAATCAGCCCCCACGGATTCGTCAGGACGCCCGTCAGACTTGTGACTTCGAACGAGCCGTCCACCAGCCGCCTGTACGCCACAGGATGCTGCATCCACGCGTCCGCCATCACGATGAAGAACCCGGAGAGCCACGAACCGAGAAAGACCATGAATGCCGCGGCCCAGTGGCCGGTGCGGCTGAGTATCGTCTCTCCAAACAGAAACAACCCGAGGAACGCCGACTCCAGGAAAAAGGAAAAAACGCCTTCCATCGCCAGCGGCTGTGCGATCACGCCGCCAGTCAATCGCGAAAACTCCGCCCAATTGGTGCCGAACTGAAATTCCATCGGGATTCCGGTCACTACGCCGGCCACGAAGTTGATACCGAAAATTCTGGTCCAGAACCGGGCGGCGTCGTCGTAAACCGGATCGCCCGAGCGGAGCGCCAGCGTTTTCAAAACCACAATGAGTGGCGCAAGCCCCATCGTCAATTGCGGAAATATGTAGTGGTAAGTGATAGTAAACGCAAAGTGAAGCCGGTGAATGAGCAGCGCGTCGTTCATCTTTGTGAGAACTATGTATAACAATATTCCGTAAACCTCTATGGGACGGATTGTGAAATCCGGCATCCAAAAACCAGATGCGTATTCTTCTGTTCAGTGGCAAGGGCGGCGTGGGCAAAACCAGCGTCGCCGCAGCAACAGGCGTGCGATTGGCCGAGCTCGGGCATCGAACGTTGGTGATGAGCGTCGACCCGGCCCACAGTCTTGCGGATTCTTTCGACCTCACGGGCGAGTTGTTCCACGGAAAAACCGGCGAGCCGGTATCCGTCGCGGACCGGCTTTCCATCCAGGAGGTCAATATTCAGCGCGAGATCAAAGTCCACTGGGACGCGATTTCGAGCTACATCACTTCCCTGCTCCGCACCAGCGGCATCGGCGGCGTTGAAGCCGAAGAGATGGCCATCTTCCCCGGGATGGAAGAGCTGAGCGCGCTGATGTACGTGACCCAGTACCGCCGGACAAAACAGTTCGATGTGGTGATTCTGGATTGCGCGCCAACGGCGGAAAGCCTTCGCTTCGTCAGCTTGCCGACCACGCTCGACTGGTACATGAAGCACGTCTTCAATTTCGAGCGGCGGCTGCTGAAAGCGATCCGGCCCATAGCCAATCGCGTCGCACCCGTTGAGATGCCGAAAGACGAGTACTTCCAGAACATCGCCCAGCTGTTCGGAAAAATCGAGGGCGTTGACAAGTTGCTCGAAGACGCGAATATCACGAGCGTGCGCCTTGTTACCAACGCGGAAAAGATGGTGCTCCGCGAAACCCAGCGGGCGTTCGTTTACTTCTCTTTGCACGGCCTCACGGCTGACCGGGTGATTGTGAACAGGCTCTTTCCGCCTGAAATTCATGACGAATTCTTTAGCGAATGGCGGGCTTTACAGGAGAAAACGCTGGCCGAGATCGAAGCGTACTTCGCGCCCATACCCGTGTCGAAAGTGCCGCTATTCCGCCACGAAGTTCTCGGAATTGAGCGGCTGCGCGAGTTCGCGAATGTACTGTACCAGGACGAGCCGGACCCGGCGGCCGTCACCAGAACCGAGCGCCCCTATTCTTTTGTGCGTGAGGGGGAACAATACCAGATCCGGCTGCGTATGCCCTTTACGGAGAAGCGCGAAATCGGGCTGTTCAAGAAGAACGACGAACTGGTGGTCGAAGTAGGCACGCTTCGAAGGCACATCGGCCTGCCGACCACTATGGCCGCGATGCATCCGGCCAGAGCCCATATGGAGCACGATGTGTTAGTCGTGGAAATGAGGAGCTAACGAACATGAGTCCGGAAAGCGGAGCCAGAACAGCGGAAACGACAGGCGCGGG
>Ga0157369_10002715_pt1 | contig 21125 bp, 8 predicted proteins | sample C25metaG_FD_113461 | JGI IMG/M metagenome (GOLD analysis project Ga0157369, IMG submission 113461) | Corn rhizosphere microbial communities from Kellogg Biological Station, Michigan, USA - C2-5 metaG | ecosystem: Host-associated > Plants > Roots > Rhizosphere > Soil | place: USA: Michigan...
CAGCGGCACCCAGACGAACATGAATGCCAACGAGGTGATCGCCAACCGCGCGATCGAGCTTGCCGGCGGAATCCTCGGCAGTAAGAATCCGATCCATCCAAACGATCATGTGAATATGTCGCAGTCGTCGAACGATACGTTTCCGACTGCGATGTACATTGCCGCCGCAACCGCGGTGCACGAGCAGTTGATCCCGGCAGTGCGAAAGCTGCATGACGCCATTGCCGCAAAGGCCGACGAGTTCAAGGATATTGTGAAGATCGGTCGCACCCATCTGCAGGACGCGACGCCGCTCACAATGGGCCAGGAGATGGGCGGCTGGGCGAGCCTCTTGGATCGCGATCTCGCGCGTATTAATGCCGCGCTCGATGGCCTGTACGATCTCGCCATCGGAGGAACGGCAGTGGGCACCGGGCTCAACACTCACCCCGAGTTCGCCGAGCGTGCCGCGGCAAAAATCGCGGAGCTCACGGGCCTTCCTTTCCGCTCCCATCCCAACAAGTTCGCCGCGCTCTCCGCCCACGACGAACTGGTCTTCGCCAGCGGCGCGGTTGAGACACTTTCGGTCTCGTTGATGAAAGTCGCGAACGACATTCGCTGGCTCGGCTCCGGCCCGCGCTGCGGGCTTGGCGAACTGATACTGCCGGAAAATGAGCCGGGCAGTTCCATTATGCCGGGCAAGGTGAACCCAACCCAGTGCGAGGCCATGACGATGGTTGCGGTGCAGGTTCATGGAAACCATTCAGCAATCGCATTTGCCGGAAGCCAGGGCAACTTCGAGCTGAACGTCTTCAAGCCGGTCATGATTTACAACTTCATGCACTCCGTGCGCCTGCTGAGCGATACTTGCCGCTCATTTGTGGAGTTCTGCGTCGACGGCCTCGAGGTCGACACCGCGCGCATCCAGGGCTACGTCGAGAACAGCCTAATGCTCGTCACCGCGCTCAACCAGCACATCGGATACGACAAGGCCGCCAAGCTCGCCAAGACCGCCCATCAGAAAGGCCTCTCCCTCCGCGAAGCCAATCGCGAACTCGGCTTTTTGACCGACGATGAATTCAGTGCCCGCCTCCGCCCCGAAAGCATGACATCACCCAAATCGGAGCAGGGCAATTAATCGCTGGCAATTGCAATCACCCGGACGCGCGGCAGCCTGCGACATGATTGAATGCGCGGCCACGGCCTGAAAGATGAGGTTCTGCAATCGGGCATAACAGCGTAGAATTTTCCCGCCTGCTTCAATCTTTATTTCGAGAGTTGAAATGAATCGATTCTTTACTGCTTCGCTGCTGTTTGGCCTTCTCTGTAGCAATGTAACCGTTGCGCAGAATGCAAATTCAGCTCCGCACGACTGGGAAAATCCTCACGTTTTCGGAATCAATAAGGAGCCGGCGCGCGCGCACTACGTTCCGTTCGCCGACGAGGCTTCCGCGGGGCGCAATGGAACTGAGTCAGAGAGGGTGCAGTCGCTGAATGGCCAATGGAAATTTCATTGGGTCAAGCGGCCCGATCTGCGCCCGGTCGACTTTTACAAGCCAGACTTCGATGTGAGCGGCTGGAAGGAAATTCCTGTCCCATCGAACTGGGAAATGCAGGGCTACGGCACACCCATCTATACCAACATCACGTATCCGTTCAAGCGCGACTGGCCAAAGGTCACTGAGACCCCCGATGACCACTCGTGGACCTCGTACGACCAGCGCGACCCGGTGGGATCCTACCGGCGCGAGTTCACCCTGCCGGACTCGTGGAACACCCGCCAGACTTACCTCGTGTTTTATGGCGTGAACTCGGCTTACTACGTGTGGATCAACGGCGAGAAGGTGGGCTACAGCCAGGACGCCCGCATGACGTCGGAATACAACATTACCAAGTACCTGAAACCGGGCAAGAACACCATCGCGGTCGAAGTTTACCGCTGGTGCGATGGCAGCTACATGGAAGATCAGGACTTCTGGCGCATGAGCGGCATCTATCGCAACGTCGTCCTCATGTCCCGGCCCGCCGTCCACGTGCGGGATTTCCAGGTTCAGACTCCGTTTGACGCTCAGTATGAGAACGCCACACTCAGGCTGCATCAGATAGTGCAGAACGTGGCCGGCAAAGCCGCACCGGTTACGCTCGAGGCGAAACTCCTCGACGCGGATGGCAAGCCGGTGTTCACGGCTTTTAAGAAGATCTCCGTTCCCGCCGGCAAGGAGACAGCCGTTGATTTGGCGCAACCGGTGAAGAGCCCCAGGAAGTGGTCGGCTGAGATACCGAACCTTTACAGGCTCATCCTCACGCTGAAGGATGCCAGGGGCGGCGTTCTCGAGGTAATTCCGTGGAATGTGGGCTTCAAGTGGTCCGAGATCAAGGGCGACCAGATGTTGTTCAACGGCAAGAAGCTGATGATCAAGGGCGTCAACCGCCACGAGTTCGATCCCGATCTCGGACAGGTGATGACGCGAAAGTCGATGATCGAAGACATCAAGCTGATGAAGCAGAACAACATCAACGCCGTCCGTACCTGCCACTACCCCAACGTCCCCGAATGGTACGAACTGGCTGATGAATACGGGCTCTATATCCTCGACGAGACCAATGTTGAGTCGCACGGATACGGATCTGGCGAGAAGCAGCCCATCTCCGATGGGCCTGATTATCTCGATGCCATCGTCGATCGGCTAAGCCGCACCATCGAGCGGGACAAGAATCATGCCTCCATCATTGGGTTCTCGATGGGCAACGAAGCGGGGTACGGAAGAAACTTCGAGGCCGCAAAGGCATGGGCCAGGCAGCATCATCCGGAGTTCTACATCACCTACGAACCGGCGAACAGCATCCACGGCGATGCGCTAAGCCCCATGTATGTAAAGCCGGGCGAGATCGAATCTTATTACCAGAAGTACGGCAAGGGCCGGCCCTTCTTCGAAATCGAGTACGCCCACGCCATGGGCAACAGCACCGGTAACTTCCAGCAGTACTGGGATGTCTTCGAGTCGAAGCAGTGGGCGCACGGCGGATTCATCTGGGATTGGGTTGACCAGGGCATAAGGCGCAAGGGTGCGAACGGCAAGGACTATTGGGCCTACGGCGGCGACTTTGGCGACAAGCCGAATGACGACAATTTCAACACCAACGGCCTTGTGCTGCCGGACCGCACGCCGCACCCAGGATTGTCCGAAGTAAAAAAATCGTATTCCGGCATCAAGACAGAAGCCGTTGACCTGCTGAACGGTAAGATGCGGGTGAAAAACAAGTTCAATTTTCGCGACCTGTCTTTCGTGCACGGCACATGGGTGCTGGAGGAGAACGGAAGGCCCATTGAAACCGGCGATGTGCCTGTGAGCGACCTTGCTCCCCTAAGTGCCAGGGAAGTCGATCTCGGTATCAAGCAGCCCAATCCCCAGCCCGGTGCGGAGTACATGCTGATGGTGAAGTTCGAACTGGCGAAGGACACTCCGTGGGCGCCAAAGGGCCATGTTGTCGCATGGGACCAATTCGAGATGCCGTTCGAGAAAGCCCCGCCGCCGGAGCGGGACATCAAGAGCCTCCCCGCGGTGACGATTGCACACGTACCGGGGGAAATTGTCGCCACGAGCGAGAAATTCTCGATCGCGGTGAACACCGATTCTGGCGCCATTTCCTCATACAACGTCGACGGCAAAGAGCTTCTGACCGCTCCACTGGAGCCCAACTACTGGCGTGCGCCCACTGATAATGATCGTGGAAATGAGATGCCGCGCCGCCAGGGCGTCTGGCAGCTTGCGGCCATTCATCGCGCCACTGTGGGCGTGCACGCCGAGCAGCTAGCCCCGAACATAGTGCGTATTACGGCGCGAAACACGCTCCCAGCTGGATCTGCGACACAGAACTACGTGTACACCATCTACGGCGACGGGTCGGTCGAGGTGGAGAGTTCGTTCAATCCCGGTAGCATTCCTCTTCCTGACCTGCCCCGCGTCGGCATGCAAATGCGCGTGATCGGCTCCCTCAGGAACGTGCAGTGGTACGGCCGCGGACCGCAGGAAAACTACTGGGATCGTAATCTCGGCGCCGCCGTCGGCCTCTATCGCAACACCGTCGACAATCTCTGGTTCCCGTACGTGGAGCCGCAGGAAACCGGAAATCGAACCGACGTGCGCTGGGTGACAATGACCGACGATCAGGGTTTCGGCCTCAAGGCAACCGGAATGCCGCTACTGAACTTCAGTGCATGGCCGTTCCGGATGTCTGAGCTTGAGCACGAGAAGACGCCGGTGAACATCGGGCATAAGCATTCGGCCGAGGTCGAGTACTCACCCGACATTACGGTGAATCTGGACTACCGCCAGATGGGCTTGGCCGGCGACGATAGCTGGGGCGCGCCAGTGCATCCGGAGTTCTCGATTCCGGCGAAGGAGTATGACTACAAATTCCGATTGGAGCCGCTGACCGGAAAATAATCAACCAGCCAGGATGAGATCTGGTCGCTACTCTATACAGCGGCCAGATCGGCAGATTCGTCGAAGAGGCCGGCAAGATCTCTCCGCGCCGGCAGGTCGGGCCATGTTGGTTCCTGCGCTGGGCCGGTGTCACGCCCCGAATTGGTTCTCCCGGCACATCTAACGGCCTGGAAACAGGACCGACAGAGTTATCGATCGCTCTGTAAAAGAGATCGTGATATCCTGCCTGCACGCTTCGAGCCGTAATGACTTGCCCCGTCCCAGACCTTTATACCGGCCTTGGGATCCCTGTGTGGCTAAGGTCGCATTCCTGACGGCTGCCTTCGGGGGACCTTTGTGACGCAATTCTGCCTTGTCGATCGCGCAGTGTTCTTTGCTCTTCTGGATTCAACCCTCTACATCCGGTCGCACAAAGTGCGCGCGGCGGTAACAGGCCTTGTGCTTGCCGCATTGTTCTGCACAGGGGCGGATACGGCCGCGGCCCAGTCGAAGACGGCCACCAGCACGACCTTGGTGATCACCTCCGGTGGGAACGCGGTGAGTTCGGTGGCGACAGGGGCCGTGGTCACTCTCAGCGCGCAGGTCAAGGCGGCAGGAGCCGCGATTACGCCGGGCCTGGTGAATTTCTGCGATGCGTCGGCGACAACGTGCACGGATATTCATCTGCTTGGCACGGCGCAGTTGACGAGTGCGGGGACCGCGACGATGAAGTTGCGGCCCGGGATCGGGAGCCACAGCTACAAGGCGGTGTTTGCAGGCACGAATGCGTATGCGGGGAGTGCGTCCGCGACGACGGCACTGACGGTGACGGGAACCATTCCGCAACTGGCGACCGCCACAGCGATCAACCAGAACGGAAGCTGGGGCGCGTATACACTCAAGGCCACTGTCACAGAAGTTGGGAATACCAGGGGCCCGACCGGAACGATCTCATTTCTCGACACGAACCATGCAAACGCGGTGCTTGGCGCGGGAACGCTGGGGTCGGCGACACGGGGCGTGAGCTGGGCCGAGGTGCAGACCAGCGCGCCCGACCTTGCCGGCGTCACCTATGCAGTGGCTGACCTGAACGGGGATGGGATTGCCGATCTGTTTGTCGAGGACTATTTCGGCACCTACAACGTGCTTCTGGGCAATGGAGACGGAACCTTCACGCAAAAGGGAGCTGCGTTCGGCCCAGCCAGCTCGACGGGCTCGTGGATTCTGGGCGATTTCAATAATGACGGGATTCCAGATGTAGCTGCGATTGAGGCAAGCCCCTTCGATTCGAATACCTCCATTACCATCTTCCTTGGCAATGGCGACGGGACATTTACCACTGCAGCCACCAGCCCGGTCCTTGGCTATAACCCGACTGCGATTGCGTCGGCGGACATCAATGGGGACGGCAACGCCGATCTGATCGTCATGCAACAGGGTTCCACGACTTCATCCAATGGGGAAGTCGTGATCTTGTTCGGTGCGGGGGATGGGACGTTTACCCAGGCATCCTCTACAACCTCAGTTGCCTCGGTTGCCAATTCGATCATTCCGGCGGATATCAACCGCGATGGGAACGTGGATCTGGTATTAGCCGGCAGCTGGACGAACGGAATCACCATTCTGCTGGGCAAGGGAGATGGCACGTTTAGCAGTGTTGCGGGCCCGTCCGAGGCTGGCGCGGCAAACGCCGCGGTCGCGGACGTGAACAACGATGGCTTTGCCGATCTGGTGTTTCCCTCCGCGAGTGGCTCCTTCCTCACGGTTTTCCTCGGCAACGGCGACGGCACATTCACCGCGGCGCCGTCGGGCACGAATGCAGATTTGAAGGTGGGCAGCAGCATCGTTGTGGCCGACATCAACCAGGACGGAATCCCGGACATAGTGGAATCCGATGGAAACGTCACGGCCGCCTTGTTCGGGAAAGGTGATGGGACATTTGTTCCATCTCCCGGCACGCTCAATTTCCAAACCGACGGGTTCGGCACGGATTTTGTGGTTGCAGACTCCAACGGGGACGGCTGGCCCGATTTGCTGTCAATAGAGCTAAGCGGCCGGACAATTTCCGTGGCGCTCACGCAGCCCACCGCGACGGCCACCGCCTCAGCAACCGTATCGATTTCTGAGGCGGGCACACATCTTGCGGAAGCGAGTTACCCGGGAGATTCCAACTACGATGCGAGCACCTCGGGAACCGTAGCGCTGTGGGGAGTACCGCCGGGGACGAGCACCACTCTGAAGCTCACGGCGGGGGGCAAGACTGTCACTTCCGTGGCGCCCGGAACGGTGGTCACACTCACCGCGACTGTGAAGGCCGGCACCAGCGCAGTTGCAGCGGGCCAGGTGAAATTCTGCGATGCGTCGGCCGCGCTCTGCTCGGACATGCACCTGCTGGGAAGCGCAGCTCTTTCGAGCAGTGGGACGGCGGTCTTCAAGTTTGTGCCGGGAACCGGGACGCATAGCTATAAAGCCGTATTCCTCGAGAACGGCTATGGGCTGAGCAGTTCATCTTCGGCTGTGTCGCTGACTGTAGGGCCCGCGCCGGCAATCGCGTATACGGATACCGCGACTATCTCTGAGGACGGACAAACAGGGGACTACTCGCTGACGGCGACGATCATCGGCTATGGTGGTTCCGCGCCGCCGACGGGCAAGGTCTCGTTTGTGGATACCAGCTTCGGGAACGCCTCGCTGGGAACTGCCACTCTCGGGGCGGCAACGGCGGGAACGGGATGGCGCATCGTGCAGACGTCCACGACAACCAGCCATCCAAAGTCTGAGGTCCCAGGGGACTTCAATGGTGACGGCATTCTCGACGTGGCAGTGCTCTGGTCGCCCGACATCTACGGGGACTCGTATTCGTTCACAGTATTTACGGGCAACGGCGATGGAACGTTCCTGGCAGGACAGACTTATCCGTTGGGGCTTTCGACATTAATCCAGCCGTACATGACGGCCGGGGATTTCAATGCGGACGGGAAGACCGATCTGGCGTTCCTCACCATGAACATTAGCGGTAACAATACTAACTCGGTCACCGTGTTTCTGGGCGCAGGAGACGGGACCTTCGGCGCCGGTATTACGAGTGCGGCGATGGTGCAGAAGAATGAGGGCGGCGATGTCATTTCGGGATCCATGACAACGGCGGACTTCAATGGAGACGGCAAGATGGATCTGGCCGTTACAGGAGCGTGTGTCGACCCATGCGGCGCGACCATTCTTCTGGGCCACGGAGACGGATCGTTCACGGCAACGACCTACTTTCCCGACCAAAGCGTTGGAAGAGTAGTCGCCGGGGACTTCAATGAGGATGGCATCCCGGATCTGGCAGGCGGAGGTTACTTTAACAGCGGTGCACTGGTTGTACTGAGCGGGAAAGGGGACGGATCGTTTGCGGTTCAGCCGTCGACCACGACTGTTGACAGCTTCCCGAGTAGCATCGTGACCGGCGATTTCAATTCAGACGGAGCCATTGACCTGGCGTTCGGTTACAGCAGCAGCGTAGACGTACTTCTCGGCAAGGGCGACGGCACATTCACGAGAGCGAACGGCAGCCCGTTCGCCGGAGAGGGCCAGGATCTCGTCGCCGGGGACTTCAACCACGACGGCAAAGCTGATTTGGTCGGACTCGACCCATACAGTCACCTGATCGATCTCCTCACAGGAGATGGTCACGGAGGCTTCGCCCTGGCTCCGACGACGCCAGCGTTTTCGACGGGGTACTCTTCTTCGTTCCACATTGTCGGGGCAGACTTCAACGGCGATGGTGTTCCCGATCTCGCGCTGCTGGACCTGTCCCAGACCGGGATTTCGACCCTGCTGACAGAACCGACCGAGACCGCGACGGCAACCCTGACCGGAGTGGCGCCGGTGGGAGCGGGGAATCACGACGTGAAGGCAAGTTACCCCGGCGATAGCAATTATCCTGCGGTTCAGTCCGGAACCGTTACGCTGTATGCCGGCCTGATGCCATTGGTCATCACTCCGGCGGGCGGAACGTTCTCTTCCGTGCAGACGGTGACGATCACGGAAGGGATCCCCGGGGCCACGATTTACTACCAGGCTTACGGTGTGTTGAACACCAACGGCTTCGTGCAGTACACCGGGCCAATTTCGCTGAATATCGGTGGGAAGGAAACCATCATAGCCTACGCCACCGAGAACGGATACTACCAAAGCAGCTACACGACCGTGACATTCATGCTGAATCTGCCGGTGGCTCCCGCTCCTGTCATTTCGCCGGCGGGTGGAGTCTTTGCGAGCACGCAGACGGTCACGATCACCGACTCAGCGGCGGGCTCCACGGTCTATTACACGACAGACGGGACAGTTCCTACTACTAACTCGACGATCTACAGCGGCCCAATCTATGTTTCGACGTCGGAGACTGTGGCGGCCATCGCGGGCGCCGGCGGATACGGTGCGAGTCCCTCGGCCAGCGCGCAATTCTTTATCCAATCTTCACAGAGCCGATTCATCTACACTGTGGCGGGCAACGGATTCTGGGGGGTCAGCGGCAACGGTGGACCGGCGGCAGCGGCGACGCTGAATGATCCAACGAACACGGCGACGGATGCCGCGGGAAATCTCTATATTGCCGACTCCGGAAATCAGATGGTCCGCCGAGTGGACGCCAAGACCGGGACGATCACGAGGTTCGCGGGCACGGGAACCGCGGGTTACAAGGGCGATGGCGGTGCGGCGACGAGTGCGCAACTGAATTACCCGTACGCCCTGGCGTTCGATTCGGCGGGAAACCTCTACATCTCCGACTCGAACAATTACGCTGTCCGCCGGGTAGATGAGGCTACCGGAACCATCTCAACTGTAGCCGGTACGGGGACAAGCGGCTATAGCGGCGACGGCGGCCAGGCCGGCAAGGCAGAACTGGCCTATCCGCAAGGGATCGCGGTTGATAAGGCCGGTAATCTTTACATCGGCGATCAGCAGCGAGTGCGCGTGGTGAACGCGAGCACGGGCGTGATCACCACTTTCGCGGGCAACGGAAGCTGGGGCTTCTCCGGGGATGGTGGTCCTGCCACCAGCGCCTCGCTTACCTACGTTGAAGGCCTTGCCATCGACCAGTCGGGGAACCTGTACATCGCAGATGCGGACAACTCCGCAGTCCGGAAGGTGACGGCGGCCACTGGCATCATCACGACGGTGGCCGGTCAGGGCGGGTACAGCCACTGGGGATATAGCGGGGATGGCGGACCAGCGACGAGTGCTATGCTCAACTTCCCGCAGGGCGTGGCTGTTGATGGTTCAGGCAACCTCTACATCGCGGATAGTTCCAACTACGTGATACGCGAGGTGACAGCCGCCGACGGAATTATCAAAACGATTGCAGGACATCGCAATTGGTGCACCACGCTGAGCGGCGACGGCGGCCCCGCGGTCGAATCCGGAATCTGCTATGCGTCCGGGGTTGCGATCGACAGCCACGGAAATTTGTATGTTGCCGAAGAAGGCTTCGGGAGAATTCGGCAGATTACGCCTCCCATTGCGCCTCCTTCGAAGACCTCGGCGACGCCGGTACTTGATGTTGCGGCAGGGACCTACGGAGATTCGCAGACGCTGCACATCAGTGATGCAACGGCGGGCGCGCAGATTTTCATAAATGTGAACGGCAGCAGTCCGGCAACTCCCACGGGGCAGGGATACTTCGGGCCGATCGGCATCACTGGTTCCAGCACCATCAACGCTGTAGCGGTTGCGCCAGGATACTTGCCCAGCAATGCGGTCTCGGCTGCTTACACCATCACCACGCCTCCCACTGCACTCATTCATACGGTCGCCGGCAACGGCACAACGGCCCTCTCAGGCACCGGCGGGCCAGCGGCTAGTACCGGCCTCGGGTATCTCAATGGCATTGCATCGGACGGTGCCGGAAACGTCTATGTTGTCGACCAGCCCAACTACGTGGTGTGGCTGGTGTCTGCCTCCACGGGGAAAATCAGCGTCGCTGCTGGCATTCCGGGCGTGAGCAACTACAAGTTTTCGAGCGGGATTGCATCGAGTACAGCGCTGGGCAATCCACAGCGAGTTGCCGTTGACAAAGCCGGTGACCTCTTCATCTCCGACACCGAATACCAGGCTGTTCTGGAAGTGGATGCGACAACCGGGATGATGACGGTGTACGCCGGAGGCGGTCAATATTCCTCTTCTCTTGGCGACGGCGGACCTGCAACGCAAGCCTATGTCTCTCCCAACGGGCTCGCCTTCGACCGGGCGGGTAATCTCTACATCGCGGATGGGAATGACGGGCGGATCCGCGAAGTGTCGACCGCCACCGGGATTATCACCACGGTGGCCGGCGGAGGCACCGGCGGCTTGGGCGATGGTGGCCCGGCGACTTCGGCAGGGCTCAACTACCCCGGGCAGATTGTCTTCGACAGCATGGGAAACCTTTATATCGGAGACCAGAGCGGGCGCGTCCGTGTGGTCGATGCCACCACCGGGATTATCAGCACATTCGCGGGCAACGGAAATCGTGGAGCAACCGGCGACGGAGGCCCCGCAAAATCGGCGGAGTTGTATATCACCGGCCTGGCGGTGGATTCGAAGGACAATCTGTATATCGCCAATTCATCCTATGGAATCCGCATGGTGCCGGCCGACGGCGGCATCATCAATCGGGTGGTTGGAGTCGGCTACGTCGGATTTGGAGGAGATGGCGGCGCGGCGAGCATGGCGGAGTTCTGCGGGATCTCCGACCTGACCTTCGACAAAGCCGGGAGCATCTTCATTGCCGATGCATGCAACTACCGGGTGCGCAAAGTGAGTTATCCCGGTGCGACGACACCCCTCCCGGTGTTCAGCCCGGCGGCTGGAACTTATACCGGCGCACAGACCGTGACGATCTCCGATGCCATGACGGGCGCGGCCATTTACTACACCACGGACGCCTCGACACCGACGACCGGCTCAACCCTATACAACGGACCGATTGCGGTGTCGTCCTCAGAGACGGTGAAGGCCATTGCCGTGGCAAGCGGTTATGCGGTCAGCGTCGTGGCCTCGGCGGATTACGTAATCAAGCAGAAGGTGGCGCCGGCGATTACGTGGGCGACACCGGCACCTATCGCGTATGGCGCGGCTCTGAGCTCGGCGCAACTGAACGCAACCACAACTGTGGCCGGGTCATTCCTCTACTCGCCTGCTGCAGGAACAGTCCTGAATCCGGGTCAGCAGACTCTCGCCGCAACTTTCACGCCAACCGATACGGCCACTTATCTGACCGCAAGTGCGAGCGTAATGCTTACGGTGAACAAGGCCGCTCCCGTGGTAAGCGCAGTGCAGTCATCGCTGAGCCCGGCTGCGCCGGGGAATGCAGTCACGTTTACCGTCAATGTGACCTCGACGGTTGGTTCACCGTCGGGGACAGTGATCTTCAACGATGGAACGACGCAGTTGGGCACGGCTACGCTGAGCAGCGGATCTGCAGGCTACAGCACCTCGGCGCTGGCGGCGGGTTCACATCCCATCACCGCTGTCTATTCCGGCGACGATAAGTTCGCCTCGGCAACGAGCGCCGTGCTGACGCAGCTTATCGAGACCATCTCGATCGGCTCGTCAAGCGGCTCATCCTCGACCGCAACCGTTGCTCCTGGCGGACAGGCGACCTACAGCCTCGCGGTGACTCCTCCGGCGGCTGGCGACCCGCTCACGTTCTCTGTCACTGGATTGCCTGCGGGCGCGACGGGGACATTCTCGCCTTCGTCTCTAGCCGCCGGAGCAGGCGCCACGAACGTAACGCTGAGCGTGACAGTCCCATCGAGCGCGGCGGTGCGGCAGAACGAAAGTCTGTTCGGGCGCGGAACGTGGCCGCTGGCGCTGGGCCTGCTGTTGCTACCGTTTGCCCGCAGGAGTCGCAAGGCAGGGCGGCGCTGGCTGGCCGTGGTCGTATTGGCTGGAGTCGGGTTGACGATCGGTCTGGGCCTGAGTGCCTGCGGAGGAGGATCGAGCAAGCAGACGCCGCCTCCCCAGACGTACACGCTGGCGGTGACAGCGACGTCAGGAACACTTACGCAGTCGACCAACCTGACGCTGGTGGTTCAGCAATAGGCCGGGGGTTCGATCAAGAATTCCAGAACCTCGGGCGCCACGGCTCTATAAGAAGTCGCCCGAGAGACCGGTACGTCAGTTGCGGCAAATGCCGGTTCCCCCACTGAGCCGTAAGTGGGATTTGAATATCACGGGGTTCCACATGCAATGTTCACGGGTTGTTGCCTTCTGCGTTGGCATCGCTGTTTCGCTCACTTTGACGAACTGCGGCGGGAGTGGCTCGTCGGGATCGGGAGGTGGAGGTACTCCGCCGCCAACTCCGGCAATTACGTCCATCAGTCCCACAAGCGTGCCCGCGGGAGCGGAGTCCGTGACACTGACGGTGAACGGAACCGGGTTCGTTTCTACATCGGTTGTCCAGGTGAATGGAACCAGCGAGAGCACGACGTATGTGAGCGGCATCAAGCTGACTGCAACCGTTCCTGCCGCTCAAATTGCAAGTGGAGGACAACTGCCGGTTGCGGAGCTGAACGGATCGGTGAGCAGCGGAACGAGCTCGCCCGTGAAGCTCGAAGTGGATAATCCGGCGCCGCTGATCACCTCGATTTCTCCTGACACGGAGCCCACAGACGCGGGTTCGCTCGCGATAACGGTGACGGGCACCGGGTTTGTGCCCGCGACCGTGATCAACGTGAATGGCGGCGCGCGCACAACGACGTATGGGAGCGCGACGCAGGTGAACGTGACATTGAGTGCCGCCGACGTTTCCGCCGCGGGCACACTCTCGCTGACGGCAGTAAATGCGGCGCCGGGAGGCGGGACCTCCGCCCCGGCCCACCTCCAGGTGGTCGCCCCCAATCCTGCGCCAACGATCACGAGCCTGAATCCAGCAATTGAGCTTGTGAGCGCGCAGTCATTGAACGTGTTGGTGACGGGAACGGGATTTGTATCTGCGACGACGATTACGGTGAACGGGAGCGCGCGCCAGACCACCGTGAGCAGCGCCACGCGGGCGCAGGTGGTGCTGACCGCGGCAGACGTTCAGTCCACCGGAACACTCTCAGTTACGGCGGTGAGTCCCGCGCCGGGCGGAGGAACGTCGGCTGCAGTCATGCTGCCGGTAAACAACCCGGCTGTGGGTTCAATCAGCCTGACTCCAGCGACGCTGTCGCCGGGAGGCATATCGGACGCGACGATTACGGTGACCGGGCAATCCTTCGTGCCGACCTCCGTCGTTAAGCTGAACGGTAATGTGCGGAAAACAACGTTTGTGAACGCAAACACCCTGACGTTTGCGATCACGGCTGCCGAACAGGCATCGGAAGCTACGTATTCCGTTACGGTGACAAATCCGCCGCCGGGAGGAGGCACATCGCCCGCGGCCATAATGACAATCGGCCGCACCACACCGACGCCGATAGTGGGATCAGTCACGCCGAGCCAGATCCTGCAGGACTCGCCGGATACGCAGATCGCGGTGGAGGGGACTGGCTTCTCGAACGCCTCCGTCGTCTACTGGAACGGCGCTCCATTGACGCTGTTGGGAATCTCCAGCTCAGCGAATGGATCGATCTTGACGGCGACCGTGCCGGCAGCAGACCTGGCGGCAAAGGGAACTGCCCAGGTGACCGTCAGCACGCCAAGCGCATCACCATCGGTTTCGAACGCGATGACGGTGACGATCTACGACTATCCGTTTCCAGCGGCCACGCAGATCAGCCCGGCGGCGGTGGCTCTGAATACTCCTACAAGCATTATGGTGACGGGCAGCGGATTTACCAGCGCTTCAGTGATCTCAATCGACGGGACGGCGATGCCCACGGGATTCACCAGCGAAACGTCGCTCACCGCGGAAGTTCCGGATGCCATGTTGACCATGCCCGGGGTGTTGGCTGTGACGGTGACCACGCCGGCGCCCGGCGGCGGCACAAGCACGCCGCTCTATCTGACCGCGTATGTGTCCATCGTGAACAACAGCATGGTGTACAACCCGGCAAACGGGCTGTTCTACCTCTCGGTGCCCAGTTCGGCGGGAGTTCCGTACGGAAACAGCGTGGTGCCCGTCGATGCTTTGACAGGAGCGCTGGGAACCCCAATTCCAGTTGGCGCGGAGCCGGATCAGTTGGCGATTACGGCGGACGGCCACTACCTGTGGGTTGCGCTGGATGGGGCGTCGGCAGTTCGGAAGGTCGATCTGCAAACCGGGATCGCAGGTCCGCAGTTCACGACCGTGCAGCAGTCGTACGGTTTTGCAGCCACGGCTCTGGCGGCGCTACCCAATCAGCCGGATTCCGTGGTTGTGGCCACTCCGGCGGGGAATATTGGGCATTCGCTCGCGATCTATGATCATGGCGTGATTCGCGGCACACCTGTGCAGGCGACATTCGACACTTACAATCCGTGGGCACTGGTAGTGGATGGCGGTAAGAACGAGATCTATGCCGCGGGAGCCCAACAACCAGGATGGACCGCCAAGGAGTACACGACCTATACGTACGACGCGTCAGGCCTGATGCAGAAGTTCCAGGTGGGTTACACGACCAACCAGTATGCCAGCCAGAATGACAACGAAGTCGAAGTGGTGAATGGAACTCTCTACACCGATTTCGGCCAGGTGTACAAAGCTGAAGATGCAACCTTGCTGGGTTCGTTCTACTCGAGCGGCACCACGCTGGCCCAGGGCTCCACCACGGTGGACACGACGCTCGGTCTCGCGTTTGTGCTCGAAGGCGGATGGTATAGCGACTCGTTTCAATTGCAGGCGTTCAAGCTTTCCGATTACTCGCTGGCTTCGGCAGGATCGATACAGACGGCCAATCCAACGGCTCGCGCCGATTACATGATCGAAGGGCCGACAGGGAACCGGCTGACGCGCTGGGGCAGCGACGGGCTTGCCTACCGCACCACCGGCGGATTCATCAGCCTGCACACGAGGTTGGTGAAGGACCTCTCGTCGACCCATGCCGACCTGGAGGTGACGCTTTCTGCCTCCGGGACGAATAGCACCGGGAGCGCAACCACCTATTCGGCTAAGGTTACGAATCACGGGCCTGCGTCAGCATCGAGCGTGGCGCTGGCCGCCGGCATGCCGGCTACAGGAGTTCTCACCTCGGCGACGTCGCCGTCGGCAAGCTGCTCGGGCATGCAGACAGTTCTGTGTAACTTGGGAAGCCTCGCCAACGGCGCTTCGGCCAGTGTCACCTTCACGGTGCAGCAGGTAAGCGCGGGAACGGCCACACTGAATGCGCAGGTGAACGCGTCGCAGAACGATCCGCTGCTGAGCAACAACCAGGCCAGCTTGAATTTGACGATCACCGGTGGGGACTTCAACCTGACGCCGACGATTGCGGGCGTGTCGCCGCAAGCGGTTCTAAGCGGATCGAGCGACACGACCATTACGGTGACGGGGTCGAACTTCGCTGCAGGAGCAGAAGTGCTTCTGAGCGGCAAGCCTTTGCCTACAACTTTCAACAGCAGCACTGAAGTGCTGGCGACAGTGCCGGCGGCCGATCTTGCGAATCTTGGGTGGGCCGCAATCTCCGTGACAAATCCGGCGCCAGGCGGAGGGAAATCGGCCGCATTGTCGCTAACGGTCTTCTCTGCGATGGAATTGGGAGCGAATCACATACTCTACGACCCCTATTCGCGAAAGATCATGGCGGCGGTCTCCAGCGGGTCGCCGTCAGTGGCGGGCAATTCGATTGTGGCGATTGACCCGGCGACCGGTTCGGTGGGAACGCCCATCGCTGCGGGCGGTACGCCCACGGTGTTGGCGCTCTCGACCGATGGCAACATCCTGTATGCGCTGGTTCCCGATGCGACCAGCGGATCCATCCTGCGTTACAACATGATCACGCGGCAGGCCTTTTCGGTTTCGGGATTCCAGGCAACGGGATATGAGACGGGGCTGCGCGACCTGGCCGCGCAACCGGGCGCCGAGAACACCGTGGCAGTTGATGAGGGCGAATATCCAGGGATTTCGATTTTCGATTTCGATCCGGCGGCGAAGACAGCCACACGCAGAGGCAATGCGACCGGAACTTATACCGGCACATGCCTTGCTTTCCCCAGCGCAAACAATCTGCTTTCGGTTGATCTCGAGACCAGCCCGTCGCTAGTGGAGGAATATACCGTTACGGCAAGCGGCCTGGTGAACGGATCGTATCCGTATGCAGTCGGGTCCATCATCCAGAATCAGAACTGCTACAAGGTGAATGGCAATTTCCTGGTGACGGAATCCGGGGGTGTTGCATCAACAGCCACGATTCCATTGACACAGTTAGGGGTGATCGAGGGGCTCACGTCGCGCAGCAACTATGGCACTGGCGTGAAGGACTTCGACGCCGACAGTTCTCTCGGAATGGCATACTATCTGACAAATTCATCGTCAAGCGAGTACAACCAGCCGTTCGATTCAGTCTCCGGATACGCCATGACGACGTTCGTACCCGAAACCTCGGTCGCGATTCCGTTTGCCACCATAGAAAACGGACTGAGTTATACGGGTCTGGATGTAGTGCGCTGGGGACAGGACGGACTGGCGGTGCTCACCGACCATAACCTCTATCTCATGCGCGGGCCGCTCATTGTTCCGGAACTGCTCTACAACAACAGCGCGGCGGTTCTGAGCGCGAGTTCGGCGCAGACGGTTCCGCACGGCTCAGGCAATACCCTGTTGACGCTGACAGGGTCGAACTTCATTCCGGGCGTAGCAGTGACCTGGAACGGCAACTCTCGCACGACCACGATTCTGGATGCGACGCACGTGACGGTAGCGATTCCGGCGAGCGATCTTGCCGCGACGGGTTCCGCGTCGGTTGTGGCCGTGAATCCCGGCGGCCTGGCATCGAACGCGATCACGGTCACGATCAACTGAGGGAAAGTAAGCCTGTTCTCTCGAGTACGAGCAGGCGGGTGTGCGGCGTGGGAACAAGGCCGCCGACGTTAGTTGTTTCCACCCTCGATGTGAAGTTTCAGGCAGTTGTCCTTTCCATCTAAGAGAGAAGCTGGTTGCATCGGGAGTTCCCCCGGCTCTGCCGGAGAGGCACTAGGAGTTTGACATTTTCGGGAGTCCATCCAGGAAACTCCAGGTCATGAGCCGAGCCAAGCACACTTCAAGGAGAATCCGGATGGACGAGTAGCCACTCGAAGTGGGAGTGCAAGTACCACGCTGTTTTTATCCCCAAGTGCCGCAGGAAGGTGCTTTGTGGCAACCTTCGCAAGCATTTCGGCGAGGTATTTCGGAAGCTGGCCGAGCAGAAGGAGTGCCGCATCGAAGAAGGTCATCTACTCGCTGGCCATGTCCAAATGATGATCTCCATCCCGCCGAAGTATGCGGTGTCGCAGGTGGTTGGATTCATCAGGGGCAAGAGCGCGATTCACCTGGTGCGGGTGTGCGGAGAACGGAAGCAGAACTATGCTGGGCAGAACTTCTGGGCTCGCGGATACTTTGTGTCCGCGGTGGGCCGCGACGAGGCAACGATCCGGGAGTATATCCGCAGCCAGGAGAAGGAAGATGAGCGGCTGGACCGGAGGAACCTCTGGAAATAATCGTTGCTTTCAGCTACGCAACCATCCAAGTTTGCGCAGAACGGCGAGGATGGGTTCAGGGTTCCGGATAATGTCGGCTTTGATTTGGTCCAACTCAGCCATCACGTCACCTTGCATATGCTCAAGAGCGGCTTCGCCATCGCTTTCAGACGATCGAGGCTATGCATGCGACGCTCCTTATCTGGGGTCGACCGAGTTGGTAGCGATGAGCCGGAGGGCGGTGAGGCTGGGCATGAAAAAGTAGTCGCCGCCGCGCGTTTCGACAAAACTTGGAAGCCCCGTGCACATGTAGGGCGGATTCGAGGGACTGGTGTCGCCCTGGATCATGAACTTGCCGTGGCCATTGTGGGCGGCCATCAGCGGGTCGCGATCGCTTCCCTGGCGGGAATCGTTGCCGTACTGGATCCACTGCTGCTGCACAAATTCGAACTGGCGGGAGATGCTGGCATTCAGCACGATGAAGATGACGCCATGCTCGTCGGAGTCGTTGGCGGGCTCGTCCGGAGGCGTGCATACGCCGTATGGCAGGCCGCGGCGCATGATACGCCGTCGATTAATGAGGGCTCCGTTGAAGCCAAACGCATCGCGCGGATTGACGCGCCGCATGTGCGCGCCAATGGGGCATCGCGTGCCCTCCGTATCCGCACCATAGGTGAAGTTGGTGCTGCGCGCCGGGTAATTCACCATGGACGGATCTTCCTTGTCTGGAGATAGCTCCAAAGGCGTGCCGTCACGCCATCGACCGATGAACTTCGCGGCCAGTTTTTCTTTGCCCCCGGCGTATTGGCTAGCGTGCTCATCGAGGTAGCGGCGGAAAGTGGCCACATTCTGATGGAGCTTGCGATAGACCATGAAGGTGCCGTTTTTCGCGAGCAAATGCGGCACCGGCGCCGATGGGATTTCACCCGCCTCATCCGGGTAGCCGAGCAGAAACTCGCCGGTGGCCAGCGGCACCCAACTGCCATCGGCCGTCAGCTTTCCCTGGCCGGGCTGCGACTTGCGGTCGGCGCCTTCGAAGTCGGGATTGCCGAAGCCATCGGTGTACCCGAAATGCTCTTTGGCACTGTAGTTGCCGTTGCGATCGAGTAATAACGATGAATCCTGCTCATAGAGGATGCGCGCGCCCCCGGTATCGCGAAGGGACTGCTGCAGAACTGCGCACCGCCGCGCCAGCACGGCCGGCGATTCGGCATAGATTGCGACCCAGACGTGTACCTGGGATTTCTGCCACACCGAGTCCCAATGCTCCGGGGCGCTCTTTCCAGAATCCTCCAGAATAGGCGCACGGGCCCGCATCCCCTGCACGAACTCTACCGGGAAACTGAGCAGCGTGGCGTCTGGCAAACCAAGTTGGACGAGGCCGGCATAGGTGAACGCGACATTGAGCGTGGAATCCGGCTTCACGTCCCAACGCTGTGCCGTGGTGATCTGATCGAGCATTCGCAGCAGTAACGCGCGCCCGCCCTCTGCATCCGCAATTTCCATCAAGACGAAGCGCGCCACCGGAAAGGTGTATCCGCGCATTGCAAATCCCTGAATATCGGCTGCGTTTAGCTTAGCCATGTTGCGCCGCAATGCTCCTGTTGAGCTTGATGCTCTGGTGACCCTGTGGATCGTGGTGCCCCGGTTCCTCATCAGGGATGTTGCGGACGCGCTCATAGAACGCGCGGAACGCGGCCTGCAACTCGGACGGGGATTGGCCCTGGTGCTTTGCAATAAAATCCGCCACGCTAGCCTGCACCTTCAGGGCGCGCAGGGTGGATTGCACCGTATGGTTGTTGACGTCAGCGAAGTAGAAGGTCGTGTTAAGTTGGCATTTCTTCATGTATGCCACGAATGCGTTTACGTCGCGCACGCCCGGATAGCCGACACAGTGGCCCCAGACCGAATCCATCACGTCCGGAATCTCGGTCGCCATTCTCATCAGGTACGGTTCCAAATCGCCATCGAAGTTGCTTTCGAAGACCAGATACCGGGAGCTCAGATGTTCTTCCCTGGCGGGCGTGCCCACATAGATAACGTCGTCCATGACGACTAACCGGCACATATGGGTGCTGGACACCTGGGCGAAGGGACTGGTGTGCCCGTTAGGCAAGTTCGCAAGGTATTGCCGGATGGCGCAATCGTGAGATATCTGCGCATTGGGATCATCGACGATTGGAGACAGGATGGTGAGACCGTAAACTGTTCCGCTGACGTTCGCCATAACTTTCTCCTATTTATGTGCCCACAGGTCCGACGCCTGTGGATCCCAAGTCTTTTTGCACGCTCATCAGAAACTGGAGGTATGCGGCGGAGAACTCGGCCGGACTCATCTGGTTACACTGGCGCCCGAAACCTTCAAGCGCCGCGCAGACCCGGTGCGCCGCCTTCACATCATTGGTGGTGGCTCGCGGATAGGCAGTGTAGTAGTAATCGGTGTCGAACTGGACCAGGGAGATGTAGCGTTTGAATGCGGTAACAGGACGCGAGAGGGGAAACTTTTCACTCCAGCGCCATACAAGGTTCAGGCCATCTGCCAATACATCGGCGAACGCGTCGATGTATTGATTCCAGGTGCCGTTGAAATTACTGAAGAAGAGGAGGTAGTCGCAGGAAATATTTTCGGGCGGCTGGGTTTCGGCCAATCGGGGAAAGGCGTGGCGTTTGACGATGACCCAGCGCGCGAAGTGGATAAACGAAAGGCCGACCAGGCGCGCCTGGAGGGGTTTGATATGCCCGAGGGCGAAGAAAAATACTCTGAGTATGGGGGTCTTCCACGGCTTCATCGGTGTGATTGCCGTCATGGCGTAGGTCTTCCCGTTTATGTTATTCACCGCGCCCCCCTTGGAAGGATGCGGATCATACTACACTGCCTTCACTCTTTGGACAACGGCCGGATGTCTGGGTTCTCGGTGACGAGGCACACTGTTGCGCAACATAAGAGGGTTCTTCGCAGAAGGAACCGATTGCATTGTGGGTCCACGGCGAAAGAAATGAGCCGGGCTACTTGTCGGTGCGGAACGGAGCGGCAGGCATGCCTGCGCGATTGAACAGCGCAGCGGCGGCTAAGCTCGACCAGGCGTAGCGTACGTCAGTGGGCTGCTGCACAAGCGAGGTGGAAACTACGACTACTCCGTTAACCAGATGAGCCTCGGCCGGGAACCAAATGTGATCGGCCCC
>Ga0157369_10002716_pt1 | contig 21122 bp, 17 predicted proteins | sample C25metaG_FD_113461 | JGI IMG/M metagenome (GOLD analysis project Ga0157369, IMG submission 113461) | Corn rhizosphere microbial communities from Kellogg Biological Station, Michigan, USA - C2-5 metaG | ecosystem: Host-associated > Plants > Roots > Rhizosphere > Soil | place: USA: Michigan...
CGTGGAAGACCACGTACTTGCCCTTCACCCTCGCCCTGCCCTTGAGGCGGAGCTTGGGCGGCGCAACTGCCGGTGTCGCCCCGGTGATCGAGCCCGTGGCCTGCGCCGTCCCGCCGTAGATGGTGGTGGCAGTGGCCGTGATGGCGTTGGCGCCGGCGTGCAGCGGCGCTGTGGCGCTCCACGAATCGTCCGCGGCCAGCGCGGCGCTCGCTCCGTTCACCGTCACGCCCGCCAACCCGTCGCTGAATGTGGCCCTGCCCGTCACGGTCACAGAGGTTGCGGAGGTCGATGCCGGCAGCGGGTTGATCGAGATCGATGGCGTGAACGCGGCCTGCGCCGAGTCGGCCATCGCCACAACATCGGACCGGTTGAGCGCGTTGGCATAGGTGAACGCGACCGACGTCGAGCCATTGGCCGGAATGGTGCGGTCGTACTGGAACTCCATGCCCGAGCCACGGTTCGAGGAGTTCTGCTGGTAGATGACGCGCTCGTCTTGCGGCGGCCCGGCGAACACGATCGCGCCCTGTGCGGTGCTCGCACTTCCACTCGGAGCGTTGAGATCGGACGTCACGTAGATCCGTCCGGGGCCGCTGGTGGGGCCGGCGAGGGTGCCCAAATGGATCGGAAGAAAGTCGGCGGAGAGCCATGGAAACTCGTAGCCGACCGGCGCTGAGGCACTGCTGTTCTGGTCGTTCTGGTACGCGAGCCCGAGTTGATGCGAGGCGCCGTCGACCGACGTCCACTTGTCCCGAATGGTCGACACCAGACCCTCGTGGCTCTGTGTGATCGTGCGCTCGAGCCGGACTCCCGTGGGCACGAGGCTCGTGCAACTCCCGGTCGTTGGCGGATAGCTGGTGGGATTAGGGGCGCAGCGCACCGCCGCCTCCGACTCGGTGATCGTCACGGCATTGCCGGAGTCGAACGAACGGGTCCATGACAGCGCTGGGAAGCCCGACAGCCCCTGGGGATTGAGCCCCGATTCAAAGGGGTTGCTGTTGGAGAGGTCGCCCGGCAAGAAGGCATTGACCCCGTCGACGTGCAGCTCTGAGGCTGTCGCCTGGACGTCGTCCGGCGGGACCGACGATCCGATGTCCCCGTTGCCCGCCAGAAGCCCGTCGTTGCAGAGGAAGATCTCGTCGATCACCCCAAACGTCACCGGATCCCAGAGGTAGCTGTCGTACAAGCCACAGCTCCCGGTGGAGCGGTAGTCATATGCGCCCTGGGATTGCACGTCCTGGAGGTAGTAATCCTCAAGATCCCCGTCATTGGCCCCGCCGGAGACCCGGTACTCGTCAAAGCCCTCGGCCATGATCTTCGGACCGGAAAAGGGGCTGGAGGAGCCGGGAGGCGCCGACGGCGGGGCGGGCGGAGGCTGCGGGACTGCGCGCAGGATGCACGGAGCCTGCAAACCGACCTGCACGAGGCTCTTCTTGGCGATGTCAACGGTGAAGTTGCCGCTGTTGTCGACAGCAACGTTGTCGGCCAGGTTCGTGTTGTAGTTGCCCGTGTAGCAGGCGATCTGGACCTCGTCGCCCATAGTGCCGTCACTCGTGCCGGAAACCGTGAAGGTGTCGGCCGAGTTGCCGTCACCAAAGATCACCGTGCCGTCGGCCGGAGACGTGATGTTGCTGCCGGTGACCGCCGCTGAGGCCGGTGAGGCAGCCAGCGCGAGTGCCGCGGCCACGGCAGCGAGCGCGAGCAGGGAGGGCCGGAACTTGGGCACTGATGGGCTCCTTATCGAGGGGCGCCTCCCAGCACCGCGCGAGCACCTCGACGGTAAGCCGAGCCTGGGCAGCGATCAAGCGAACTGTCCGGAACCTGACCACCTTGTGGACTGCTAGCTTACGTTCACGTAAGAAACTGCATGGCGTTCGCTGAGTCCACAACCACCACGGCAACCCGCAGGCGCCTCGGCGTCGCCGCGGAGCACCCCAACTACAAGTGGTGGGCCCTCTCGTGCACGAGCCTCGGCATGCTGCTCGCCACGATCAACTCGGGCACGCTGATCATCGCGCTGCCCGACCTCGAGCGGAGCCTCGGCACCTCGCTGCTGCAGCTCGTGTGGGTGATCCTCGTGTACATGATCGCGAGCACCGTGCTGGTGCTCACGGCGGGACGCCTCGCGGACCTGTTCGGCCGCAAGAAGGCATACGTGGGCGGCTTCCTCGTGTTCGCGCTGGCATCGCTCGGCGCCGGCTTCGCCGGCGGCGGTACCGAGCTGATCCTCTGGCGCGTCCTGCAGGGGATCGGGGGCGCCTTCCTGTTCGCCAACTCGGCCGCGATCGTGACCGACGCGTTCCCGCGCGAACAGCTCGGCCTGGCGATGGGCACGAACACGATGGTCGCCGCGGTGGGCCTCGTGATCGGGCCGGTGCTCGGCGGCGCGCTCGTCCTGCTCTCCTGGCACTGGGTGTTCTGGTTCAACGTGCCGCTCGCCATCGCGGGCAGCCTCTGGGCCGGCTTCGTGCTGCACGAGCTGTCGAACCCGGATCCCGAGCGCAGCCTCGACCTGTTCGGCACGTCCGTCTACGTGCTCGGCCTGACCGGGCTCGTGCTCGGCATCTCCAAGGGCGGGCTCTCAGGCTGGAGCAACACCACGGTGATCGTCAGCCTGATCGTCGCGGTGGTGCTGCTGCCGCTCTTCGTCGTCATCGAGACGCGCCAGCGCGCGCCGATGCTCGACCTCTCCATCTTCAAGAACAAGCTGTTCGCGGCCGCGTCGGGGGCGGCGTTCATCAACGGGCTCTCGCGCTTCGCGCTGATGTTCATCTTCGTCTTCTACTTCCAGGGACCGCAGGGGGACACGCCGATCATCGCCGGCCTCAAGCTCGCGCCGATGGCCATCGCGATGCTGATCTCCTCGCCGCTCGCGGGCGTCGTGGCCGACCGCCACGGGTCACGCGGCCTGGCGGCGGCGGGGATGATCGTCACGGCGGTGGGGCTCGCGCTGATGACCACCCTGCAGATCGACTCGCCCTACTGGCAGAGCGGGCTCTGGCTGTTCATCGTCGGCATCGGGTCGGGCATGTTCAACAGCCCGAACACCGCCGCGATGATGGGCGTGGTGGCACCCGACCGGCGCGGCATCGCCGCCGGAGCGCGCGTGATGCTGCAGAACACCGGCGCGGTGATTTCGATCGCGTTTGTGATCGCCATCCTCACCGCCGCCGTGCCGAAGACCGTGATGTTCAAGATCTTCTCCGGGCTCGCCAGCGGCCTCTCCTCGAGCAAGCTCGACCCCTTCATTCAGAACATGCACCTCGCGCTGTGGGTGCTGGCGGCGGTGTCGGTGCTCGGCGCGGTGGTATCGATGATGCGGCCCGCCCACGTCCAGGGAGAGCGGGTGTGAGCGAGAAGAGGCTGCGCATCGGCGAGCTGGCGGAGCTGACGGGAACGACCCCGCGGACCATCCGCTACTACGAGGAGATCGGCCTGCTGCCGGAGGCCGAGGATCGCGAGCAGGGCAAGCGCCGTACGTACACCGATACGGACGTCGAGCGCCTGCAGGAGCTCGTGCGCCTGCGCGACCTGCTCAACCTCAGCCTCGACGAGCTGGGCCAGCTCGTGGCGGCGGAGGCGGCGCGCGCGGAGATCCGGCGCGAGTTCCGCGAGACCGACGCCGAGGACGTGGGCCGGCGCCGCAAGCTGCTCGACGAGGCAGCCGATCTGATCTGCACGCAGCTCAAGCTCGTGCGCGGTCGCAAGCAGGAGCTCGAGAAGCTCGAGCGCGAGCTGGTCACGCGCCAGCGTCGCGTGCGCGCGCGCCTGCGCGAGATCGACACGCGACAATCCGCGGCGTGAGAGCGGGCGTCGACCGGCGCGGCATGGGTGTCCTGGCGCTCGGCCACATGATGGTCGACTCCTGCCAGGGCGCGGTGCCGGCGCTGCTCCCGTTCCTGGTGGCCCAGCGCGGCTACTCGTACGCGGCGGCGTCCGGGCTCGTGCTCGCGGCCACGCTTTCGTCCTCGGTCATCCAGCCGTTCTTCGGGCACTTCTCCGACCGGCGCTCGCTCGCCTGGCTGCTCGCTGTGGGCCCGATCGTGGGCGCCACAGGGATCGCGCTCGTGGGCGTGGCGCACACCTACGCGCTCACGTTCCTCGCGGTGGTGGTCAGCGGCCTCGGCGTGGCCGCCTACCACCCAGAGGCCTCGCGCTTCGCCAACTACGTGTCTGGCGCCAAGCGCGCGAGCGGGATGAGCCTGTTCTCGCTGGGCGGCAACGTCGGCTTCGCGCTCGGTCCGGTGCTGATCACGCCGCTCGTGCTCGGCTTCGGCCTGCGCGGAACGCTGTGGATGGTGGTCCCGGGCGCGCTCGTGGCTGTCGTGATGCTGGTCAACCTGGCGCACCTTGTGGGCTTCCGCCCGGCGGGGGCCACCGATCCCAAGAACCTCGGCAGCCCGGACGACGACTGGTCCGCCTTCAGGCGCCTCGGGGGCGTGATCGCCTTCCGCACCTTCGTCTACTTCGGGCTGCTCACGTTCGTGCCGCTCTACTACACGGGCGCGCTCGACACGTCCAAGGCGGCCGCCAACACGGCGCTCACGCTGATGCTCGTGGGCGGCGCGTTCGGCACGCTCTGCGGCGGCCCGTTGGCCGACCGCTTCGGCCGCCGCTCCGTGCTGTTCGGCTCGATGACGCTCCTGCCGCCGCTGATCCTCCTCTTCCACGAGCTGAGTCCGCCCGCCTCGACCATCGAGCTGTTCTTCATCGGCGCCGCCGTGATCGCCACCTTCAGCGTGACGGTGGTGATGGGGCAGGAGTACCTCCCCGGGCGGCTTGGCACGGCGTCGGGCGTGACGCTCGGCCTGTCGATCGGCCTGGGCGGACTGGGCGCGCCGGTGCTCGGCCTCGTGGCCGACCACTGGGGCCTCAACACCACGCTCTACGTGCTCGCGGTGCTGCCGCTCGGCGGTCTGCTGCTCACGTTCACGCTGCCGCCGGCGCGCTCGCGCGGATCTGCCGTAGGATCGCCCCCGCGATGGGAGCCATCAACACCACCGCCGGCCCGGTCGACGACGGCGAGCTCGGCCTCACGCTGATCCACGAGCACATGCGGGTCCGCTCGGAGGCCGTCGCCTTCCAGTTCCCACACCTCTACGACGAGGACCGCGAGTACGAGCGGGCGGTCACGCGCGTGGGCGAGGCGATGGAGCGCGGCGTGAAGACGATCTGCGACCCCACCGTGATGGAGGCGGGCCGCGACATCCGCTTCATGTCCCGGATCGCGGAGGAGACCGGCATTCAGCTCGTCGCCTCCACCGGCATCTACGCGTACCACTACGTGCCGCCGCACTTCCAGTACCGCGACGAGAACTACATGGCCGACCAGTTCGTGCGCGACTTCGAGGTGGGCATCCAGGGCACCGAGATCAAGCCGGCGTTCCTCAAGTGCTGCACCGACCACCAGGGCGTGACCGACGACGTGGAGAAGGTGCTGCGCGCGACCGCGCGGGCGTCGAACCGCACCGGGCGGCCGATCATGACCCACTCGCATCCACAGTCGGGCGCCGGGCTCGAGCAGATGAAGATCTTCGAGGACGAGGGCGTGGATCCCTCGCGCGTGCTGATCGGGCATACCGGCGACACGGACTCGCTCGACTACATCGAGGAGCTCCTCTCACACGGCCCGTACATCGGGATGGACCGCTACGGGCTCGACATCATCCTGCCGACGGATCAGCGCAACTCGACCGTGGTCGAGCTCTGCCAGCGCGGCTACGCCGACCGCATGATGCTGTCCCAGGACGCCTGCTGCACGATCGACTGGTTCCCGGAGGAGATGGTCGAGCAGATGGCGCCCAACTGGAAGATGACGTACGTGCTCGACGAGATCGTGCCAGCGCTGAAAGAGGCCGGCGTGACGGGCGAGCAGATCGACCAGATGATGGTCGAGGCGCCGCGGCGCTGGCTCAGCGCGTAGCCCGCCTCCGGCGCCCGTAACCCTCCCGGTTGCAAGGTTTAATGTGTCATCGATCCGTGTAAGATAGCCACACGGGAGACGACTCAGGACCTCGGGAGGGTCATGAACACGCTGCTGCTCACCATTGCCGCCGCTTCGAGTGAGCCCGCCAAGGGCGCTCCGATCGGAGACGTGATCTGGGGTACCGCCGCCGCCACGGCCGCCACCGCGCTGGTGATCTGGGTCGCGATGAGCCACCGCGCGGGCCGCATCTCCTGGCTCCAGCGCACCGCGGACTTCTCGAGCCGCGTGTCCGGCCTGCCCGGCTGGACCGCGCTGCCCGGCGCGATCACCGGCATGTCGCTGATCGTCGCCGCCTTCGGCTTCTACTGGGACGTGGCCAAGCACATCGACACCGGGCGCGACCCGAGCCCGTTCGGCACCCCGGCGCACTACCCGATCCTGGTCGGGCTGTTCGGCATCACGGTCGGCGGCTTCACCGCGATCGTGCTCGGCACCGGCAAGGGCGTCCCGACCTCCTTGCGCATCGCCGAGGACTGGCGCGCGCCGCTCGGCGGGGCGCTGATCTTCCTGTGCGGCGCGTTCGCGCTGAGCGGCTTCCCGCTCGACGACGTGTGGCACACGCTCTTCGGCCAGGACGTGACCCTCTGGGGCCCGACGCACGTGCTGATGATCGCCGGCGCGTCGCTGTCCACGCTGGGGGTGTGGGTGCTGCTCGTCGAGGGCAAGCGGGCCGCGCGCGGGACCGGCATCGCGAAGTCGCACGAGCCGTGGTGGCTGCGCCTGCGCACGGTGATGATCGCGGGCGGGTTCCTGGTCGGCCTGTCCACGCTTCAGGGCGAGTTCGACTACGGCGTGCCGCAGTTCCAGCTCGTGTACCAGCCGATCCTTTTGATGTTCGCCGCGGGCGTCGGCCTCGTGGCCGCGCGCCTTCGGCTCGGCCGCTACGGCGCGCTGCTCACGGTCGCCGCGTTCCTCGTGATCCGCGGGGTGTTCACGCTCGTGATCGGGCCGGTGCTCGGGCTCAGCACCCTGCATATCCCGCTGTACATCGCGGAGGCGATCGTGGTCGAGCTGGTCGCTCTGGCGATCCCGCGCGAGCGCGCGCTCACCTTCGGCGCGGTGTCGGGCGTTCTGATCGGAACGGTCGGGCTCGCGGCCGAGTGGGCGTGGTCGCACATCTGGATGCCGCTGCCCTGGCCGAGCTCGCTACTGCCCGAGGCCGCACTGCTCGGCTTCGCCGCGGCGCTCGCCGGCGGTGTGCTCGGCGGCTTCGTGGGCCGCGCACTGCTGTCCGGCGAGGTCGCGGCTCAGCGCGCTCCGCGCTGGCTGCTGCCCGCTGCGGCGCTGCTTGCGATCTTCTGCATCGGCTTCCCGCTGCCCATGACCTCTGGCAGCCGGGCCACCGCCACTGTGTCGCTCACGAACGTCGACTCCGGGCCGCACCGCACCGTGGGCGCCGTCATCCGCATCACGCCGGCCAGCGCCGCGCGGGACAACAATTGGCTGACCATGACCGCCTGGCAGGGCGGTGGCCTCCAGGTCGACCGCCTGAAGAAGATCGGCCCCGCCACCTGGCGCACCACGCAGCCCGTGCCCGTCTACGGCGACTGGAAGGCGATGCTGCGCATGGAGAACGGGCGCGGAGTGCGGGCGGTGCCGGTGTACCTGCCGGAGGACACCGCGATTCCCGCCAAGGAGGTGCCCGCGAAGGCGCACTTCACGCGGCCGTTCGTGCGCGACAAGAAGATCCTTCAGCGCGAGGCGGTCGGCGGGGCGACGTGGCTGACCACGCCGGCGTACCTGATCCTGCTGGCCATCGCCGCCGTGTGGCTCGTGGCGCTGGCCTGGGGCCTCCGCCGCCTCGAGCAGACTGCTGGCGAGGAGGTGCGCGGCGACGTGACCGATCGCGCAGGCGCCGCTTCGGTGCGGGGCAAGGTGCAGACGGCATGATGGTCCCGCTCGCACACTTCGGCCACGTGCTCATCGACCTGCCGATCTTCTTCGGCCCGGTCGCGGTCCTCACGCTGTGGATCTTCCTGGTGAACCGCCGGGACCGGAAACAGCGGCCAAAGCAGCACTAACGCCGTTTCCTGTGAGATTGTGGGGGCGTGACATCCGCCCCCGCACCGGCAGGCGACCGGCCCACCGCTGAGGACGCGTTCCGGCTGGCGCGCCGCAAGTTCCTCGGCGCCGAGCGGATCGACATGAGCGCGCTCGCCGGTGAGCTCGGCGTGAACCGGGTCACGCTGTATCGCTGGGTGGGCTCGCGCAACCAGCTGCTCGTGGAGGTCGTGTGGTCGGTGGGCGAGCGGCAGCTCGAGAAGGTGTCGGCGGCCGTGCGCGAGCGCGGTGCGGAGCGCGTGGTGCAGGTGGTCACGCGGTTCCTGGACGCCGTGATCACGAGCGACGGCATGCAGCGCTGGCTGGGGGAGGAGGGCGAGCTGGCGATGCGGCTGCTCACCCGCGGCGACGCCGGCTTCCAGCCGCGGCTGATCGACTGGATGTACGAGCTTCTGCGCGAGGAGAGCGAGGCGGGGGAGCTGTCCCTGCCCGCCGACCTGCGCGAGGTGGCCTACGTGATCGTGCGGCTGATCGAGTCGTACACCTACCTCGACCTGATCACGGGCGAGGTGCCGGAGGCGCGGCGCGCAGAGCCGATCCTGCGGCTGCTGCTGCGCTGAGCGAAAAACTGCGGCAATGAGGGCAGGTCCTAAGCGGGGTGGCGTCTTCAAGCCGCGCGCGGAAGGCACCTGTCCTTCGTGAGATCCACATTAACCACCGTATGGGTGGTAAACGTGGATGTCACGGTGTGTGTCCCCTTATCGCTGCCGTTCAGCCCGCGCCGTAGATACCGGTACCGGTAGGAGTCCCGGGCGCGCCGGCCCCGTCCGGCGTTGTCGCGACCTTGACGTACGAGTAGTCCTTGGGCCCGCCGTCGGTCGCTGCGGCAGTCATGCCCGGGCAGCCCTTGCGCAGGTCCTCGCAGTGGAAGCCCGCTATGTCGAGCCGCGAGCGGTAATAGAAGGAGAACATGTTGGAGTCGCCGTTCGGGTCGACGGCGCCCTCCGCGGCGTCGTCGCGCCAGCGCGACGTCGACAGCCGCCGCAACGCGCTCTGGTCGCCCTTCACGTAACGGTCGAACCAGGCCGTGGTGTACCAGGCGATCTCGTCGGCTCCGCGCAGCGACGCGGTGAAGCCCGGATTGGGAATGAAGCTGAAGTCGTAGTGCGTGCCGCCGCGGATGATGATCTCGCCGGTGTCCACGCCCGCCTTCGAGTACTGGAGCGACTCCGTGCTCTTCGCCAGCGGATCCGGGTCGGAGGTGTTCGGCACGGGTGGGATGAAGTAGTCCGCCGACATGCCGAGCGCGGGCTTGGTGATCGGCGGCACCGTGCGCTGGGACTTGTCCAGGCAGCCCTTCTCCTCGGGTCCGCCGCCTGAGGCGCCGGTGGACTGGTTCGGGTCCGGCGTGGCGAGGTTGTCCCAGGCCACGATCGCCTTCACGCGCGGGTCCCACTGGCCGATGTACGACACGCCCGCCGCCCCGTAGGAGTGCCCGGCGATGCCGAGCTTGCTCGGGTTGAGCAGCTTCCAGAACGGGTTGTAGGCGGCGTCGAGCCCGGCGGTGGCGCGCCGGTCCTGCTTGGCCGCGTGGCTCGTTCCGCTGTAGCACGACGGCACCGGCTCATACGGCTTGGCGGGAGTGGACAGGAAGAAGTCGATCGCGTCCTCGGTGCCGTCGAAGAACGGCCGGCCGTCGGACTGCGCCGGGGTGCCCTCGCCGCGGTCGGGAGCCTCGCCGTAGGTGTCCGACTGGCCCTGCCCCTGCGGGTCGAAGGTGAGCACCACGTAGCCGGCCTTGGCGAGCGTCTGTGCCGCGTACCAATACAGCTGCTCGTCGGCCTGCACAGAGCCGTTCGTGATCACGATGCCCGGCCGGTGCGCGGGCCCCGCCTTGGTGGCCCACACGTGCCCGGACAGCGTCGCGCCGTTGCGCGCCGTGAACAGCACCGGCTGAACGATGCCGTAGCCGTTCGTCTGCCAGTCGTAGAGGCGGATGTCGCCGGCGCAGCCGTCGTTGCCGTTCCAGCAGAGGTCGCTCACGAACTCGCGCTCGGGGTCGGTGGCCTGCATCTGGAGGGCATGCAGCCCGTTCTGCTGGCTGATCAGGCGCAGCTTGGCCTGGTAGTCCGGCGTGAGATAGATCGACTGCCGCTCCAGGCCCTTCGAGTAGTTCTGCGCCTCAACCGTCGGGTTGAGCGCAGACGCCGTCGACGCTCCCACCAGCAACACAGCAGCCGCAACCGCCGCAACAGTCCATCCCCGCATCAGGCCCCCGCCTTTCAAGTCGATCTGCGCCGGGCAGGGTACCTGGGAAGTGGCATGATCCGCGCCAGTGCCAGCGGCTGATTACGTGATCGTGGGTGCCGGGTCGGCCGGCTGCGTGCTCGCGGCGCGGCTTACGGAGGACCCATCCACGCGGGTGCTCCTGCTCGAGGCGGGCGGCAGGGGAGTGCATCCCAACATCGCCATTCCGGCCGCGTTCGCCAAGCAGTTCAAGACCAAGCTCGACTGGGACTACTCCACCGAGCCGGAGCCGGCGTGCGAGAACCGCTCGCTCTACATCCCGCGCGGCAAGGGGCTCGGCGGGTCGAGCTCCATGAACGCGATGCTGTACGTGCGCGGGCGGCCTCTGGATTACGACCTGTGGGAATCCGAAGGCGCGAGCGGCTGGAGCTGGAACGACGTGCGCCCCTACTTCCTGCGCGCGGAGAACAACGAGCGCGGGGCCTCCGAGCACCACGCCACCGGCGGCCCGCTGAACGTGGCGGACGAGCGCTCGCCGCGCCAGCTCACCGGGCGCTTCATCGCCGCGGCGGAGCGCTCCGGCATCCCACGCATCCCGGACTACAACGGACCGGAGCAGGATGGGGTCTCGCCCGTGCAGGTGACGCAGCGCAACGGCAGGCGCTTCAGCGCGGCGGACGCCTACCTGCGCCCGAACATGAAGCGCGAGAACCTGACCGTGGTGACCGGCGCGCAGGTGCTGCGCGTGGAGCTGGACAACGAGCGAGCGACCGGCGTGCGCTACCGCGACCGCCGTGGCCGCGAGCAGGTGGCGAGCGCCGATCGCGAGGTGCTGGTGGCCGCCGGCTCGATCGGCTCCCCGCAGCTGCTCATGCTCTCCGGCGTCGGCCCGGCCGACCACCTGCGGGAGGTGGGGGTGGAGGCGAAGCACGACCTGCCCGGGGTGGGCCAGAACCTGCAGGACCACCCGTACGTGGTGTGCATCTGGGAATCCACGCTCGGCGGCTCCCTGTACGGCGCGGACAAGCCCAAGCCGCTGCTCGAGTGGATCCTCCGCCGCAGCGGCCCGCTCACCTCAACGGTGGCGGAGGCGTTCGCGTTCGTGCGCAGCCGCCCGGGACTGCCGGCGGCCGACCTGCAGTACCACTTCGCGCCCGCATACTTCAACGACAACGGCTTCGACGAATTCGATGGCCACGCGTTCACGCTCGGCCCTGTGCTGGTGACGCCGAAGAGCCGCGGCTGGATCAAGTTGCGCTCGGCGGACCCGGCGGACAAGCCGCGCATCCTGACGGGCTCGCTGTCCGAGCCCGAGGACGTGCAGGCGCTCGTGGCGGGCATGAAGATCGCACGCGAGATCGCGGCCGCCGAGCCGCTGGCCGAGGCGAAGGGGCGCGAGATCTTTCCCGGCGACGGCGTGGACACCGAGGACGACCTGGCCGCCGACCTGCGCAGGCGCGTGGAGCTGCTGTACCACCCGGTCGGCACCTGCAAGATGGGCTCGGGCGACGACGCCGTGGTGGACGCCGAGCTGCGCGTGCGCGGCATCGGCAACCTGCGCGTGGCCGACGCCTCTGTCATGCCGGTGATCCCAGGCGGCAACACCAACGCTGCCACGATCATGATCGGGGAGCGGGCCGCGGACCTGATCCGCGGCGCGACGTCCTAGCCGCGCCCCGCGAGCAGCTTGTCGAGCTTGGCCGGCGTGTCGGTGTCCGGCTGCGGGGAGTAGAGGAGCAGTCGCTGCTCGGGCCTCTCGCCGTGCAGGAATATCGCGTGCTCGAAATAGAGCTCGCCGGCGCTGGGGTGGAGGATCGTCTTGCGGCCCTCGCCGCTCGTTCGCACCTCGTGTCGTGGCCAGAGGCGCCGGAACTCAGGGCTCCCGTCGTTCAGCGCGTCCACGAGCCCCTCGAAAGCAGGATCCCCCAGGTGGTCGCCGTGATGGGCGCGGAAGCGCGCCACGAGTCGCCGCGTGGTCGGCTCCCAGTCCGGTAGGAGCTCGCGCCACGCGGGGTCCATGAACACGAGCCAGAGCAGATTGCGCTTGCCGTGCGGGTACTGCGAGAGGTCGCCGAACACAGCGGCGTAAGCGTCGTTCCAGACGAGGAAGTCCCAGCGGCGACCGAGCAGGCAGGCGGGCGTCCTCGGCCCGATGTTCTCCACGAGGCGCCGGACGGTGGGGGAGACGCGTTCGGGCTCGGGTGAGAGCGGCGGCGCCTGCTCGCCGCGCCCAAGCGTGATCAGGTGCGAGCGCTCGGCCGGAGTGAGCCGCAGCGCACGAGCGATCGACTCGAGCACGTCGAGCGAGGCGCGCACGTCACGGCCCTGCTCGAGCCACGTGTACCAGGTGGTGCCCACGCCGGCGAGCGCCGCGACTTCCTCGCGGCGGAGCCCGGGCGTGCGCCTGCGGCCCCCGTCGGGGAGCCCGACGTCGCCGGGCTGGATCGCGGCTCGGCGTGCCTTCAGAAAGTCCGCCAGCTCGGCGCGACGGGCCTCACGTTTGCGGCCGCTGGCTCGTTGTGACTTGGAGGGTAGTGCCGCTGATACCAGGATAACTCCTTCTCTTGTACCTGGATACGCCTCGCCTCATATTAGCCACATGACCCCGACCCTTCAACGCGTTGTCACATCGGGTGGCCGCGCGTCGTCTTGATTGTGAGATGACTTCAACACTTCAACTCAATCCCAACCGCTGGCTGATGCTGCCCGTGATCCTGACCGCCGCCTTCATGGCGATCGTGGACGTGTTCATCGTCAATGTGGCGGCGCCCTCGATCCAGACGCACCTGCACGCGTCCGCGGACGAGGTGCAGTGGCTGATGGCCGTGTACGTGCTGGCCTACGCGCTCGGCCTGATCACCGGCGGGCGGCTCGGCGACATCTACGGGCGCCGGCGGCTGTTCCAGATCGGGCTCGCCGGCTTCACGATCTCCTCCGCGCTGTGCGGCGCGGCGCCCACGCCTACCACGCTGCTGGGCGCCCGCTTCCTGCAGGGCAGCTCCGCCGCGCTGATGTTCCCCCAGATGCTGTCCATGATCCAGGTGGAGTTCGCTCCCGAGGAGCGCGCAAAGTGCTTCGCCCTGATGGGCGGCGTGCAGGGCGCCGGCGCGATCCTGGGGCAGGTGCTGGGCGGAGGCCTGATCTCGCTGAACGTGCTCGGCCTGGACTGGCGCAGCGTGTTCCTGATCAACGTGCCCGTGGGCATAGCGGCGCTGATCGCCGCGCAGCGGCTCGTGCCCGAGTCGCGCTCCGACAGCGCGCGGCGGCTCGACCTGGGCGGCGTGGCGCTGGGCTCCCTGGTGCTCGGCCTCGTGGTGTTTCCCCTCGTGGAGGGTCGCCAGGCGGGTTGGCCCTGGTGGGTGCCCGTCGCCTTCGCGGCGGCCCTGCCAGTCGGTGCGCTGTGGGTTGCGCACGAGCGGCGTGTGCACGCCCGCGGCGGCTCGCCCCTCGTCGAGCTCGAGCTGTTCCGTGAGCGCTCGTTCGGCCTGGGCGTGGGGCTCGTGCTCCTGTTCTGGATGGTCACGTCGTTCTTCCTGCTGCTCGGCCTCTACCTCCAGGACGGTCTTGGCTACAGCCCGATCGCCGCGGGGCTCCTGTTCCTGCCCCTCGCCGTCACGTTCGTGGTGGCGTCGCTGAACAGCGGGCGCCTGCTGTCGTCGATCCCGCACGAGCGCGTGCTCGCGGCGGGCGCCGCGACCGTGACGGTCGGCCTGGTGATCTCAGCGCTGGCGGCCGCCGGCACCGTGGACGGATTCCCGGCTTTCGGCCTGATCGTCGCGTTCGTGCTCATCGGCGCCGGCAACGGGCTGTTCATGCCGACCGCCATCGGCGCGGTCCTGCGTCACATCCCGGCTCACGCCGCCGGATCGGCGTCCGGGGTGCTGAGCACCGCGCAGCAGATCGGCAACGCGCTCGGCGTGACCGTGGCGGGCACCGCGTTCTTCAGCGTGCTTGGCTCACACACCGGCCCGGCCGCATACGGCAACGCGCTCTCTGCCGGCACCTTCGTGGCGGTGGGCGTGACCGCCGCGTCCGCGCTGCTGGCACTCGGACTGCGCCAACCGGCAGCCTCCGTTGTGAGAGGATCAGCCGGCGATGGCCCACGCGGTGCCCGAGGATCAGGTCCACTACCTGTGGGACGAGGGCAATGAGCCCACCCTGCGGATAGCGGACGGCGACGAGATCAGCGTCCGCACGCGCGAGGTCAGCGACGGGCAGCTCACGCCCGAGTCGACCGCGGACGCGCTCGGCGGGCTCGACATGACCCGGCTCTACCCGTTGGTAGGGCCGGTGTTCGTGGAGGGCGCCGGGCCCGGCGACACGCTCAAGGTCGAGATCCTCTCGATCGAGACGCAGGGGTGGGGCTGGACGGCGATCCTGCCGGGCCTCGGGCTGCTGTCCGAGGAGTTCAGCGAGCCGTACCTGCGGATCTTCGACCTGACAGGCGACACGACGCCGCTCGACGACATCGCGAACATCCCGGTCGAGCCGTTCTTCGGCACGATGGGCGTGTGCCCCGCGGGCGCGAGCGCGCAGCAGGTGATGCCGCCGGGGATCTTCGGCGGCAACATGGACACGCGCCAACTCGTGGCCGGCAGCACGCTCTACCTGCCGGTACAGGCGGAGGGCGCGCTGTTCAGCTGCGGCGACGCCCACGGTGCCCAGGGCGACGGCGAGGTGTGCGTGACCGGCATCGAGGCGCCGATGGCGGGGACGTTCCGCCTGTCGCTCCAGAAGGGTCGCTCGATCCCGGCGCCGCACTGGTCGTTCCCCGGAGCGCTGACCCCGCGCGTGGACGCGGGCGGCTTCTACGCGACCACCGGCGTGGGCGGCGATCTGTACGTGGCGGCGCAGGACGCTATGCGCGCGATGATCGACTACCTCACGTCCATTCGCCCGGTCTCGCCCGAGGACGCGTACGTGCTGGCCAGCCTGTGCGTGGACCTGAAGATCAGCGAGATCGTGGACGCCGGTGAGTACATCGTCAGCGCCGCGCTGCCGCTCGCAGTGCTTGCCTGACCCTATGTGACATCGATCTGTGTAACCATTGCTGCTGCGTGGAGGCAGCTGAAGCACTACTCGTTCCGCAGCACGAAGGTCTCGTAGGGGAGGCGCCGCCGTCGCCCGCCGGGCCGCTCGAGCCCGGGGAGGACGCGAACTTCCCGCTGCCGCCCGCGGTGAACCTGCCGCTGCTGCTCCAGGTGCTGCGCTTCAGCCAGCGCCAGATCCAGTTCGTGTTCAAGGGCCGCCGCGAGCTGGGGGAGGTGTTCCGGATGCGCGGCATGATCCCCGGCCGCCCCGCGATCACGAGCCATCCCGACCACGTGCGCTCGCTGTTCACCGCCAAACCCGAGCTGGCGCCGTCGCTCACTGGCGAGTCGCCGCTGCGCCCGATCGTCGGCCCGAACTCGGTGCTCACCGCCGTGGGGCCGCGCCACATGCGCCAGCGCAAGCTGCTCCTGCCGGCGTTCCACGGCGAGGCGATCCAGCGCTACGTCCAGATGATCACCGACGTGGCGGAGCGCGAGATCGACCGCTGGCCCGTGGGCGAGCCGTTCGCGCTCGCCCCGCGCATGCAGGCGATCACGCTGGACGTGATCATGGGCGGCGTCTTCGGCATCGAGGGCAAGCCGGCGCCGGGAACGCTCGAGCACAGGCTGCGGCGGGCGACAAAGCAAGTGCTCGCGGCGTCCACCTGGCCGGGCGCCAAGCTGGCGGAGCTGATGAACCTGAACAGCCCCGAGCCGACGGGCCTGACCAAGGCCGGCCTGGCGGTGATCGACATGCCGACCTACGAGTTGATCGCGGCACGGCGGCGGGCGGCGGACCTGGACGAGCGGCGCGACATCCTGTCGCTGCTCCTCCGCGCCCGCACCGAGGACGGCGAGGCGATGACGGACAAGGAGCTGCGCGACGAGCTGCTCACGCTCGTGCTGGCGGGCCACGAGACCACCGCCAACTCGCTCGCCTGGACCTGGGAGCGGCTGGTGCGCACGCCGGACGCGTACGAGCGCCTGCGCGAAGCGGTGCGAACCGACACGGACCGCGAGACGGTGATCGAGGCCACGATCAACGAGGGCATGCGATCGCGCCCAGTGATCCCGATGATCGGCCGCCGCGTGACCGTGCCGTGGCGGCTGGGGGAGTACGCCGTGCCCGCGGGCTCGCCCATCGCAATCAGCATCCTGCTCGTGCACCACCGCGAGGACCTCTATCCGCAGCCCTTCGCCTTCCGGCCCGAGCGCTGGCTCGGCCGTAAGCCCGGCACCTACGAGTGGATTCCGTTCGGCGGCGGGATCCGGCGCTGCCTGGGGGCGTCACTGGCGATGGCGGAGCAGCGCGTGGTGCTGGAGGCGATGGTTCGCCGGCTGGACATCGAGGCCGACGAACCCGAGCCCGAGCACGCCGTGCACCGCAACGTGACGATGATCCCCGCGCGCGGGGCGCGGGTTGTTTTACGCAACCGTCGTTAAACGTTCCCGTTGCGGGCGGGTGTAAGGTCAGCCGATGGGCCAGATCACCACTGTGCCCGGCGGCGGGGAGTCGGCGCGCGAGCGCGTTCTCGGCGCGGCCTACGAGCTGTTCTCCACCCGCGGTATCCAGGCGGTTGGCGTGGACGCGATCATCCAGCGCTCCGGCGTGGCCCGCCAGACCCTGTACCGGCAGTTCGGCTCAAAGCAGGAACTGGTGCTCGCCGTCCTGGCGCTGCGCGAGCAGGTGTGGACGCGCGACTGGCTCGAGGCCGAGATCGCCGAGCGCTCAGACGACCCCTCGCAGCAGCTCCTCGCGATCTTCGACGTGTTCGGCGAGTGGTTCCGCGAGCCCGGCTTCGAGGGCTGCACCTTCATCAACGTGATGCTCGAGCACGCCGCCGAGGACGACCCGATCCGCGTGGCCAGCACGTCGTATCTGAGCGCGATCCGGGCGATGGTCGAGCGCCTGGCGCGCGAGGCCGGCGTGCCCGATTCCGACGCGTTCGCGCGCAAGTGGCACATCCTGATGAAGGGCTCGATCGTGGCCGCGGGGGAGGGCGACGCGGACGCTGCGCGCCGCGCGCAGGAGATGGGCCGGCTGCTGCTCGCCGCGGCATCTTGACTCGCCCGCGGCGCCTCTATAGGGTCGTCTCCTAGAGGGAGAACGATCGGTCTTACGTGCGCTGGGGTACCCCGGAACCCGCCCGCCACTTGAGCCCGATCCCCCCGGCTAGACGGGCTTCCCCGCAGCCCGGTAGCCGAGATGGATGACCCCGGTGGGCGACTCGACTGAACTTGTGAGCTCGAGTCCGCCCACCGGACCCTGCTCGCCGAAGAGCCGCACGCCGTTGCCCATGAGCAGCGGAACGACGTGAAGCTGCAAGCGGTCGAGCAGGCCGGCGCGGAGGTACTGCTGGGCCACGTCGGCGCCGCCGCCCAGGCGGACCACGCCGTCTCCCGCTGCCGCGCGCGCCTGGTCGAGCGCGGACTCGATGCCGTCGATGACGAACGTGAACGTGGTGTCGCTCAGCGTGAGCGGCTCGCGCGCGTGATGGGTCAGGACGAACACGGGGTGGTGGAAGGGCGGCTCGTCGCCCCACCAGCCGCTGGCCCTCGGGTCGTCCTCCCAGGCGCCGTTGCCGCCGCTGAACATGTTCCGGCCCATGATCGTGGCCGACGCCTCGCCCACGAGCTTGGCCACGAGCTCCGAGTCCACGTTGTGCTCGCCTCCCTGGTGGCCATGTGCCTCCTGCCACGCCTGGGTGGCGAACACCCACTCGTGCAGCTGCTCGCCGCCCTGGCCGAGCGGGTTCTCCAGGTCGGCGTCCGGTCCGGCCACGTAGCCGTCGAGTGAAACCGAGATATCGAGGACCAGCTCTGCCATGTCGTCTCCTCCGTTGGGGTTCTGAGCAGTAGGACCGGCTGGTGCGCACAAACTAATCGGGCCCGTCTTCACGGCAGCCTGGAACACTCACCGCTACTCCACGCTCTGGTTGGCCGGAGACCCCACCCGGGGATCGGGGTGCCCACACCCTTGACCTGCGGCGGCTCGTTTGGGGAGTATCGAACGCGAAATGACCACTCCCGCGCTGGCTCACGGGGTGGCTCACGGTGATTCCCGAACACCGAGACCTTCGCTGCGGCTGCTCGTCGTGCTGGCTGCCGCTTCCGCGGCCGCGGGCTCCGTGCTGCTCGCGCACGCGAGCGATGATCTGAGCGAGCCGGTGCTCGAGGCCGCGCTCCTCAACTGGACCACGCTGCCCTACATAGCCGCGGGCTCGATCGCCTGGGCGCGCCGGCCCGACAGCCGGTTCGGCCGGCTCATGGTGGCAGCCGGCTTCGCGATGTTCCTGTCGAGCCTCCAGTGGTCGCAGACGGATGTCCCGTTCACGCTCGGCATGGCGTTCGACCTACTGCCCGCCGCGATCCTGCTGCACCTCTTCCTGGCCTTCCCGAGCGGGCGGCTCGAGCGCGGAGCGGAGCGCACCCTGGTGGTGGCGGCCTACACGGCGGCGCTCGGGCTCCAGCTCGTGAAGATGCTGCTCTGGAGCGTGCAGGGCCGAAACGTGCTCGCCGTAGCGGAGGAGACCGAGGCCGCGTTCACCGTCGAGGATGTCGAGCTGGGCCTGCTCAGCGCCCTGTGTCTCGGCGGAGTCCTCGTGCTCGTGGTTCGCAGGCGAGGGCTTGTCCGGCCCCTGCGGCCCTCGATCGCGCTGCTGGTGGACTCGTTCGCGTGCGGACTAGTGATGGTGGCGGTGCTGCTCACGGCCGGGGCGTTCGAGTGGCCCGCGTTCGAGACGATCCGACGGATCACGTTCCTCGTGATCGGCCTTACGCCCGTCGCGTTCCTGATCGGCCTATTGGACGCCCGCTTCTCGGGCTCCACGCTGCGCGAGCTTCTCGTCCGCCTGCGCGAGGAGCCCGCACCCGCGGATCTCCGCGACTCGCTGGCCGACGCTTTGCGCGACCCCTCGCTGACCGTCGCCTACTGGCTGCAGGATTTCGGGCGCTGGGTGGACGCGCAGGGACGCCCGGTGGATCTCCCCACGGAGGGATCTGGGCAGGTGACGAAGTTCATCGACCACGACGGGTCCTCGGCGGTAGCCCTGCTCCACGATCCCTCGCTCGCGGACGAGCCGGAGCTGCTCGGCGCGGTGACCGCTGCCGCCGCCATCGCACTCGAGAACGAACGGCTGCACGCCGAGCTCAGGGCCCGCCTGGACGAGCTGCGTGGATCCCGCCAGCGGGTGATCGAAGCCGGCCAGGAGGAGCGGCAGCGCCTCGAGCGCGACCTGCACGACGGCGCGCAGCAGCGGCTTATCGCGCTCTCGCTCGAGTTGGGGCGGCTCGAGCGACGCCTCTCCGGCGACGCCGACGCGCGCGGGAGGCTCGACCGTGCGCGGCGCGAGGTGGCGATGTCCCTGGAGGAGCTGCGCGCGGTGGCGCATGGGATCCATCCCGCCGTGGTGAGCGGTCACGGCCTGGCCGTGGCACTCGAGTCGCTCACGGTGCGCGCGCCCGTGCCGGTTCGGCTCGACGTGCGACTCGAGGGCAGGATGCCCGAGCGGCTCGAGGTGGCGGCGTACTACGTGGTCTCAGAGAGCCTCGCCAACGTGGCCAAGCACGCCCACGCGACGCTGGCCCGCGTAGATGTGGCGCGACGCGACGGCGGACTCGTGGTGGAGGTGCTGGACGACGGCGTCGGAGGAGCCGACACCGAGCGTGGCACGGGGCTGCGCGGCCTGGCCGACCGCGTGGAGGCGCTCGGCGGCCGGCTGCTCGTCTGGACGCCTCACGGTGGCGGTACTCGGGTGAGGGCGGAGCTGCCATGCGCGTAGCCATCGCGGAGGACAGCGTCCTGCTGCGCGAGGGGCTCGCAAGCCTGCTGGACGACGCCGGCTTCGACGTGATCGCCCAGTGCGAGACCGCCGACGAGCTCCGGCTGAAGGTGGACAGCTACAGCCCGGACGTCGCGATCGTCGACATCCGGTTGCCGCCGACTCACAACGACGAGGGCCTCGTGGCCGCTCTCGAGATCCGTGACCGCCACCCGTCAGTGGGCGTGCTCGTGCTCTCCCAGTACATGGAGCTGGGGCTGGCGATGAAGCTGCTGGCCGATTCGGCCGATGGCGTCGGCTACCTGCTGAAGGACCGGATCAGCGACGTTGACGACTTCGTGGCCGCCGTGCAGCGGGTGGGGACCGGGGGCTCCGTCGTGGACCCGGCGATCGTCTCGACGCTCCTGTCGCGACAGCGCAGCGATGATCCGCTCGCCACGCTGACGCCGCGCGAGCGCGAGGTGCTCGAGTTGATGGCCACCGGCAGCTCCAACCAGGGCATCGCGGACGAGCTCGTCATCAGCCTGCGGGCGGCCGAGAAATACGTGTCGAGCATCTTCGGGAAGCTCGGGCTGCCGTCGACGGGCAGCGAGTCGCGGCGAGTGCTCGCCGTGCTGATGTTCCTGCGCTCCTGACGGCCGAGCCACCAGAAACCCGGCCCCCAAACGGCCAGTTTCCCGCCTTCCCCGTGGCGCCGCGGCCGGGGAGGGTGGACAGGTCCCCGACAAAACACGGGAGCCGGAACCATGAAGACGCGGGTCATCCAAGAAGGACAGGGTCCGGACGACTCCGGGCAACCGCCCGACGCAGGCGCCCCTGTGCCGAGGCGCAACCTCGCGGCCCGGATGGGCCACTGGAGCGCGACGCACCGCAAGACCGCGATCTGGGGCTGGCTCCTGTTCGTGGTCCTGGCCGTGTTCATCGGGATGAGGGTCGGCCAGAACACGATCCACGGCGCCGACCAGTTCTCCGGCGAGGCGGGCGCCGCCGAGAAGGCCCTCTACGGGGCCGGGCTCCGGCCCAACACCGAGCACGTCTTCTTCCAGAGCAAGAACCTGACGATCAACGACCCGCGGTACC
>Ga0157369_10002717_pt1 | contig 21119 bp, 18 predicted proteins | sample C25metaG_FD_113461 | JGI IMG/M metagenome (GOLD analysis project Ga0157369, IMG submission 113461) | Corn rhizosphere microbial communities from Kellogg Biological Station, Michigan, USA - C2-5 metaG | ecosystem: Host-associated > Plants > Roots > Rhizosphere > Soil | place: USA: Michigan...
GACTCCTGCACGATCGGCCCCTACTGCACCGTTGGCCCCGATGTCGTTCTCGGGGAGGAATGCAACCTCATCTCGCACGTGGTGGTGGACGGCCACACCCGGCTGGGCTCGCGGAATATCATTTATCCCTTTGCCTCGGTCGGTGTGGCGCCGCAGGACCTGAAATACAATGGCGAGCCGACGCAGACCGCGATCGGCGACGACAACACCATCCGTGAATGCGTGACCATCAGCCGCGGCACGAACAAGGGCGGCGGCCTCACGCGCGTGGGTTCGCACAACCTGCTCATGGCCTATGTGCACATCGGTCACGACAGCCACGTGGGCAGCCATTGCATCCTGGCCAACGCGGCCACGCTTGCCGGCCACGTCACCATCGAGGACTACGCCAGCGTGGGCGCGTTCTCGCCCGTGCACCAGTTCTGCACCGTCGGGCAATACGCCTTCATTGGTGGCGGAACCATCGTCACGCAGGACGTGATGCCCTACTCGCTGACTTCGTCGCGCCGGGAAAACAAGGCATTCGGCATGAACAAGGTGGGGCTCACGCGCCGCGGCTTCACCCCGGAGCGGCTCAATACGCTGCAGAAAGCGTTTCGGCTGCTGCTCAATTCGCGCATGAACACGACGCAGGCGCTCGCCAGGCTTCGCGAGCTGGAAGGCGACGACGCGAAAGTCCTCGCCGATTTCATCGAGCGCAGCCAGCGGGGCGTGATCAAGTGAGCGAACCAACAGGAATCGAGCTATCCTGTCGGTGGAGCCGAGAAAGCCTTTGCCCACGATCAGGAGTTCTTTGGGATTTTGATCCGCATGTACTTCAACGACCACGCGCCTCCGCACTTTCATGCCATCTACGGAGGACACGAAGCGGTAATCATGATCGATTCATCGGAACTTCTCGAAGGCTCTCTTCCTCGGCGGGCGCTGGGGCTGGTGCGGGAATGGTCGGTGTTGCACCGCGCCGAATTGCTGGCAGACTGGGAACTCTGCCGGGCGAGGCAGTAGCCTCTCAGAATTGAACCGCTGGAGTAAGCGATGGACTGGAGTGTGGTCAAGGTTGCCCCCATGCCGCCCCTGGCAATTGCGGTTGAGTTTGCCGACGGCACAGAGGGCGTTGTGCGTTTCGAGCCATCTCATCTGACCGGCGTTTTCGAAGCGCTGCGAAATCCGGAAGTGTTTCGCCAGGCACGGGTGGAATTTGGTGCGGTGACATGGCCCGGAAACATCGATCTAGCACCGGACGCCATGTACCGGGAGATCAAGCGTACCGGCGAATGGGTCCTGCAATAATGCTCCCTACCGGACCCCTAGCCGCAATCTGGGAGTGGCGCGAGTGACCCTCGGCCTTATCGCCGGCAATGGCCGCTTCCCGTTTCTGCTCCTCGATGCGGCGCGGGCGCAGGGGCTCTCCGTCTTAGTCGCAGCCATTCGCGAGGAGACCGACCCCGAGATCAACGAGCGCGCCAGAGCCGACTCGGGGATCACCGTCCACTGGCTCTCGCTTGGCGAGCTCTCGCGCCTCATTGACACCTTCCACAAGGAGGGCGTCACCCAGGCCGTGATGGCCGGCCAGGTCAAGCACAAGCAGATCTTCTCCTCCATTCGCCCCGACTGGCGCCTGGCCAAGCTCCTGCTCAATCTGCGCACGCGCAACACCGACATGCTGCTGGGCGCCGTGGCCAAGGTGCTGGGCGACGAAGGCATCGAGCTGATCAGCTCCACGGCTTTCCTTGAACCGCTGCTTGCCGAGGAAGGCGTGCTCACGGCGCGTGCTCCCGACGAAGAAGAACGCAAGGACATCGAATACGGGCTGGGCGTGGCCCGTGCCGTGGCCGCATTCGACATTGGCCAGACCGTCATCATCGCCTCCCAGGCCTGCGTGGCCGTCGAAGCCATGGAAGGCACAGACGCAGCCATCGAACGCGCGGGGTTGCTGATGCGCTCGCTCGATGCGGATGCGCCGGGCGATGCGTCCACGCCTCACCCCAGCGACAACGACTCGTCGCCGGGGACCCCAACTCTGCGGCGCCATCTCACAGTGGTGAAGGTGGCCAAGCCGAATCAAGATATGCGCTTCGACGTACCGGTGATCGGAATACACACGCTGGAGACGATGCTGCGTGCCGGCGCGTCGTGCCTCTCAGTGGAGGCCGGCCGCACCCTGCTCTTCGATCGCGAATCCCTGCTGCGCCGGGCTTCGCAAGAAAACATTGCAATCATCGCGGTTCCGCGCACATACTGAATCCACACTGCTCGCCCCGATCTAAACATTCACAAACAAGGAGGATCTATGGCAAAATCCGCAAAGCCAGCCCATTCCACGAAAGCGTCCGCCAAGGCGAAAGCCACGACGGCCAAAAGCAAACGCGCCGTGAAGGCCCCAACCGCCTCGCTAAAGCCTCCGCAATAACCGTTACACTCACCTCCGGATCGACGCGCGGAATGGCTGTCTCCCGTTCTAAATGAGGTACGGGGGGCGCCTCTCCCCCTCCCCGTGTCGAACCGGCATGCACCCGGCTCGCAACATCCTGCCTGAAACAGTGGCCGCAATCGCCCCCTCCGCGCTAGAGTTATCTGCAGAGCCGTGAAAGCGGCCTCCGCTTCGCCTGCGTGGCGGCAATCCGCCTCCGACCCAATTCCGCGCCGTGCGCATCGATTCCCCGGCCCTGATCGCACCGTTCCGCAATCCAACTGGAGGTTTCCCGATGAAGAAATATGCTTTGCTTGCTTGTGCCGCCGGGCTACTGTTCGCCGGCGCTGTTCTGTCAGTCCGCGCGGCCGATGAACCCATGCCCTCAGCGGGTCAGATGGCGCCCACCTTTACCCTTCCCTCGCAGGACGGCTCCCCGGTTTCGCTCGACAGCTTCCACGGGAAGTGGGTGGTGCTGTATTTCTACCCCAAGGACATGACGCCGGGCTGCACGATCGAGGCGCACAACTTTCAACGCGATCAGCCCAAGTTCGACGCCGCCAACGCGGTCATTTTGGGCGTAAGCGTCGACACCGTCGACAGCCACAAGCAGTTCTGCACTAAAGACAACCTCACGTTTCACCTTCTGGCCGACCCCGAACACAAGGTCGTGGATCAGTATGGGTCGCTCGGACACTTTGGCACCATGACCATCGCGAACCGCAATACCTTCCTGATCAACCCGGAAGGAAAGATCGTCAAGGTGTGGACCAAGGTCGACCCGCAGCACCACTCCGAAGAAGTGCTGGCGGCGCTTGACGAGATGAAGAAGTAAATCGACTGAAAACAGACGCAAAAAAGCCCGGCGCGATGCCGGGCTCTTTTGCTTGCCTGGTTGTTGCCTTGCTTACTTCTTCTTTGCGGCCTTCTTTGCTGGGGCCTTCTTGGCTGCTGCCTTCTTCGCCGGAGCCTTCTTTGCAGTAGCCTTCTTCGCTGCTGCCTTCTTGGCGGGCGCCTTCTTTGCTGCCTTTTTAACTGCCAACGGTTTACCTCTTTGGGTGATTTTTCTGGCGCTCTTGGCCGCGGATTTCTTCGCAGCCTTTCCGCCCTTTGCACCAGACTTCTTTGCGGCGGACTTGGTTGGGGCCTTTTTGGCCACAGCTTTTTTCGCAGGCGCCTTCTTGGCTGCGGCTTTCTTCGCCGGAGCCTTCTTGGCAGCGGCCTTCTTCGCCGGAGCCCTTTTGGCTGCAGCCTTCTTCGCTGGAGCCTTCTTGGCGGCCTTCTTTGCGGGAGCTTTCTTCGCTGCTTTCTTCGCGGCCGGTTTCTGTGCGGCCGGTTGGGACGCTACGCCCGACGTCTCTTCAGGCACTCCCTCATCGTCATCGGAAGAGGTGAGTACGCTGGAGGTCTCGACTTCTTCGTCCTCGTCGTCCATCGCTTCGTCGTGTTCATCGTTCACGTCGGCGGGAGCGGAATTGTCGTCGGCACTCATTGCGTACATCTTGAATACTTCATCCATCGCATTGCCTCCAGCGGCTCGGCGCTGTGTTCCATGCATGCGAATTAAATGCTCCGCACGCGGAAGTAATTGTAGCAATAGCTTTGCAGGAATGGCTATCAAAAGACAAGTGTTGAATGAGGCACGTCGCTATTTTTGCTTCTTCGAAGAACCTTTGTTATCGCCGCTGCGCTTACTCTCAGCCGATTTGGAGTGCGAAGTCTTCGATGATTCCTGCGTAGAAGCGCCGTGCGCGCTCTTCTTTCTTGACGGCGGGTCGCCCGCTTCATGCGAGCCTTTGCTCGATCCGCGCTTCGCAGCCTTCGGATGCAGGTCGGCATCCGTGATGGTCGTACGGTGATGACGGCCGCGCGAACGGCGTACCGTAACCGGCTCCACCACGTGCAGGCGCTGCCCCGCCTCCACGCGCGTACCCCCGGGGAGCTTGTTCCAGCGGCGCAGCTGATCAAGCGAGACGCCGAAGCGGTCGGCGATCGACACCAGGGTGTCACCGCGCCGTGCCGTGTACATCACGGTGTGCGCCGATGGCGCCGCCGCGGGAGGCACCGGAACCACCAGCGCCTCAATTCCCGACAGACTCTGCTGCGGCTCGAGTTCGTTCGCCTCCGCAAGGTCGGATACCGATACGCGATAGGTGTGCGCCACACTTTCGAGCGTGTCATCGGGCGCCAGGCGATGATAGCGCCACACGCCTCTCTTGCTTTCCGGAATGGCCGCGATGCGCTGCTGGAACATCGCCGCGGTGCCCGCCGGCAGATGCAGGTCGAACGACGCGTCCGGCGGCGTATCCATGCGCAACAAGCTCGGGTTCAGCGCCTGCAGCTCATCCATCGGGACATTGACCAGGTCCGACACCAGCCTCAGGTCCACTGAGTAGTTGATCGTCACCGTATCGGTAAGCACCGGCGGGTCCAGCGTAATTTCGTCGAAGCCGTACTGGTGCGGATTGTTGGCAATGATGATAGCTGCCAGAATTTCCGGTACGTAGTTCTGCGTCTCAGCGGGAAGGTTGTGGCGCTTGTAGAGCTCCCAGAAGTCGGCATAGCCGGTCTTTCCCACTGCCCGCTGCACGTTGCCCGCGCCCCAGTCATAGGCGGCCATGGCGAGATACCAGTCGCCCAGTTGGGCATGCAGGAACTTCATGTAGCGGGCGTAGGACCGAGTGGACTTCTCAGGATCGAATCGTTCGTCTACATATCCGTTGCGGGTCAGGCCGTAGTCGCCACGCGGCATAAACTGCCACATGCCGCCGGCGCCGGAGCGGCGGTTCACAGCACGCGGCTGGAATCCCGATTCAGCGACCGCCAGATAGATAAGGTCCTGGGGCACGCCTTCCTCCGCCATGACCCGCTGAATCATCGCCTTGTACCGGCCGGCCCGCTGGAATGCATGGAGCAGGGTGTTGTGGCCCCGCTCGGAGTTGGCGAAGAAGTTGATGAAGCTGCTGACGTATTCGTTCACCATCAGCGGCAGGTCGGATTTGGTGGTGGCCAACTCCGCACGCGCCTTCGCCTCAATGTCTGGATTGGCCTCGAACGTTACATCGCTGGCCACGTCGGCCGGCGTCTCTTCTACCTTTGGCGCAAACCCGTTGCCCACTTTAAGGGCTTCCATTTCGAGACCGTTAACCTGATCGACAATGCGGTCGAATGCGTCTTTGAGGACGGGATCGCTGTTGATGTCGAAACCGCTGGTCAGCATCAGGTCGACGGCGCGGTCGAATTCCGTCTTGGCTTCCGGCAGCCGCCCCTTGCGATAATCCGCGTCCCCGGCGGCATAGGCCTTGTTCACGCGCTCGATCAACTGCTGGATCTTCTGCTGCCGGATGGCCTCGGCCGAAGGCGAGGCCGCCGCCTGGGCAGGCGCCGGTGCGGGCTCCGCAACGGCGGGCGCGGTGGCCTGCTGGGGAACCGGCGGAGCTTTCTGTTGCGAGGGATCGCACCCCACCAGCAACAATGCCAATGCAGCGCAGACGAACCAGCGATATCGACTCAAAACCATGCTCTACGGGACCGCGGATCTTCCTGCGTCAAGACGACTCCGGAATGAAAGTGATTCCCATAGCCGATGATAAGCTATGGGGTAGAGGTTCGCCGCGCCGAACGCGCAGATTCGCTCCTGGCATACCTATCAGCCCGCCTTTCGCGCTGACCTCGCAACTCCGAACGAAAGCGCCGGAACAATCTTTCGCAAGCCCTAAATGGACGCACGCCTCATTCGCAATTTCGCCATCATTGCCCACATCGACCACGGAAAGTCGACGCTCAGTGACCGTCTTCTTGAACTCACTAGCTCGGTGAGCGGGCGCGAGATGCAGGCCCAGATTCTGGACGACATGGAGCTGGAGCGCGAACGCGGCATCACCATCAAGGCGCACGCCGTGCGCATGATGTACAAGGCGAAAGACGGCGTCAGCTACCAGCTCAACCTGATCGACACACCCGGCCACGTAGACTTCAGTTACGAAGTCTCGCGGTCGCTCGCGTCCTGCGAAGGAGCTCTCCTGGTGGTGGATGCCAGCCAAGGCGTCGAAGCGCAAACCTTGGCCAATGCCTACCTGGCAATCAATCACGGGCTCGAAATCATCGCGGTTATCAATAAAATTGATCTGCCCTCCGCCGACATTCTGCGAACACAAGAGGCCATCGAAAAGGCCGTAGGGTTGGACGCGACCGACGCCATCCCGGTGAGCGCGAAGACTGGCCAGGGCGTCTCCGATGTACTCGAAGAGATCGTGCACCGCCTGCCGGCGCCGACGGGTGATCCCGATGCGCCGTTGCAGTCTCTCATCTTCGATTCATGGTTCGACCCCTATCGCGGCGTGATCGTTCTCGTCCGCGTCATGCAGGGCACGATGCGCAAGGGCCAACGGATTCGGCTCATGTCCATCGACAAGGCATTCGAAGTCGAATCGCTTGGCGTGCTCATGCCCAAGCCCGTGCAGATCGGCGAGCTCACCGCCGGTGAAGTAGGATTCTTCGCGGCCACCATCAAAACCGTCAGCGACACCCGCATTGGCGACACCGTGACCGACGACGAAAATCCCGCCGCGGCTCAGCTTCCGGGCTTTGAAGACATCAAGCCCATGGTGTTCGCGGGTCTCTACACGGTCGACTCGCACGAGCACACGCTGCTGCGCGATGCCCTTGAAAAGCTGCGCCTCAATGATTCCTCGTTTTTCTTCGAGCCGGAAAGTTCTGAGGCGCTCGGCTTCGGCTTCCGCTGCGGGTTTCTCGGCCTGCTCCACATGGAGATCATTCAGGAACGGCTGGAACGCGAGTACGAGCTCGACCTTATCACCACGGCACCGGGCGTGCGTTACCACATTACCCTCACGGACGGCTCCGTTGTCGAGATCGACAATCCCTCGCGCTGGCCCGAGCCGACCAACATCGACTCCATCCGCGAGCCCGTAATCCGAGCCCAGATCCTCACCAATGAGGAGTACGTTGGCGGCATTCTCAAGCTCGTTGAAGAAAAGCGTGGCAAGCAGGTGAATTTCGAATACGTTACTCCCACCCGAGTCCTGCTCACATATGAGCTGCCCCTGAACGAGATCGTCCTCGATTTCTACGATCGCCTGAAGTCAATCAGCCGCGGTTATGCGTCACTGGATTATCAGTTGGCCGGCGAATGGGAATCGCCCATGGTCAAGATGGACATCCTCGTCTCCGGAGAGCCGGTCGATGCGCTGTCGATCATCGTGCATCGCGACTTTGCCTATGACCGTGGCAAAGCGCTGGTTTCCAAGATGCGGGAGCTCATCCCGCGCCAGCAGTTCGAAGTGGCCATTCAAGCCGCCATCGGGTCGAAGATCATCGCCCGCGAAAGTGTAGCGGCGCTGCGCAAAAACGTCCTGGCCAAATGTTATGGAGGCGACATTTCGCGCAAGCGCAAGCTGCTGGAGAAGCAAAAGGAAGGCAAGAAGCGGATGAAACGCATTGGCAAAGTGGACATTCCACAAGAGGCGTTTCTGGCAGTGCTTCGAGTCGGAGAAGATCAGCAAAAATAGGCGAGGATTTGTGTTCTGGATCACAATTGTGAAATTGCATTCACATGAGCCTGTGGAAACCGCTCAAAATGGATGTGCATCCGGCAAGTAACTAGCCAATTCCCACATCGCAGCACCGCTTCATAATTCGTATTGATAGTAGAGGAGTTAGATCTACTACCAGAATCCCTCGGCATAGCGCAAGAAAAGAAATTAGCCTTTCTTTAAAGGGTTGCCCACAGCTTTCCACAGAATTTTCCACAGAATAGCCGGCAAATGAAAAGGTTGCCTGGAGGCCTGGAAGCGTCTCCTGCAGCAAGATTTCAAGGCCGATTGCGCAGGTGGGGCTAGGCTGCTCGGGCCGTACGTGTTGACCGGCCCCATGCCGAAAGCTTAATTGCCCGACGGTCCCGTTGGGGCGGGCTTCGGCGCGGACGGCGTGGTGCCCGCCGGGGTGGGAGCCGCCGGAGGCGGAGCGGGGACACCGGACTTCACGTTGTATGCCTCGATGATGGTCTTGGTGATATCTGTCGTCGGCAGGGCATAGAGTATCGGCGTTTGCTGGCCGGCCACATCGAGAACCAACGAGTAGCTGTTTTCCTTGGCATAGGTCGAGAGAACGTCGTAGACCTTGGTAGCGATCCCGGAATACACCCCTTGCAGCTCCTGCTGGAAATCGTTCTGTGCGTCCTCAGCGGAGCGGTCAAGCTGCTTCTTCTTGTCGTCGATGGCTCTGGCGCGGCTGGCGCGCTCGGCATCGCTCAGCGTGGCGCCCTGAGTCTGCAACTCCTTGGTGGAGGCGTCGACATCGTCGCTGAGCTTCTTCAGTTCCTGCCGCTTGGGCTCCCACTTTTTCTCTAGATCGGCGAAATTCCGCTGGAACTCGTTCGTCTGGCCGACCGCTACCTGAAATGCGATCACTGCGATTTTCCCAGGACCCGCAGGGGCCGTGGCGGGGGAAGGGCTGGCGGGATGCGCCGCTGGTGCCTGCGCCGCGGCAAAGAGCGCAGAACCGGAGAGAAGTGCGACAGAGAGAGCAATCAAGCGCTTCATTCGACGTGGAAACTCCTTATAGATTTCTGTTTAGACGGACGTGCGCGCGACGCGAAAGCAGGTTCTGACCACCTCCGAAAACCTTTCTTCTTTTGCTGGGGTACCCACCGCCCAAACCGGCGGGGCAGAAGAAGCAGAAAGGAGTGGCGCAGGAACTAGGAAGGATTATAGGGACGGCCCGCGAGAGCGTCAAACCTGGAAAACCGGACTAAAGGCTTCTATAAATGAGGCGGGCCGCTCCGGAGAGCGGCCCATTGTCTTGGCGCGGCAGAGTTACTTCGAAGCTGCACCCTTGGGAGCTGAGGGCCGAGCAGCGGCCGGCTTGGGAGCCGCCGGAACAGCCGGCGGAGGTGCGGGCACGCCAGACTTCGCGTTGTACGCGTCAACCACAGCCTTGGTGATGTCGCTCGAAGGCGCCGCGTAGAGCACCAGGGGCGCCTGCTGCTGGTTCTCTGTGGCGTCGATCACGACCGTGAAGCCCTGCTCCTTGGCGTAGGCGTTGAGGACTCCGTCTACCTTTTGGGCGACCTTGCCGAAGGTGTCCTGCATGGCCTGCTGGTAGTCGTTCTGAGCATCCTCGGCGATGCGCTGCGCCTGTTTCTTCTTATCATCGAGGGTCTTTGCTTTGGCAGCCCGATCAGCGTCGCTCAGCGTAGTGCCCTGGGCCTGGAGCTGCTTGGTCAGGGTGTCCACCTCATCGCTGAGTGTCTTGAGCTGCGTGCGTTGAGGCTCGAACTTCTTCTGCAGATCGCCGAAGTCGCGCTGGAACTCGTTCGTGGAGGTAACGGCCGCCTGGAAAGCAATCACGGCAACCTTGGGTGCCGCGGTCGACGCGCTGGTGGCGGGGGTTTGAGCGGCGGCGCTCAGGGCAAAGCCCGAGGCCAGAACAGCGACGAATACTGAAACACGCTTCATGCGATTCAAAAAACTCCTTCTGGATTCCCGCCGCTGGCACATGGAATTCACCACGGAGCCGCTTTCTGCCGGAGGTTGAATCTTTTTATTCAGGCGTTGCACCGGGAGGTACAGGCAGGAAAAGACTCGGACTCACAGGTCGACAGGAACTGATTCGGATTATAGGTGCAGGGCATGGGAGCGTCAAACGGTGCGGCGGGACCCGGAAGCCCCGCCGCATGGTCCATCAGGCATGGGCCGGCGCAAGTTCCGAGGCCCGCGCGAACTCCTTTTCGACCTCGGTGAGGGCGTCCTCGAGGATGTCGAGGCCCACCATAGCCTCCTCCTCGGTGAGCACCAGCGGGGGACACAGCCGGAGCGAGGTCTCCCCACAGCCGAGGACCATGAGCCCACGCTCAAACGCCAGCGTTTCCCATCGGTTACGAAGAGCCGTCGCCGGCTCCCGCGTCGCCTTGTCCTTCACCAGCTCGATGCCGATCATCAGGCCCCTGCCGCGGACATCCCCCACCAGAGGATGCTTGCTCTTCCACGTCGCCAGGCGGTCCATCATGATCGCACCCACCCGTGCTGCGTTGGACACGCCCTCGCGCTCGAGCACGTCCATCGTGGCCAGAGCAGCGGCAATAGAAATTGGGTTTCCGCCGAACGTCGACGCGTGCGACCCCGGCACCCAATCCATGATGTCCGCCCGGCTCATGCACACCCCAAGAGGCATGCCGCTGGCAATGCCCTTCGCCATGCAGACGATGTCGGGCTCCACTCCGGAGTGCTCGATGGCCCACCATTTGCCGGTGCGCCCGGCGCCCGATTGCACCTCGTCCACGACCAGCAGGATGCCGTGGCGATCGCAGATCGTGCGAAGTTCCTGCAGGAAGTTCGTGGGCGCGACCACGTAGCCGCCTTCGCCTTGGATGGGCTCTACAAAGATCGCCGCCACTTCCTCGGGAGGCAGGATGGTTTTAAACAGCTTCTCTTCTATATACCGGGCACAGCCGAGGGCAAAGGCTTCCTCGTCCTGCGGACCACCGCTGCAGCCGCGGTAAGCATATGGATAGCGCACGTGCGTCACCCCGGGCATCAGCGGAGCAAACCGGCGCTTCTGCTGCGGCTTCGACGCGGTGAGAGACAGCGCGCCCATGGTACGGCCGTGAAATGCCCCGAAAAACGCGATGATGTTCTGCCGCCCCGTGTGATAGCGCGCCAGCTTGATGGCGCATTCAATCGCCTCTGCGCCGGAGTTGCCGTAGAAGAACCGGTGCGGGCCAGGCATAGGCGCCACTGCGGACAGCCGCTCCGCCAGATCGGTGAGCGGCTCATTGTAGAAGTCCGTTCCGGATATATGGATCAGTTCCGCAGCCTGCTTCTGAATGGCCGCAACCACCTCGGGATGGCAATGGCCGGTTGATGTCACGGCAATGCCGGCGGCGAAATCCAAAAACTCGTTGCCATCCACATCTTCCACACGGATGCCGCGGCCGCGCCGCGCTACCAGCGGATAGGACCGGGTATAGCTGGGGGAGATCAGGCGGTCATCGGCATCCACCGCCGCTCGTGCTTTCGGCCCTGGAAGCGTCGTTACCAGCTTTGGCCCATATTTGGCATGCATTTCCTGCTTGGTCATTTCAGTCTCCTCGATGGTTGTGCGGCCGGCTTGGGGAAGAACGGAGGGAAGCAAGGCCACGAGCCCCCGGGAAAGGGGCGTTCAACTTTCCGGGCCCGGACGAGCCCGATTGCAGGCGAGGATCTTCGGCGGTCGTGGAGCTAGTCGCCGCCGAAGAGGCTAGGTCGAGTGCGGGTGGGCAGCACTCTCAGGTGCCGCCGAGGGCAAATGCAGCGCGCACGCAACCCCGACCAGCGCCGCTTCGCTGGAAGGTTAGCTCCGCTCGTATCGTGCCTCTGCATGTAAACCCCGCTCGGGTGCAGGATAGCATGCCGATGCGCGGCTTTCCATGGCCGGCACGCCGGCAGCGCCCCTTACGACGGCTTCTTATCGAAGGCGGTCGCCGGAACCAGAGGCGTGGCATCCTCACCATCGAGAGACACGGGCGCACGCTCGAACGTCTTCAGCGAGGCTTCATCGGCGGCCATCATCATCCAACACACGGCAGCTTTCTTCGTCATGCCGCAGGCAATCTCGACCGTGAAAGGCATCGTCGGCTGGCCCTTGACCGAGCCATGCACGCGTTCGATCCAGAACGGATGCGACCCGAGCGCATAGGAACCATAGACTGGCTCGTCAAGATCGAAGTTCTGCTCCAGACCCGCCGAGGCACTTGCGGCGAATCCCGGCAGGTCGGCTTGCGACATCTTCTGGCCATAGCAGTCGAACGGGAGCGCCGCCTCGGTCATCACGGACGATGGGTTACCATGGCGTGCCGTAAAGCCGACCTGCACGCAGGCCAAGCCCTTCTTGTCATCTTCGCTTTGGGCACTCTGCCGGGCCTGCTCCTTTGCCACGGCGCTGGTGTCCATCACCTGCCAGTCCGAAGGGACGGTGAAGCTGAATCCAAGTTCCTGCGAAGTGTGCGTCACCGCGACGGATTGCGCCGGCAGCACGGAGGCCGCCGCACTCAACAGAAGAAAGGAAGCCAGGAATCTCATGCGCGCCAGTCTACCACTGCACGATTTCGCCCGGCAGTTGAGATTCCGGCGGTGTTTGGCTCAATGGATCAGGAACGCCGCGCATGCCGAAATCACGCCGGCGACGCCGAACAACATTCCGAGATACCAGTAAGGCCGCCTGCGCGTGAGCAGCGTGACCGACGTGATCACCAGCCCGATCTCCAGCAGAGCCTCGCCCAGGTCGAAGCGGTCTGCCCGGGCCTCGGCCATCTTCACCTCTGCTTCGAGCTTCCGAGCCTCGTCCTGAATTTGCTTCAAGTCCTCGTCCCACTTTGCCTGGTGATCGGCATTCTGCTTGATCGCCCTGGCCGCTTTTTCCTTATCGGCCACGCTCACCACGCCAAGCAACTGCGATTCAAGGGCCGTGTTGTACGACCGGATCTTCTTGGCCTGGTACTCATTCCACTGGTCGGTGGCCCTGTTCTGGTCGAGCACCGCCTCGGTGTGTGTGCGATGCCCCAGGACCGTCGCGACGGCCACCAGTACAGCCAACACGCTCATGGTGAACGCCACCGGGCGCATGGAGGTATCGTGTGCCCCATGCTCGGCATGCTCCTGCAACTCGTGCGCTTCGTTCGCTTCCATAGGGGAAAATGCCTCTGAAATAAACTATGCGACTAAATCGGAGTTTGTGAACTACGAACTGCTAACTATGAGCTGTGAAACATGAACTACTTTCTACTTCCGCTTCCAACGCACCCCGTCCTTTGAATCCTCGAGCACGACACCTTTCTCGGCCAGCTCATTGCGAATCTGATCGGCGCGCCCAAAGTTCCGCATCTTCTTGGCCTTGGTGCGCTCGGCCACCAGGTTCTCAATCTCCTCATCGCTCAAGGCAACGCGCGCCAGCAACTCCGGCGCCACATCGCCCATGCGGCCTGCCTTCTCCGCCCACTCCAACGCACGCCGCGTTGGCTCCGCATCCCGGTCCTCAATCACATCGAACACCGCATCGAAGTCGGCAAGCACTCCGACCACTGCATCGCGATCGTCGGCGTGAAACTGCCCCTGGTCCATCGCGGTATTTGACGCCCGCACCAGGTCGAAGATAGGCGCGCGCGCCTCCGCCGTATTCAGGTCGTTGCCCAGCGCATCGAAAAACTCCGCCTTCGCCTTTGCCGCCATCGCCTGAATCTCGGCACTGCGGCCGGCTGCAAAGTTGCCATTCGTGAGCCGCTGATGAAAATTCCTCAGCCGGTCGATCGCGGCCGTGGCTTCTACCAGCCCATCGAACGTGAAATTGAGCTGATGCCGATACGGCACAGAGATCAGCGCCAGCCGGATCGACGAAGCCTTGTAGCCCTTGAGCAGCAGATCGCGGAGCGTGTAGAAATTCCCCTCGCTCTTTGACATCTTGCGGCCATCCACCAGCAGGAAACGCACGTGAAACCAGTGCCGCGCGAGCGGTTTCTGCGTCACCGTTTCGCTCTGCGCGATCTCATTCTCGTGGTGCGGAAACATCAGGTCTTCGCCGCCCGCGTGCAGGTCGAAGCTGTCGCCCAGGAATTCCATCGACATCGCGGAGCACTCGATGTGCCAGCCGGGCCGCCCGTGCCCGATCGCCGTATCCCAGCTCGTCTCCCCGGGCTTGATCGCCTTCCACAAAGCAAAGTCGCGCGCCGAGTCCTTCTCGTACTCGTCCACATCCACACGCGCGCCGTCCTCCATCCCGCCCAGGTCTTTCTTGCTCAGCTTGCCGTATTGGGGAAACGACTTCAAGCGGAAATACCAGCTTCCGTCCTCAGTCTTGTATGCCGCGCCCGCGGCTTCAAGCTGTTGGATCAGCTTCACCATGCGCGGTATGTGCTGGGTGGCGCGGGCAATGATCTCGGGCCGCTCCACACGCAGTGAGTCCAGGTCCTCGAAGAATGCGTCGACGAACTTCGGGGTGTACTCGCCGATGGGAACGCCGGCCGCCGCCGCATTGCGGATGATCTTGTCGTCCACATCCGTGATGTTCATGACGTGGCGCAGGCGCATGCCCGTGAGCTTCAGGAATCGCCGCAGTACATCGACCTGTAGAAACGTGCGGAAGTTCCCGATGTGACCGTAGTCGTACACCGTTGGCCCGCAGGCGTACATCCGCAGCTCATTACCGTCGGAAGGCGCCAGCTCGTCGATTTGTCCTGAAAGTGTGTTGAAGAGGCGAACGGTCATTCGATCTACGGAGTCCGCGGAAAATGGGCCCTAATCGAGCCTTTCTGATTCTAGCAGCGAGAGATAGCAGCCGACGCGGATCGCATCCTGCGGGCCCCTAAACGCCTAGCGCCAAGGAGGGGTCCGCCGACAGTGCGCTCTCCGCAAACTCGCCCGCCACAAACCGCGGCCAGGCCGCCGCCGCAATCATCGCCGCATTGTCAGTCGACATCGCCAGCGTTGGAAACGCCACCCTTAAGCCGCGCTGCGCCGCCTCCGCCGTGAACCGCTCGCGCAGTTCGCGATTCGCCGCCACCCCGCCCGTGACCAGTATGCAGCTGGCCCCCAACGCCGCTGCCGCGGCAAACGTCTTCTTCAGCAGATCGCCCACCACGGCGTGCTGAAAGCTCGCAATCGTGTCGATCACCGGCTGCGGAGCCAGTGCCAGCGCCGCCTCCCTCGTTTTCGGGGGACGCGCCCCAGCCAGCACCTTCGCAATCCTCTCCTCTACCCCGGCCCGCAGCCCATTCACCTGCACGTGCCGCAGCACTGCCGTCTTGATCCCTGAAAACGAAAACAAAAAGTGCGGATCGAGGTCCGCAATGGGCGCGGTCTTCGCAGCCTTCGTTCGCGGAGCCTTGCCCTGCAAGTGCGCCTTCGTCTTGATCTGCGCGAAAGAAAAGGGCACCGCCTTCGCATGGCCAAACTGCGCCATTGCGTCAATCCATGGCCCACCGGGATAGCCCAGGCCCAGCAGCTTCGCCACCTTGTCGTAAGCCTCCCCCGCGGCATCGTCCAGCGTCCGCCCAATCAGTCGATAGCGCCAGGATCCATGCACCGGATCCGCCAGGTAAAGATGGGTATGCCCGCCCGAAACCACCAGGGCCAGCGCCGCCTCCTCGGCAAAGAACCTGTCATCCTGAGCGACCGAAGTGACTTGAAGGATCTGCGGTTGTTCTTTACTGTCGCTCCGCACACCTGATCGCTTCTGCCGCTCCTCCAGCAGCACCGCGTGAATATGCCCTTCGAGATGATTCACCGCGATCACCGGCAACCCCCGCGCAAACGCCAGCGCTTTGGCAAATGTAATGCCCACAAGCAGCGCTCCCGCCAGCCCCGGCCCAGACGTCACCGCAATCGCATCCAAATCGTCGAAAGCCACTCCGGCCTCGGCCATCGCCGCCCGCACCACCGGCACAATGGCGCGCAGGTGCTCGCGGCTGGCCAGTTCCGGCACCACTCCGCCATACCGCGCATGCGTGGCAATCTGCGAAGCCACCACCGACGAAAGCGTCCGTGCCCCGCGCTCCACCACGGCGGCAGCCGTTTCGTCGCACGAGCTTTCGATGCCGAGGATCAGGCCCCGAGCCGATTCACGCCTCATAACCCTCCAGTCTACCGGCCCCTTGCATCCCAGCACTCGAGGAGGGCGACAATAGAACAGCATGCCCGCGCTCTCCCGCCAATTCGAAGCCGCCCTGCGCATCATCGAAGCGCTTCGTGCCGCGGGATATCAGGCACTCCTCGCCGGCGGCTGCGTGCGCGACCTGCTGCTCGGCCGCGACCCCGTCGACTACGACGTGGCCACCTCCGCCACTCCCGACGTCGTGCTCGACCTGTTCCCGCGAACCTTCGCGGTAGGCGCCCACTTCGGCGTCGTGCTCGTTGCCGACGAAACCCTCGATGAAATCCCGCCGCTCGAAGACGCCCCCGACGCAGGCCCGCGCTACTCCGTCACCGAGGTCGCAACCTTCCGCTCCGATGCTTCATACTCCGACGGACGCCACCCCGACGCGGTTCGCTATACCAACAGCGCGGAAGAAGATGTCCAGCGCCGCGACTTCACCATCAACGGCTTGCTCCTCGACCCCGCGCCGCTCCTCAATGCTTCGCCTGAGCAACAAGCCTCCGCGCTCCGTGCGGGACTTCTCGACTACATCGGCGGCCTCGCCGACCTCGATGCCGGCATCCTCCGCGCCATCGGCAAGCCACGCCGCCGCTTCGAAGAAGACCAGCTTCGCCTGCTGCGAGCGGTTCGCTTCGCCGCCCGCTTCGACTACAAGATCGAGCCCGCCACGCATGCTGCCATCTGCGCCCTCGCCCCGCGTATTCATTCCGTGAGCCGCGAGCGCGTGCGCGACGAACTCACCAAAATGCTCACGGAAGGCCGCGCACACCGCGCGTGCGAAATGCTCGACGAAACGGGCCTGCTCGCCCAGGTCCTGCCTGAAATCTCGAGGATGAAAGGGGTCGAGCAGCCGCCGCAGTTCCATCCCGAGGGGGATGTCTTCGTCCACACGCTCAAGCTGCTGGAGCAGCTTCAGCCCGGCGCGCCGTGCACGCTGGCGTGGGGCGCTCTCCTGCACGATGTCGGAAAACCGCCCACCTTCCGCATCGCTCCCGACCGCATCCGCTTCGATGGGCACGTCGAGGTGGGGGTGGCCATTGGCGCCGACATCTGCCGCCGCTTCCGCTTCTCCAACGAAGACACCCGGCAGATCCTCTCCCTCATCGAACACCATATGCGCTTCGCCGACGCGCTTCGCATGAAGCAGGCCACGCTCAAGCGCTTCTTCCGCCTGCCTTGTTTTGAAGAACACCTTGCCCTGCACAAAATGGACTGCCTCGCCGCGCATGCCAACCTCGACATCTACCACTTCGTCGACGAGCGCTACCACTCGATGCCTGAGGAGGATGTCCGGCCCAAGCCGCTTGTCACCGGCCGCGCTCTCATCGCTGCCGGTTACGCGCCCGGCCCATTGTTCAAGGAAATGCTGCAGGCCGTCGAAGATGCGCAACTCGAAGGCGCCGTCACCACCGCTCAAGAAGCACTGGCCCTCGTCGGCAAGCGGTTTGGCCCCGCACCGGCTACTGCGCAACCACCTCAATCCCGGTAACCGTGGCATACCCTTCCACCGGGACGAAATTCAGCACCAGCTTGCCCTGTGCATTGGGCTCCAGGCCCGTCGCGCGCCGCATCACCACGTCGCTCTGCCGCGCCTCGCGTGCCAGGTCGAAATCCTTCAGCAGAACCTTGCCGTTGCAGTAGACATCGAACACGTGCGCCGCTCCGGCTCCGCTTTCCGCGGACGGCGGCCATTCCCCGTGCCGCGCGGCAAAGTAGAGCGTCACCGTGTAACGCCCCGGAGCCACCGGAATGGCATAGGAGAAGTTCCCCCAGCGCTCGGAATCGTACAACTCCTGGTCATCCGTCCCACTCACTGGATTTGTGTACGTACCCAGTTGCCCGCCTTCAAAGAAGTTATCCGGGCTCCACCATTGGCTGTCATTAGAGTAATAAGGTGTCTGCCGCGTCAGCACCCTCACTGGACGGATGTGACCGCGCTGCCCGGGCAGAATCTCAATCGCCGAGACGGTGGCCTGCCTGCCCCGCTCACCCGCGAATTCGAGGTGCATTTTCCCGTCGGCCGCGGGCGCCACATCAGGGAAAACCTTCACGTCCGCCGTCCGGCTGGCCCCTGCGTCCGCGGCCACGTCGAAGCCGGACAGCACCGTGCGGCCGTTCACGCGCACCGTCATGATGCGGTTGCCTTCGCCGCCGGTCCCCGTCGATTCGGGCCCATACTCCGTCTCGGCAAAGTGCAGGCGCAGCTCGTAGACGCCCGGTTTCAGCGGTACGTCATAGCGGAAATCCCCCTGGCGGCTGGTCCGGTAAAACGCCGGATCCTGAGTGCGCCAGATGTGGGTCACGTCGCTCTTGACCGCCGCACCTCCGGTGAATCCCTCGTCTCCGCTCCACAGCTTGCCCGCGTGGTCTACCAGACTGCGCGACCCGCCGCAAAGGATTCGCACCTCATCGCCCAGGGGTATGCCGATCCCCGCATCGGCAAGCGAAAGCGAGGAACTCACCGCCACCGCTTCTGGCCCTGCCGGCCGTGTGCCGCGCCACCCGTACCACCCCGCGGCAGCCAGAATACTCACGCCTGCCACAACCAGGCCGACAATTGCCGGCCAACGCCGTTCCGCCCCATCCCGCTTCCCCGGTGCGATCTCCGCAGCCGCCACGGGGTTCGCGGCCGCCACTCCCGCCTGCGGATCGGCCAACGCCGCGCGGAACTCCGGGACATACTGCCCCACCTGAATATGGATGCGCAGCGGGTGACTGGCGCCTTCCCCCGCGTAGTAGTCCGCCAGCCGCTTGCGCAGGCGGTTGGCCTCCACCCGCACAATGGAATCGGCATTCTGGTCGAACGCGTCGCCACGCCCGAACAGCTCCACCCCGATCGAATACTCCTTGATCTGGGCAGCCTCCCCGTTGAACACCTTCTCGCACAGGTATTCGAGAAGCTGCGCCAGCCTCGGCGCCCGGGCAAACTCCGGCGACCGGAGCACCACCGCAAGCTCCTCGCGCTCTTCCAGATAGCTGACCGGCACTGCGCTTCCAGCCGTCATAGGCGCATCCATCCTGGAACGATCCCATGGTACTGCTATTTCTTTGCACTCAGACGGATGTAACTGTATCCGGAGCGGTCCACCAACGTATGTAACGGCCGTGTATCCCCCGCACCAGCCTCCACCCGAAGACCATCACTGATTCCCGCATCCCGCTGACAATGAGCTATTTGCCAACGATACATCCGCCCGGTAACCGGCCTGCAACAGTGGCGTAGCAGCTCTAGCGTTGTGAACCCGCCCAATCCGCCGTCTACTGGCATTCGAAGCACGCGGCAGGCACGGAGCGGCAACCGAAGGACTCCACGCCGGGCTGGCGAGCCAACGGAGGAACCCATGAAGGGGCTTATGTCAATGATCGGATGGATGGCAATTGCGATGAGCGCCGCAACCTACGCGAAATCGAATCCGTTCGCTGCCGACCTGGCGCGGGCGGACAAGGTGAAGATCGCGCAGACAGCGGAGTTGAGAGGAGACCTGGCGCGAATTCACGAGAACTTCGGCGAAGCGGCCGGCTTCTACAAGTCCGCGCTGAAGGCTGCGCCCAATGACGCCACGCTCCACAACAAGCTGGGCATCGCGTACCTGCAATTGCATAACTACGGAGCGGCGCGGAAGGCATTTAATCAAGCCATCAAACATGACCCTCGCTTTGTGAACGCCTACAACAATATGGGCGCGGCAAACTGCCTCGACAAGAAGTACAACCCCGCGATCCGCTACCTCAAGAGGGCCCTTGAACTCGAGGAAAACAACGCCCCGGCACACCTGAACATGGCCGAAGCGTGGGCTGGACTGGGCCAGATGGACCGCGCTATGACCGAGTATGCGCGGGCCATTGAATTGAATGCTGACATTCTCAGTGGCACCCCGGACGGAGTCCAGGTGCGCGTCAGCACCCCCGAGCAGCGCGGCCGAGTCGATTACCTGATCGCCATGGCCTATGCGCGGCGCGGCAATCTGGAAGGCGCGCTCGAATACCTGCGGCGCGCCCGCGACGAGCACTTCTCCGGCATCAACAAGGCCTACGAGGACAAGCTCTTCGCTCCTCTGTGGACCGATGCCAGATTAGAGAAGATCGTCAGACGGTGACCGCGTATAGACCGGCCCTCCCTTGGAAACGCCTCGCCCCCCCAGCGAGGCGTTTCCATCTCAGCCCACGTCCTCAGAGACAATGATCCTATGTCTGGATCCGGCGCCCTGCGCGCATGCGACGTGCGGAAATACGACGTGGTTGTTCTGGGAGCCGGAGCAGCTGGGCTCATGTGCGCAGCCGTGGCAGCCCAGCGTGGCCGCCGCGTGGCCCTGCTGGACCACAACGCGCAGCCGGGCCGCAAAATCCTCATCTCCGGCGGAGGCCGCTGCAACTTCACCAACATTCACTGCGCCCCCGACCGGTTCTTGTCTGAGAATCCACACTTCGCCAAATCCGCGCTGGCTCTCTACACCCCGCAACATTTCCTCGAACTGGTGAACCGCTACGCCGTACCGTGGCATGAGAAGACGCTGGGCCAACTCTTCTGCGATCACTCCTCCCGCGCCATTCTGGACTTGCTGCTCGCAGAATGCCAGCGCAGCCGTGTCGACCTCGTGCTCAACGCCCGCGACATTCGCGTAGAGCGCTCTGCCGGCTCCTACTCCATATCCTGTGCGGCCGGCGAATTCACGTCTGAGGCGCTTGTCGTCGCCACCGGCGGCCTCTCCATTCCCAAACTCGGAGCCACCGGCCTCGCCTACGACCTCGCCCGCCAGTTCGGACTGCGCATCGTCGAACCCCGCCCCGCGCTGGTCCCGCTCGTCCTCGGCGGCGACGAATCCTCCTGGACCGCGCTAGCCGGCGTCTCCACCGACGTTCTCGCCTGGACCGGCACTCGCCATGGTGGCCGCCCCCTGCCCCGTTTCCACGAAAAGCTGCTCTTCACCCATCGCGGCCTCAGCGGGCCGGCAATCCTGCAGGCGTCCTCCTACTGGCGCCCCGGCGACCCGCTGCACATCGACTTCGCACCCGGCACATCCACACCGCTGCTCGCATCCCTCATGCAACCGCGAGCGCGCCGCGA
>Ga0157369_10002718_pt1 | contig 21114 bp, 31 predicted proteins | sample C25metaG_FD_113461 | JGI IMG/M metagenome (GOLD analysis project Ga0157369, IMG submission 113461) | Corn rhizosphere microbial communities from Kellogg Biological Station, Michigan, USA - C2-5 metaG | ecosystem: Host-associated > Plants > Roots > Rhizosphere > Soil | place: USA: Michigan...
ATGTAGATACTGCCACGGGATATGACATGAATTCCGAAGAGCTTGTAGCATACGCAGTCAGTGGTTTGATTCAGCTGATCACAATCATTGATGTTTTCGCGATCCACGATAGCCGTGATAGAAAGACGATCGGAAAGCATATCTTTAAACATCACGACAATCTGTCCGAGACTGACAGTAAGCTTTTGCTGCAACTTATCTCTAAATAAATCTCGTGGTACATCGCACATATGCAGGGTGTATACTAAATATAACCTCGTATATGAAGAAATCAAAAACCAAGCAACAATTACTGAAGATTAAAATGGAATGGCTACTGTTAGCGACTGGCGGTATTGTAGTTGCATGTTTTGCGCTTGTGTACGGACTAGTGCAAATGACAGCACCAATCCAGCAGCAACAACGCCTGGTAAGGTTCTACGACCGTGGCACTGAACAATCTATCTTAACGACTGCAACCACAGTACGGGATGCTATAACAGTTGCGGGCATTGAAGTCGATCCACATGATGTCATTGAGCCGACAGCTGATACCACTCTGACGGAATCGTACGTCGATATCATCATCTACCGATCACGACCAGTCGCTGTTATTGACGGTGCAATCCGTCAAACGATCATGACATCATCACAATCACCAAATGGCATGCTAAAAGAAGCTGGCCTAAGTGCGCTTGGCCCTAAAGATAAAACAGTATTTAGACAAGGTGACTTAGCAATGGGTGGTGCCCGTATAGACCTCGTCATATCACGTGCAGAAATAGAAAAGCCAGCCCCGATCGTCTTTCAGCCAAAGCCAAATGCACTGACAAGCTCAAAGGGTGCACATGTCTATGTCGACAAGGACGGCGTTGCTCACCGCGAAACGTATTACGACCTTGCTATGAATGTCGTAATACGAAGCTGCGGAGCAACAAATACATACACTGTTCGGTCTGATGGTGCGAAAGTCGATCAGGACGGCTACATACTGGTAGCAGCAAACCTCGCCGCCTATCCACGATGCACCGTGGTTGATACAAGCATGGGCCCGGGTAAAGTTTACGATACCGGTGGCTTTGCAGTCCGACACCCGTACGGATTCGACTTAGCAACCGATTGGTCAAGGCGTGACGGTATATAACTAAGCCTTCTTAGTTGTTAAAATTTAATATATTATAGTTTGATATGAACCAAATAAAGAAAATCCTCAAATATCCAATCAAAAAGACAGTAGTGATAGTAGCCGTCGCATTTGCTGTGTACGTCCTAATGTCTATCCTTTTCATATTTTTAAGTCGCCTTCAATACACACTGCATCCAAATGATCTACACCCAGGTAGAACGTTCTCGGTTCTATTTATTATCCAGTCACTTGTAAATGATTTCCACTTACTGAGTAGGTTAGTACTTGAGTTAGGTATTATTACCATAATTGCTCAGGTTATATATAAGTTCACTCATAAATAAATACTGTTATACCGTTCAAATGCACAACGACTCTTTATACCGCGTATCCCTAAAATGCCTTATCAAAAATGATGATGGCGAGCTTTTGCTGGTCAAGGAAGCTGGCCGCGATTTTTGGGATCTACCAGGCGGCGGCATGGACCATGGCGAAAATATCGATGCAGCTATCGCTCGTGAATTGTTAGAAGAGGTCGGCTACGTTGGTGATTTTACCTACAAAGTTATCGGACTCGATGAGCCTATTCAGCTATTATCACGTGAAGTTTGGCAGCTACGAATCATATTAGACGTAGCGCCTAAGGAAAGGAATTTCAGCGTCGGAGTTGACGCTGATGAAATACAGTTCATGAACCCTGCGATCTTTAAAGATGCAGAACGTATCCAAGAGCGTAAAATTTACGAATACGCAGAATTAGCCTAGTTTTACTTTTTTGAAATTACTCTCTCGATAAGCTGTGGCTTATCGATCTTTGCCGAATTGATATCATCGCCAACTTTAATGATGGTTAATTGATCAGGATCATATGGTCGCATGATGCGGTATAGCGTATTAATATCGTCAATCTCAGGATTAAGCCAATCAGCCTCATCATCAGGATGAACGATCACAGGTAGGCGACTAGGAATCATGTCTGATTCTGCACCGGAATTAGTTGTCACGATCGAACATGTACCCCATTCTTTGCCTTCGGGATCTGTCCACGAGCTGTAGACGCCGGCAAAAGCAAAGACTGGTTGGTCGGTAGGGCGAATATAGAAGGGCTGTTTGCCGTCATCCGTTTTCTTCCATTCATAAAACCCGTTAGCAGGGATCAAACAGCGAGTTGAACGAATAGCGGTCTGCCAGCTAGGTTTACTAAAAATACCCTCAGAACGCGCGTTAAAGGTTTTGTAACGAAAAACAGAATTGGCGTTCGGGGCATTCTTTGGGATAAATCCCCATTTCATTATGTCCATTGTGTTTTTACCATCACGCGAAATGACGACAGGTACCGACTGTACTGGACTGATGTTGTAGTGCGGCTTGACGCCTTTTGGCACACCGTCTATAAGATTAAAACGGTCGCGCAGTTTGTCTATTTCATAAAGGGCATATCGGGAACTCATAGTACTAGTATACCTTACTCATTCGTCAACCTAACCCAAGATACATTGACTATATTATATAAATGTGCTATAGTTTATATAATTCGATAACGTATCTTTACATAACCCATAGATCTAGTCCTCAAGCCGAAAGGTCACAATGATGCAAGCTAACGCCAGCGGTCAGCACCTCAGTCTCGGCCAACGATTCACAGAATGGAATTATAACCGCAAGCTGAAAAATTTGAAAAAACAGTGTCGTGGACGGTGGTACAGACTGTTTGAGTTCTCCGAGTTGACATGTATGGAGGGTCTCGTGCACCCTCTTCCGTCCCACTTCAGATTGGCAACCATTTCTAAATATGAAAATGATACGACCACTGACTATCATTTCGTATATGATGTCGAAAAGAAAGTCTGGGGAGTGCGCGTAGATTTCAGAAGCCATCCCGGCTCGATTCTTCCTTTGGTATCCTATTCGCACTGGATCGAAGAAACTAGTAATGAGTTCCTGGTTCACCTTAAAAGGGTGTCAGAAAAGGATCTGAAGCTTGCAATAGCCAACAGGGAACAGTAAGAACTGTCGAAGTATTTGTCGTTGAGTGGTACGGACCAAGATGTCCGCACCACTCAACGGCTTTTTTATTTGAATTCGTTTCGCTGTATTTTTATGCTATACTTAGTATAGTAATTACAAAAGGCGGATACATAACTGACAAAAAAGCAAAGAACAATGATTCACTACAATTTGGCATAGATACCTTTGGTGACCTTCCGGTTGACGACAATGGCAAACTAATGTCACATGCCGCAGCTATACGTCAGGTCGTTGATGAGGCGGTATTGGCCGACAAGTTAGGCATTGACGTCATAGGAGTAGGCGAGCATCATCGTCCTGAATATTCTATCTCTAGTCCAGAAACAGTCCTCGCAGGCATCGCTACCGCAACAAAGCGCATTAAGCTATCATCAGGTGTTACTGTTCTTAGTTCTGATGATCCAGTACGCGTGTTTGAGCGCTTTGCGACTGTTGACGCGCTCTCCAATGGCCGAGCACAAGTAATCCTGGGACGAGGCTCATTTACAGAATCATTCCCATTGTTTGGCTACGACCTACAGGACTATAACGTACTGTTTGAAGAGAAGGTCGACCTGTTTTCGAAACTCCTTACCGAAAAGCCTGTTTCGTGGAGCGGAACAACACGTGCTGCACTCGAAGATGCTGATGTATATCCAAAAACAGAATCAGGCCATCTAGAGACACTTGTAGGTGTTGGCGGTTCACCAGAATCGGTCATCCGAGCTGCGCGTTATGGATTCCCGATGGTGCTGGCCATCATTGGCGGCTCACCAGACCGATTTGTACCGTATGTTGATCTTTACCGTCAAGCCACCAAAGAGCTTGGAACGACCACTCATCCTGTCGGTGTCCATTCGCCAGGCTTTATTGCCGATACCGACGAAGAGGCAATTAAACAGGCGTTTCCGTTATTTAAAGAGCAAATGGATCGAATCGGTAAAGACCGTGGCTGGAAACCGATGCGACATGACCATTTCTTGAACGAAGTAAAGCATGGATCGATGTACGTCGGTTCACCTGAAACCGTTGCTAAGAAAATTGCACAAACTATGAAGACCCTCGACGTAAACCGCTTTGACATAGTCTACGGCTTTGGCCCAATGCCTATAAGCGCACGTCTACATATGATTGAACTCTACGGCAAAAAAGTCATTCCAATGGTGCGTGAACTATTAGCACAAGAAGAGAAGTAGATATGGCAGCAAAAAGCATTGGCATTTTAGGTGCAGGTAAGGTCGGCGTTGTACTAGCTCAGCTAGCCTTAAAAGCTGGATATACGGTTTACATTGCCGGGTCGGGCGATGTAAACAAGATTGCCTTAACAATAAAAGTCCTGACGCCGGGTGCTATAGCTAGCACTGCCGCCGATGCTGCACGTGCTGCTGATGTTGTCATTTTGGCGTTACCACTTAGCAAATACACGTCAATTCCAAAAGACGAGCTAAATGGAAAATTAGTGATCGATGCTATGAATTACTGGTGGGAAGTAGACGGTAAAGAAAACGATCTCATCAATCCCGAATCATCATCAAGCGAAACGATTCAATCATTCCTATCCGAGGCCCGCGTTGTAAAAGCCTTTAGTCATATGGGCTATCATGATCTATATGACGAAGCTAAACCTTCCGGTGACGCAAACCGAAAAGCAATTGCTATTGCAGGTGATGACGATAACGATGTCGCGATAGTTTCAGACATAGTCAATAAACTCGGCTTTGATCCTGTCGCTATCGGCGTATTGGCTGAGGGTATACACCTGGAACCTGGTGGAAATGCTTTTGGCGCGAGTGTAGAGGCTACAAACCTTAGAGAACTAGTTAGAAAATAGCCTGGATCCAGCGCTAAGTCCGCTATAGTACAACAACGTAAACTAGCGCCGCCCACAACAACACTTGAGCAACAAACGCGATGAATCGCCTACGACGACGAATCTTGTCATCAAGGTCAGATGAAAATAATCCTATTTTAATTTGGGAATTCATTTTTGCTGCCGATCCGGGTATAAGATACTTCGATGCATTTGTATTAAATACTGAGCTTTTTTTTGGCGTGGCATTCTTTTTTACGGGTTTGTACGCAGCTGCGGCTGCACGAATAGCCGCTTCGGACGTGATAGGCTTAATTGCTTTTTTGCCTGAGTAAATTTTTGTAGGATGATGCTGGCTGTATGAATTCGCAAGGTGAGGAGGGGTGTCGTTCGATTTTAAAGATTTTCGTTTTAAATACATGTCATCACTTTGCTTATGTTTACAGATGATTGTACTTTAAATAGCGCCGGGTTAGCAATATCAGTCTTTGATTCAGCTCGTAATTGTCTTTATAAAAATGCATCTCACTGTAATTAGTCGCTATACCTGTTACTATAACCGTATGAACATCTCGAATGCAGAACGTCGTCAAATTGAAAATGAAATGATTTTTCGACGTGCAAATGAAAAGGTAGGAGATGATCTTCAAACTCTTGATGCAATGCACGTTGAGGATGGGAATATACACCTTCTAAGCGATGAAGACCTTATGCTTCGCTTCAAATGTGAGTGCTCAGACGAAAACTGCTCGGTACGCATACCAATGCTCCTCAGTGAGTATCAAAATATTCACACCGACCGAAATACATTTATCGTAATGCCAAATCACCAAGTCGATCCGATTGAAAAAGTGATTAAGGAATCTGCAGCATACAATGTCGTAAGAAAAAATAACTCTACTCCAGAACCATCTGACGACCTAAACAATACGACAGTTAATAATTCCTAAACTTCTGCTCATTCTAAATTCAGCCCAACACAAGTTTATAATTTTATTGAAAGACTAAATATCTGTCTGGTAAAATATATGTATGAGTATTACAGATGCCGAGCGTCGCCAGATAGAAAACGAAATGATATTTAGAAGAATCAACGAAAAAGTTGGTTCTGACCTGGACGCGCTAGATGCAATGCACATCGAAGACGGTAATGTTCATCTCGTAAGAGATAAAGATCTTGAGTTATATTTTAAATGCGAATGTTCAGATGAAAACTGTTCAGTACGTATTCCTATGCTATTAAGCGAATATCAAGAAATCCACACTGATCGAAACACATTCGTTGTTTTGACAGATCACCAAGTCGATCCGATTGAAAAGGTTATTAAAAAATTTCCTACTTATAACATCGTTAAGAAAAACAATTCTACACCAGAACCATCTGATATCTTAAATGATACGACCATCAATAACTCTCTATTTAATTCTAAGGACTAATGCCTAACCGCACCTGCTAAATTGACAGGTCATTATAGACATGATATTGTAATCCTGATTTATTCAATCCGAGTGAAGGTGGTACATTATGAAGCCGGCTGATGCCTACATAGAGGCTCACATTCACAGTTTCGTGCAAAGAGTCGAAGATGCATCGAAAGAAGACCCGTCGCCACACGCGTTCCCAAACGCGGTTGCGCAGATGGAGTTTTTGAGCAGAGAAGAGTGGGTTCATTTGAAGTCTTCACTCGATACAGACGAAGATGCAACTGTCATCGCTTACATCGAAAAGCACCCTAGCTACAAGGAGATGGTTGCGACGAAGTTTGGTCGGTTCATTCCCGTCATCCGTCTCAACGATAGGATGGGTCAATTCTGCGTCATCGATCCAGTTCTTTGATATAAATCGTTCCCGAGGTTAATCTACTATCAATTGTCACGTTATTGACCGTAGAAAAATCTCGGGCAATAACTAAAATTATTTACCAGCTAGATAATTTTAATTATTGATCACTGCAGGCTATATAAAAAGTATCTGCAAAATGGAATGTTATTAATACGCGGCCCTAACAGTAGTCGTGCTATACTTCACTACATGAAACAATCAATAAATTACGCAGAAGTAAATTCAAGTTATAGCATTTTCTATGGCATATTTGTCATTATTTTTAGTTTTTTAATCGCAGAGATGCTCGGCGCACTGCAGACCCACTCATTCTATGTCATAGCCGGATTTGCTCTTCTCACGTATTTTATCTGGGATTTTGTTAAGCAACTTTACAGCGCAGGCCAGGCAGTTATCTTGTATTTCGTAATGTTCTTTGCAATGCCCGTAACCATGAATTTACTTTTCGGATTTCAATATACCTATCTCGGTCTTGCGGTCTACATTGGCGCGCTAATAGCGGCAGGATTAGTAGAGTTAATATACGAATCGGTAGTAAAGAAGCACGCACCTAAGTCTATAACAAAGCGATTATTCATGGTTGATAATAAAATCGACCAAAGCATCATCAAGCTTAGCGATAAACACGTATTCCTTACTGAATATAAGGGAATTATTATCGGTCTAGCGATAATAGCTGTCTATTTCGTAGTTACATACCTACTCTTACATAGGTAGGTTAATCTTACCAAGACCTGGCAGCTAATACTCGCACGGTCTGCTATGATTCATATATGAAGAAATATGAAAATGTCGTAGACTTTCTGAATGATCTCGATGAAGATAAAAGAAAACAAGTAGATTGTCTTCGTCAAATTATCGCTGATTCAATACCTGTAAACGAACATATTAAATGGAACGCACCCAGTTATGTTTACGATGGCGAGGATAGAGTGACATTTAATATGCACGGCGAGGACATTAAAATCTTGATACATATGGGTGCTACTAAAAAAGAAGACAAGAATGCAAAACCCGTTTTGGACGATACAGCCGGAATTGTTCGATGGAATTCAAATATACGCGGAACGGTACCATTTGAAAGCATGGAAGACATCCTCATCAAGCGACTTGATTTTGTTGATTTACTAAAACGCTGGATACTAGTAGCCTAGCGCATATAAGTTGCGTTAGTTTTATATACAGTTTGCTACAATAAAGCCATGAGAAGAATTGAAGGCGAAGAATTTCAATCGATAAAGCAATACTTTGATATGGCGGCCGTACTTGCACAAGATGCGACGTGTCTTCGAGCTAAATGCGGTTCGGTTATTGTGAAAAATTCTGTCGTAATAGGTAAAGGGTTTAATTCACCGGCTCTCGACCAAGAAGATCAGCGTCTATGTGAAGCTGATATGGATACATCTATCCGGCCCAAGTACGACAAAACCTGCTGTATACATGCAGAATGGCGGGCTGTTCTAGACGCCTGCAAAACAAGCGCAGATAAGCTAGCTGGATCGGTATTATATTTTATGCGTGTTAATGAAGAGGGCGATTTTACAGATGCAGGTGATCCATTCTGCACCGTATGTAGTCGGCTCACCATGGACGCTGGTGTTGCTGAATTTGCGTTATACAATAACGAGGGTGCCGACATATATCCTCTTGATGAATATAATCAAAAGTCATACGCTGCGTATATCAAATAATCCTTTATACTTTACTTATGAAAAAACATAACAAGCTCGTCCGAGATAATATCCCAGCAATCGTCGCGGCAAATGGCGGAACTGCACAAATTCGTCGAATTGATGACAATGATGAATTTATTGCCGAATTAGCAAAAAAGCTTATCGAAGAAGCCAGGGAAGTACAAGAAGCCTTGAGTCTTGACGAGTTAGCTGATCTACGCGAAGTAGCAGACACTCTTTTAGAAACACTGGGGTATTCAGAGCACGATCTGAAAGCCGCTCAAGCGGCAAAAGCTATCAAAAATGGAGCATTCAAAGACCGTGTTTATCTGATTAGTACCGAAGGGTAATCAAATTTGTTATGCTTAAGGCATGATAGAAATTTTTGCCATAATCACATGCCTCCTACTGGCAAGTCTCGCTGTATTCCAATTAGCCCTCACCTTTGGCGCACCACTTGGTAAGTACGCCTGGGGTGGTCAACATACCGTCTTGCCGAAAAAATTAAAAATCAGTAGCGCTAGCTCGCTTTTTATATATGCTATTTTTGCTGCAATCATACTCAGTAAAGTTGAAGTCGTCCCACTAATCAGTGGACAGGTATTTTTAAATATAATGATCTGGATATTAGCCGTGTATTTTTGGTTAGGCGTCGTAGTGAATGGCATTTCGCGCAGTAAACCAGAGCGCAACCTGATGACACCAGTCGCGTCGGTATTAGCATTGTTGACGACATATATCGCGCTAGGATAATCGCTAGCTCGCTTGTTACACTAATAGTATGGCCCGATTACATCACCCTCAGACCGAACATGAAAAAGAATATGTTGCTGAATTACTAAAAGAGAGAATTTACGCTACGCTGGCTTTGTTAGCCGTTCTTATTAGCATCGATACCGAACATTACAGCGCTCTGCATGCCGTTTACATTATCTGTGGAACGATTATTTCATTGTGGGCTGCGAGTATCGTAGCAACACAGATGTCCCGACGACTTATTTTCCCGGGTGAATTAGATACAGTTCAAGAAACCCATCACCAGCTTCGTCGCCATGCGCCAATGTTAGCATCGCTCATATTCCCACTACTAATGATAGGTTTGGCGGCGATTCGCCTGATTAGCTTAGAAGTGGCCGTCAACGTCTCAATTATTAGCGCGCTGATTTTGCTAGCAGGCTGGTCGATTGGATCCGCCTTGTCACTCAAAGCAAAAAAGCTACCAATTTTTATATTGGTAGCGATAGAGCTAGCGATTGGACTTGGTATTGTTGCGCTAAAAGTCGTTATTGGTCACTAAAAGTCGAACAGATCACCGAGGAACGATTCTTTCTTTTTGTGCTTGTAGCGCTGGTCACTCGAGCGATACTCTTGACGTTGCGGTTCCTGCGTGTATGGTTGACGCACTTCGGCGGCAGGTGCTGTGTTAATTCCCGCTGATCGTTCAAGCATTTTATCAAGCTCGCCACGATCCAGCCATACGCCACGACACTCAGGACAATAGTCAATTTCAATATTTTGACGTTCAGTAATAATTAATGTGTTTTGATCATTTGGACATTTCATATTTATCACTTTACTGATCTTACCTGAAATTAAGCTGTGTACATCAAAAGGGTGGCTTTCATGCCCAGTACATTGCTCATGTTTGTTATTATAGATAGTGAAGACATCGTTAGTATTCACACAAAGGAGGGTTACATGCAAAAGAAGATTACCCCAAACCTATGGTTTGACGGCAATGCTCAGGAAGCAGTAGATTTTTATGTATCAGTATTCCCAAATAGTAAAATTGTAGGTAGTTCACACTATCCAACAGAGGGACTTGCTGATTTCCAAAAAGATATGGCTGGAAAAGTACTGACTATCGATTACGAATTGAATGGTAATCGCTTTACTGCTATCAACGCTGGTCCAGAGTTCAAGTTCAACGAATCTATTTCATTCGTCATTGAATGTGACGACCAAGAAGAGATTGACTACTACTGGTCAAAGCTATCACACGTTCCAGAATCAGAACAGTGCGGCTGGTGTAAAGATCAGTTTGGTCTGAGCTGGCAGGTAGTTCCAAGCGGCATGGAAGAAATGATGAAAAAACCTGATGCATTCGCGAACATGATGCAAATGAAAAAAATCGTCATTGCCGATCTTTAAAGTAATTAATAATTAATATAAAAGGATACCACTATCAAAACATCTAACAACCAAACCAACACCCAGGCAGTATTTTCAGTTATCGGTGGGCTCATATTCCTCATTGCGGTAGCATTCCTAGCTTTATTCGCCGTTGTAGACATCGTCATGCTAGCCCAAGGTGACAGTCCATCAATGGGACTATTGATTGTCTTCGCAGTCGTTGCACTAATCGGATGGGGAATTGTCCGACTTTCAAAAGCCACTCTACGCAGTGTGATTGATGCAATTCTGAACAACCTAAATTAGGCGTATAATAGAAATAGATAGTGGTGTGAATAACAGGAGGGGAATATGAAACGATTCGCCGCACTCATCATACTAGCTCTTGGACTGGCGATTCTACCGTCAGTCCATACATCTGCTATATCTGGAAATTACGCAGCACTGGGTGATTCTATTGCTGCCGGTGCTGGACTTTCATCGCCTATGACAACCTGTGGCCAATCGCCACAGGCTTATCCATACTCAGTTGCCGCGTCAACTGGGCTGAGATTATCACACCTTGCATGTACAGGCGCCAAAGCCGACGAAGGGATTTATGATTCTCAGCAGCGAAACTCAGAGACCTTGCCCGCACAACTTGATCAAGCATTTAGTACAGGCACGCCAGAACTTATAACCCTCACTGTAGGTGCTAACGACGCACGCTGGACGCAGTTTATTCGTCAGTGTTATTACATTCGCTGTGGTTATAGTGTAGATACAGGTCGTTTCAATGCGTATCTAGTCGATTTGAAATTAGAATTAAATGTTATTATGGCAAAAATTCATTCACTGAGTGGCGGCGATCCGCCACAAGTGATCGTCACGGGCTATTACAATCCATTCTCGTCCCGCTCATGTAGTGACACAGAAAATCTCACCTCCAGTGAAATATCCTGGTTGCGAGCTCGAGCCAACGGCCTTAATACAGCCATTCGCGGGACAGTAGGTAAGTACTCTTATGCAAGTTACGCACCTGTTAGTTTTACGGGACATGAAATCTGTACGGCTGACAGCTGGGTACAAGGGCCGGCCGATCCAATGCCATTTCACCCAACCGAGGCTGGCCAGCAGGCAATTGCTAAGTCGGTATTATCAAAATACGACGAGCCTTCCGAACCATCATCTGAGCCATCGTATCGTGAACGTGCCCTTAACTGGTACGAACGACTACGCCGCTAATCATTAATAAAAGGTAATCTGAAGTAACATATGCGGTATTATGTAGATAGAACTACATTATGAAAAGAGATTCTATTTCACCTAGCAACAATACAGAGCAGACCGAAGTGCCAACACTTCCCGATAGATCTGATTTATCAAAACTATATTTTCAACCAAAGTCAGCCACTATTACCGAAAATGTCAAAGCTAGCATTCTCGACCCAGAACACCTCGCTAAAACCGTACGTCAATACGCCGTAAAGATAGGACTATTGGTACCGTTACCATTCATTGTGGCCATGATTCCGGCTGCTTTGTTCATCGTCTATGTATCGCCATCAAACATATTCCAGATGCTACCACTCATGACGCTTACGATGATTGCGTGGGGAATTGCTGTTGTTTTGATGTTTTCTAAGATCATCAACTATCTTAATCGATTGAGTATTCCGGCGTTTACGTTCTTGTGCTTAGTATTTAGCTGTTTACTACTTTTGTCACAACCGATATACCATCTTGCCCAAGCAATTGGCAGCTTTTGGCTAGGACAGGCGATATTTAGCATTTTGATGATGACAATAAGCCTTGGTCTTTGCTGGATATTTCTGCAACTCATCTTAAATGATAGGTTGGCAGATTCTACACGAGTACGGCTTATCAGCACAGTTGTCGTTTTATGCCTTATATCGACAGTATTTTATCTTGTCACCACCCATTAATAGTTAGTTATTGCAAATCGCAAAACACAAGCATATACTGCTAATACAAGGTTCAATCAAAAACAAAAAAACGAAAGAGTCACCAATGAGAAAAACAAGACACGGATTGTGGTCTGGCACTGCTATTACTGTGGTTAGCATGGCAGTTATTTTTGGAGCCGTCACAGTAACCCCTAAAGTAAGCGCCCATGACGGTCACAGTCACACACCAGGCATGGACATGTCTAAACCCGACCAACCAGTAAGTAATACTAATACCAAAGAGCAAACCGCTGCTGCGGAGGCACGCCGCACTGCTGAACAAGCCGCCAAAGAACGCCGTGAAGCTAAACAGCAAGACATCAAAGAGCGTCAGGCAATGGCCAAAGAACGCTTAAGTGAAACCAAGTTAAAGATTTGCGAAAAACGACAATCTAATATTAATGACCGCAGCACCAAGATAGCCGACCGAGCGACAAAACATCTGGCTGTGTTTGATAAAATCACCGAACGTGTAAAAACATTTTATATCAACAAAGGCAAGACGTTTGAAACCTATGACCTGCTGGTCAGTGAAGTCGATGCGAAACGCGCTGTTGCACAGAATACTGTCAATAAGCTTACTGAATTAAAAACTTCGTTTAGCTGTAGCGGTGCTGAACCAAAGCTAGCCATCGAAGGATTTAAAACGGCTATGACCGAAGCACAGTCCGCCTTAAAAGAATACCGAACAGCTATCAAAGATTTGATTATTGGTGTTAAGTCAGCAAATACAAGCGATAGCTCATCGACAGAGGAGGCTCAATAATGCGTATTCGCTCACAATCAGGCTTTACCGCCGTTGAAATTGCCGTTGTGGTCGCCGTTGTGGTTGTTATCGGCTTTCTAGGTTACACCTTTTACAATAACTATCAGCAAAAGCAGGCTGACGCAGGTGAGAGCAGCCAAACAGCCGACACGACCGAAGCCCCTGCAATCACCACTGCAGATGATCTAGACAAGGCTGATACGGTACTAAATGCTTCCGATCTAGAAGCCGCTAGTAAAAACGACTTGTCGGAAATTGATAAAGATTCGAACGAATTTTAGTAAATATTCTGCCTAAATAAAAACGCTTTAGGGCGTTTTTATTTTTTGTTCAAAAGTGGTATAGTAACCTCAAGCTTTAGCACCCAAAACAAACCGAGGAGGTGAGGGTAATGCTTGAGCAGCTCATTAATGATGCAAGAAAAGTTATTCCGGAGCCCCTCTGGAACGTACTGGTGTTCTTTTTGGCACTTGCAGCTTTAATCTGGACAATCTTTAAGAGTTTTGTCTTCATGAAGCCTGGCTTCATTGGCATTCGTAAACGATTCGGCAAGCCCGTCCTTAAATACCCCAAAGAGGTTATAGAGGATGATGGCACACGCAGAATTTTGACGAAAGAAGAGATTAAAGTTCTTAAGCAGGAAGATGCTGCCCTGATTCGGAATTTCGAACCAGCTAAACATGGCAGACCAAACTACATCTACCCTGGGTTTATGGCCCTTGCTCCCATTATTGGTAGCGTGGAAATCATTAATATTCAGGAGAATGTACTTCCGCTTAGTCCGCAACGGGTAACCGATGATCCAAATTACATTGCGTACGATCTCCCATCTCCAACATTAACGTTGAAGATGAAGGATCCCTACCTTTGGATGATGGTCAGTCGCGACGTTGAGGAGCAGATTAAGGCGATTGCCGATACAAAGCTTTCGTCAATTCTGTACGAACACGGTGTGTCTGAAATGCTTCGCAACTTGGACAGCATCATGACCGACCTAGCCATCGAGCTAACACCTCTGTGTGCAAAGTATGGCATTGAGCCCATTGATATGCCACAGATTGGTCCTCGGCTGCTTGAAACCAACAGCAGCTGGAATCCGCAGTCTCGTCGCGAGATCGCACAATCAATTAGCGCTCGTAACTCTTAGTTACCAGCGAAGTGCCAAATTGGCGCCCCCCGCATTCGTGCGGGGGTTATTCATGTCTGGACATACTTATGCTTGCAATTATTTTACCTCCGTTAGATCATATGTAAATGACAAATCACTTGCCATCATTCGAAGAAAACCAATCACCAGAAAACAACAACGGACGTTATGTTAACATTACATCGGGTGAAACCTGGCAACATTTCCTTGATGTTGCACAGAATGCAAACGACCAATTTATTGGCTTTGACGAAAGTACACCAGGCAGCAGTGAACTACTTGAATCTTACAATCGTCGTCTAAATACATATATTGATATCGAATTCAGTGAGCAAAAAGCACTTGTTCTCGGGCTCGCTAATATTATAGATATAAATGATAATCCTACAGGAGAAGAATATCTTCTGACGGAATTAGATGATGTTATCTTTGACGGCGTAGGCCTGTATCCTATTAATAATAAGTGGCGCGTTCAGCTCATGTTTTACAGTCAACAAACAGCGGATAATGCAGCGTGCTACTACTACGTCCCCTTGGACAAGCACCACATTCTCGATTTACAAATTCTTGCACCATCATCGAATGAACAAGATAACGATTTATACGACGGCGTTGTAGCTCACTTAATCAGTAATGCGGTCGCTGCCGCTGATTTAACTAGTAGTAATGATTTTCTTGCTATGCCGGCCGACAAGCAGCATAATCGTCTTCGACGAGAAACAGCGGATATATGTAAAAACTTTTTACCTCAGTACGCGGGTACTAACGTTTCAATTTCTTGTACACAATATTATGCCGTTCCTGATGACATGGCCAAAATGGAGCTGCCTATAGAAATGTTTTTCACGGATCAGTCAGATCTAAGACAAGATGAAATGTTTGAACCGTCTGGAATGATGTACGATTGCGCATTCTTAGAGCAAGATCAAGATCCTGAGCGTCACTTTACAAAACCCGCAGATTTCAATCTTGCATTCGGCGCACCGTGCCTGCACGTATACGACGATAAGAAAAAATGCACCTACTATATCCTTCCGCAAACAATCTCACGTGTTTATCTGCCCGAAGAAACCGGCAAATCTTTTTAGCTCTCGCCGTTAAATTGCTTATTCTTTGCTATACTGGTAAGACGTATTTGCAATTATGAACACCGATTTATTTCTCTATATCAATAGCTGGACGGGCAAGAATGCCTTTGTTGATGACGCCATGATTTTTAGCGCACAGTGGCTAATTTATATTTTATTTCTCACCTCAGCAATCTGCATTGCGTATCTAGTATATAAAAGACAGTGGCGTGAAGTATTACTTGCTAGCATTACGCTCGTCTTATCATTCATAATCCTTCTTATACTGTCAAAACTCTTTATTAGCGACCGCCCATTCGTCGACCATACCATCACACAGCTACTTCCACACGTTGCTAACCAATCATTCCCAAGCGATCACGCCACAGCTTCATTCACAATTGCATTAGCTATTCTTGTATTTACACGGTTCAAAAAGACCGGCTGGATACTACTGGCCGTTGCAGGCTTGATTGGGTTTGCCCGTATTTATACCGGTGTTCATTACCCGGTTGATGTCGTCGGCGGCCTAGCTACCGCACTTGCCGGTGTCGGTCTAACACTTATCATCGCAAAGTTTCTACGTAAAGATCAGTTGATTCAGTTTAAAGCTAAGTCAGATATTAACTAAATAACGACTGTTTCTTTTTCGGCTCGTTTAGACGCAATTACCGACGCAGCGATAACCAAGACACCAAACCCACCAGTAATTATTTCTGGAATATGGAAGAATAGCCCGAGTAGTAATATGACCGACAAGATACCGATCGTATAATGCGCACCGTGCTCGATATAACGATACGCGTGAAGTACTTTGTGTCGCACCATGTAGAGCGTCATAGAGCGTACCCAGACAGCACCAACGCCTAGACCAACGGCAATCAGGATGACATTCTGCGTCACAGCGAAAGCACCGATCACGCCATCAAGGCTAAAGCTTGCATCTAGCACCTCTAGATAAAGGAATGCACTAAAACCAGCCATGCCCGTCTTTAGAAGCGTCTTACCAGCTCGCTTTTCAGCAATCTCGTGATGGCGCGTAAAGAATGCCGACATGCCGCTTAGCAACAAATACGCTCCAATACCGACAGCACCGGCAGCAAGCGTCTCACCTGGGTGATGATTGAACGGCAACGCTACAACAATAGCGAGAACGACCGAGCTGACAATAGCTGGCATCCACCAACGGCCAATCTTTTGCATCGGTCGCTCGATAGGGCCAAGCCAGTAAATTTTACGTGTTCGATCAAACAAGAAATGTAGTGCCAGCATCATCAAGAACATACCACCGAATGAAGCGATACTTGGATGCGCACCCAGCAAGGCAGCCGAGTATTCTTCTGGATGGTGCAAGGCAAGGTCGAGTACTTTGTCCCAACTCAGACCTGCACTTGCCATCACGACCACGATAGGGAATACGATACGCATACCAAATACAGCAATCAAGATGCCGATAGTCATAAAGATATGCTGCCAAAATGGACTCATTGTATTAAGCACCTTGGCATTCACGATTGCATTATCGAAACTAAAAGTGACTTCGATAATCATCAAGGCCAACGTAACGAGTGCCGCCTCCCAGCCTAGATAGACATAGACGAAGATAATCGCAAGGAGACTGATAATAATTGATCCGCCAAATGAGCGGAAGAGTGTAGGGAAATGGGATAGTTGTGACATTACCTCTATTATAACGGCTAAGCTAACATTTCCGACATTTTTATTTGCCAAGCGTCGTGTTTATTTGCGCATATATTTGCTATACTGTCATATATGAAATCGTTAAGTCTTTCCCAGCCACATGCCATTGTCATGGTTGGCGTACCTGGTAGCGGTAAAAGTTTTTTTGCTGAAAAATTTTCGGAAACATTTAACGCTCCTTACGCCAGTCTCGAAAAAATTACTCCATTCGCCAAGAGTATAACTGCAGCAAATACAGTATTTGATCAACATGTCGACCAGCTACTAAAAACACGTCAATCTGTCGTCATCGAAGGTGTCGCCGCTAGCCGAACAGCTCGTGACACATTCGCCCGTAAGGCTAAAGCAGCTAACTACGAAGTCCTATACGTTTGGGTTCAGACTGATCCAGCAACGGCTAAATCCCGTGCACTACGTAAAGCTAAGGATTCCGATACTCACGCACTTACAAGCGACCAATACGACAAGGCCGTACGTCAGTTTAATGCACCTACTGCGCTAGAAAAGCCACTCGTCATTAGCGGCAAACACACATATGCAACCCAAGCTAAAATTGTTCTGAAACGACTTTCTGCCCCTCGTGCAGAAATTTCGGGCCATACAGCTGCACCTGTACGCGGTGAAGAGCCTCGTCGCCGCGGCAATATCGTAGTCAGGTAGGTTCGACTACTATGCCAACAATCACCGATGAAGAGTTTGGCGTCATCACTCTGCGGCGCAGCGCCCGTGCTAGTCACGTCCGCATTAAAGTTTCGCCCGATGGTCGCTTGCGCGCATCCTTGCCGCTGTATGCACCCATCTTTTTAGTAAAACGACTACTCCAATCATCGCGCACTGAACTAAGAGCTATGCTTGCCGAACAGCACAGTGAAGCGAGCTTCGAACATGGCATGACAATCGGTAAAAGTCATTCACTGATCGTACGTCCTAGCACCAACAAGGCCACTACCGCCACTAGGCATGGCCAGCAAATTATCGTATCGTTACCAGACGAATTGTCACTTAATGACCCTAAGCCAGCCCGGATCGTTCGCGATGCCGTCATAGATGCATTACGGATCGAGGCAAAAAGCTACTTGCCTAAACGATTAGCATTTTTAGCGAATAAATACGGCTTTGACTATAGTAAGGTTCGTTTCTCACACGCCAGTGGCCGCTGGGGGAGCTGCAGCACAAACGGCACCATTAGCCTTAACATCGCCCTCATGAAACTACCATTCGAATTAATTGATTATGTTCTTGTGCACGAGCTAAGCCATACAAGGCAGATGAATCACTCTGATGCGTTCTGGAAACTAGTCGAAACAGGTGATCCTGATTACAAACAACACCGTCGCGCACTGAAACACGAGAATCCATCGATTTAACCTATGTAAAATGCTTATGGTGCAGTATAATTAGGCCTAATATGCACCATGGTGGGGTAAAGATAAATAACGAGACTGGGCGAATCCTCCGTTTTGCCAACTTAGTCATGCCGATTGCCTTAACCTGCTATGGTCTCTTAATCAGCATGGGTATCGCTGATAGTTCGCACTATTATGGGGATCCCGTATTTGGCGTCATTATGGCTCTTTGGACTCTAATAGCTATCCTTGGCTTTGTCTTTCCAAAACCCAGCCATTTAACAGCAGTTGCAGGCCTTGTGGCCGTGCACGTTCTCGCTATCTTTTACATCCTACTAGTATCTGGCTTTGGAAGCCCCTTTGTTATTGGCTGGATCGCACTGCTACTGGCATCGCACATCCACTATAAAAGAACAGGGTTGATGATAAGTGCCGCACTACTTATCGCCACTGCAGTAGCCGACATGCTCCTCTTTAACGATTCACAGGCGATCATGGCAACGGATATGTTTACGACGCTCGGTCTGCTTATTGTCGGCCTAGTAATTGTTTCAATCAGCCAAATCCAAAGTGTCGACAGCCAAGAGTTGTCACGCAGCCATGCGCATGAAAGTCTTGAACGAGATCGTATCCTGACCTTGATCAACAACCTAGCAGACGCCATCCTTAGTACCGATCAAAACGGTATTGTACGCATTTACAATGCAGCTAGCCTAAACTTACTAGATACCAACACCGGTCTTGATGGCCGCAAGATCGATGAAATTTTGCCATTAATCGATCAAGACGATAATCCCGTTAGCTTACTTGATGCTATGCAACAATCGCGCAGCGTCGTTGTGCGCGATGACGTCAGGATGACTATCGCTGACGAAGTAATTCGCCTAGAAGTGACCTTCTCACCGATTCGCAGTAGCTATAACGGCACCGACAAAACCGACAACCAAGATGGTTTCATTGTTATCTTGCGCGACGTAACAAAATCAAAGAGCCTCGAAGAAGAGCGTGATGAATTTATCAGTGTCGTCAGTCACGAACTACGTACACCAATCACTATTGCCGAAGGTACGCTTAGTAACGTAGCGCTCATGATGGATCGTCCAAACATTGCCAAAAAAGTCATGCATGATAGTGTCGCTATGGCACACGAGCAAGTCATCTTCCTTGCTAAAATGGTCAATGATCTTAGTACACTATCCCGCGCCGAACGTGGCGTAGCCGATGCCGAAGAAGAGATCGATGTCCGCAGCATGATCAATGACCTATACACCGAGTATTCACCGCAGGCCGCCAAGAAAAACCTTCACTTTGATCTTAATTTAGGCACAAAACTTGGCAGTGTTATGGCGAGCCGCCTATACCTCCATGAGCTGCTGCAAAACTTCATCACTAACTCGATCAAATATACCAAAGAGGGTGGCATTACGGTGTCAGCTCATCACAAAGATAACGTCGTAACCTTCGAAGTCAAAGACACAGGTATTGGTATTAGCAAAGCTGATCAAGCCAAAGTATTCAAGAAATTCTATCGCTCTGAAGATTACCGGACTCGCGAAACAGGCGGCACAGGCCTAGGCCTTTATGTCGCTACCAAACTTGCTAAGAAATTAGGTACGACGATTAATCTTACCAGTCGTCTTAATCACGGTTCAACATTTAGCTTTTCAATCAAAGCTAAATCAGATAGCTAATTTATAGTTTGTCGATTGCTTCAAGTTGTTTTGCAATTCTCGGTGAAACAACAGGACGGCCTTTCCAGGTAATAGTTCGGCGAGCATACCCAACGACACTTGCTACTAGAAGCACTAGTTCCTGCATAACAACAACCGGCCACAGGATTATACCCATCCACCAGTTACTGCGCCATAGTGCGTATGTGTAGCGACCGTAGATAAATGCAAACAGACTGCCAATAATGAGTGCGTTCGTTTGAAGGGCAGTCCAGCCGGCTATAATGCCAATGGTAACAATGATCGTCTGTAGATTTATGAAAAGTAACGCGAGTCCCGCAAGTAGCGCCAATTGCCATGTACCACCAACCATTGGATAGAGCAGGCGACGACTGGTTTCAACTTGTGACTGCCAGCGTTTCTCGTAGCTGACACCAAGAGTTTTGTCGTTTACGAGACATTGGTATGCTTTAACGCCAATAATCGCTGCCATGTGCTCCTCAGGCTCAACCTCGGCCTTATGTGACCGAAATCCGCCAATAATATTCATAAGTGTTCGGCGATGAATCATCCATAATGCACTCGCTGTGGCTGGTGAAGATTCTCGAGATAACACGATCTCCCAGAAATAACGCAAATGTCCAAACAAAACACTTGGTCGCCATGTATCGTTGCGCCCAGGAATAACTGATAACATACGCAGGTCTTCGCCGGTCATATAATTAACAAGCTGACTGATCGTCGTTGTCTGAATATGAGTGTCGACATCCATAAACAGCACGTAGGTGCCGCTCGCTTCGCGGGCAAGGGTCTCTAATGCATGATTCTTACCGAGCCAACCCTGCGGAAGATCACTGCCGGGAATAAAGCGAACGCCAGCGTGCGCAAATGACTTAATGA
>Ga0157369_10002719_pt1 | contig 21112 bp, 21 predicted proteins | sample C25metaG_FD_113461 | JGI IMG/M metagenome (GOLD analysis project Ga0157369, IMG submission 113461) | Corn rhizosphere microbial communities from Kellogg Biological Station, Michigan, USA - C2-5 metaG | ecosystem: Host-associated > Plants > Roots > Rhizosphere > Soil | place: USA: Michigan...
AAAAGCTTCCGGGAAATAACCTGATTCTTTATAACCTTTCCAGATCTCATCACTTTCAGGATCTTTGAAATCCATCGGGAAAACCGGAAAACCGAATTTTGCGCCGTCTCTTTTGCTTAATTTTCCTTTACCTTCTGGTTTTAGAATTAATGATAAATGGGCAAATTCAGGAGCTTCCCAATTCATTGCCTCGTATAGTAAAACGTGCAAAGGCATTGATGGCAACCATTCTTCACCGCGAATCACGTGAGAGATTTTCATTTCGAAATCATCAACCACATTAGCGAAATGGTAAGTCGGCATTCCGTCATTTTTAATCAAAACCTTATCGTCCAAAGTATTGGTATTCACAGAAAAATTTCCTCTGATAATATCCTGAAGATTCAAAGTTCTGTCAACAGGCATTTTAAAACGAACAACGTAAGGGACATTCGCATCAATTAATTTTTGAACTTCGTCCTGAGAAAGAGAAATGCTGTTTTTTAATTGCTGTCTCGTCTGATGATTGTAAGAGAAAACATCACCTTTAGCTTCGAAGTCTTTACGGATCGCATCCAATTCTTCCGGCGTATCAAAAGCTAAATAAGCGTAATCTGTTTTAAGGATTTGTTCTTTGTATCTGTCATAAATATCTCTTCTTTCAGATTGTCTGTAAGGTGCGTATGGTCCGCCAACTCTAGGACTTTCGTCCGGGATAATTCCGCACCATTCCAGAGAATTCATAATATAATCTTCAGCACCTTCAACATATCTTGCTGTGTCTGTATCCTCAATTCTAAGAACAAATTCTCCGCCTTGATTTTTGGCAAAAAGATAATCATACAGGGCTGTTCGTACGCCTCCGAGATGTAATGCTCCAGTTGGGCTGGGTGCAAATCTCACTCTTACTTTTTTCATATTCAATATAGATTTTTAAAAGTCATCGGAATGACTAAAAAATTGTGGTGCAAAATTAAGAAATTCTAAGCGTTTTGCCTTTTGAATTTGGTTAATATTTTATGAAAGAGTATTTTTGTTGATTAAAATAAAAACTATGTTAGAAATAGGCGATAGACCTTGGGGAAAATATTTTGTTTTGGCAGACGAACCTCACTATAAATTAAAAAGAATTGAAGTTAATCCTGGACAAAAACTGTCTTACCAGTTTCATTATAAAAGACAAGAGCAATGGACAATTATCGAAGGTAATGCGACTGTTGTTTTAGACGGCGAGGAGATTCAACTAACTTATGGACAAAGTATTTTTATACCGCTTGGTGCAAAACATAGAATTATGAATCTCACAGACAAGCCTGTTGTTTTCATAGAAGTTCAGACGGGAACTTACTTTGGTGAAGATGATATTGTGAGGTTGGAAGATGAGTATGATAGGGAATAAATCTAATGTTCAAATATCCTACAAAACTGCTTACCTTCTTTTGATTCTACTAATTACCCCACATGATAAAAGATCATTCTATATCAACCCCGATAGTATGATCTTTCCCACGATATGAAAATGAAAATATTATTAGATCCTCAGATTTTTAATCAGCAAACTTATGGTGGGATATCTAGATATTACACGGAAATATTTTCTGAACTTGAGAAAAGAGAAGATGTTGAAGTCGTTTTACCAATCTATTACACAGATAATTTTTATCTCGAAACAAGCAATCTTCTTTCTAAAAATAAAATTCTAGTATCATTTTATAATCTTCTTTCATTTTTTAAAATAAGTACAAAAACGCTTAGAAAGAAAAAATCGGAGAAGTTATTAAAACAGGTTTGTCAGGATCACAATTACGATGTTTTTGTTCCCACATATTATAACCCTTATTTTATTGATTTAATAGGAGAAAAACCCTTTGTGCTGACTATTTACGATATGATTCACGAATTGTTTCCAGAATATTTTTCTAATGATCCTTATAGAGTAACAGAACATAAAAAGGAACTGATTTATAAAGCGACTCGCATCATCGCAGTATCTCACAATACAAAAAAAGATATTCTAAGAATTTTCCCTGATATTGACAGCGAAAAAATTCATGTGATTCACCACGGGAGTTCAATAAAAATTAAAGATTACAGCAAAGTTAATTTGCCAAAGAATTATATTTTATACGTCGGATCCAGAGCCGATTATAAAAATTTCAGATTTTTAGTCAGTGCTATTAAACCAATTCTAAAAGAAAATCCGGATTTGGTATTATTAGCCGCAGGAGGTGGTGAATTCAAAGATGACGAAATCAATTACATCGAAGATAAGGGTCTGAGTCAACAAATTAAGCAAAAGAATTTTGAGGAAGATCAGTTGGGTCACTTCTATAAAAATGCGAAATTTTTTGTTTTTCCGTCACAATATGAAGGATTCGGAATACCGGTTTTAGAATCAATGGCTTGTGGATGTCCTATCATCCTGTCCAATAGCGCATCTTTTCCTGAAGTTGCTGGAGATGCAGGTATATATTTTGATACTACGTCAGAAGAGGATTTAAGAAGCAAAATCAGAATGTTACTAGATGATGATAATTTAAGAACACAATTCTCTGAAAAAGGATTGGAGCAGGTGAAAAAATTTGATTGGAAAGTGGCAGCAAAACAATGTTTGGAGGTTTACAGACAAGCAGTAGAAGATAAGAGAAAATGAAATTAACAGTATTAACAATAAACTATAATAATAAAGAAGGTCTGATTAAAACTTTTGAATCTGTCCGAGCTCAGACTTGGAAGGATTTTGAGTTTATTGTAATTGACGGTGGAAGCACTGATGGTGGTAAAGAACTGATTGAACAAAATGATCAGATAAATTACTGGGTTTCTGAGAAAGATTCTGGGGTCTACAATGCAATGAACAAAGGAATTAAAAAGGCAAAAGGCGATTACATCATCTTTATGAATAGTGGCGATTTCTTTTATGATGAGTATGTTCTTGAAAAAGTAAGAGATGAATTCGATTCTAATATCGATATTTTATATGGAGATTCTGTTTTCTTTAATGACAAAGGTTACCGAAAAGTTATTAAAGCTCCGAATAAATTAACCTTTGGTTTCTTTTATGATGGCGGGCTTAATCATCAGGCCGTCTTTATCAAAAAATCGTTATTTAACGATTACTGTTATTACAATGAAGGGTATAAAATTTGTGCAGACTGGGAATTTTTTATTATTATGGTTTGTCTTAATAACGTTTCATTCAGACATTTGAAGCAGATTATCTGTTATTATGATTTCTCCGGTATCTCTGCAAAAGTGGAAAACCTACCAATATATATCCAAGAAAGAGAAATAACTCTAAATAAATATTTTCCAGCATTTAGAGACGATGCGGAATTGACAAGGGAAACCCGAACAAAAAGAGTAAAGCAAGTTTTACACATCAAAAAATATCCTGTAGCTTGGCGTATATTTAAATGGATAATCAGCTTGTTTCTCTTGTTCTTACCGAGAATTCAAAAAAAATCATCTGAAAAATAATTTGTATTTCTTGTTTAGGTGTATAGAACTTAAATTCAGTTGATTCTATAATTACTCACAGAAAATTATTATTTCGAAATTAATTTCGTGTAAATTTTGGGGTAATAGTAATATAATCTCACATAAAGATAAAATTCTAAACCAATATCTTTAACAGGATATTCTAAAAAGGACTTAAAAGATTGTCGGATGATTTCCTTTTCGGTCAGCATTTCGTGTTCAGTTGTATTTCTAAGAATACGTTTAATGACCATCAGAAGCTTGCGGATAAAATCTTTTATCACTTTTCCATTATCTCTAAGTTGCGTCCTACTTTGCCAAAATCGGAAAACATCCATTATCGCCAAATAAAAATTATAGGCAGTTTCAGGAGAGAGACTATGAGAAAGACTCTCTTCGTGCTGTATATAATGATAAAGCTTCTTATTGGATTTTACAACTTTTACGGCTTTGTCGAAAATCTTGAAAAGCGTCGAATAATCTTCAAAACATTTCAGATTTTCGGGGAAGTTTACATTTTTAAAAAAGGAGATTTTGTATAATTTTCCCCATGGATGACTTTGTATAATATTATCTTCCAATAAAAGGGCTAAGGCTCTTTTCCCATCAAAAACCTTCTCTTCTGAAATAGGTTTGTTAAAAATAACATTTCCGTTTTCATCTTCATAAGAAGCTTCTATAATAGCAATATCTGCATTTTCTCTAACAAGTGAATGGTACATCTCGGAACAATAATCCGGCTCTACCCAGTCATCAGAATCCACAAAACAAATATATTCGCCTGCCGCTACTTTTATGCCTTTATTTCTAGCTTTTGAAACACCTGAATTGTGCTGTTTGAAAATTTTTATTCGCTCATCTTTAATTTGAAAGTCTTCATAAATTTTTGAAGTTCCGTCGGTGGAGCCATCATCAATAATAATGATTTCCAAATTGCTATAAGATTGTTGAATTACAGAATTCAGACATTTTTCCAACGTCTGTTTAGCATTATAACAAGGAATGATTAGACTTATCAGCGGATAATTATTCATGAGAATTGCAATAGGCTAATACTTGAATTAAGGAGTTTGTATGTAAAGAAAAATCATTTCTTTACATTTTTTGTATAAAACGAAGACTTTTATAACAGCCATGCTTGCCAGATGTTTTATGCTGCAATTTAATAGAAAATATTAGGCCAAACAAATTTTAATATTCACTGTTTTATACTAAATTTGAAACAGGAAACACACAATTTATCATGCTAATAAAGGCTTTTAAATAAAATCTCATCAACATGAATATTGTATATCTAGTATTTGGCAGTAATATAGATCACTATCAGCAAGTATATTTTTCAATATATACGGCCTTGGCACAAAAAAACATTGAGGATAGGATTATCGTTGTTGCTGAAGATCCATCATTATTTGGCTCTTTTGAAGATAACATAGAAATAATACCAATCAGCCGCGAGATTATAATAGAATGGGAAGGGATATATAAGTTTTTTTGGCGGGTAAAAATCAAAGCACTTCAGTTGGTTGCCCAAAAATATCCTTTGGATTCTATTCTATATTTAGATGGTGATACTTTTTTCTATCAGGATATGGACGCTTTACGCCGTGGTATGAAAAACGGACAAAATTATATGCACATAGAGGAAGGAAAACTATCCACTCTTACAACAAAAACCGAAAAGTTGATGTGGAAACAAATGAAAGGAAAATCCTATCATCAGATAAAAGTAGATGAAAATTCTACAATGTGGAATGCAGGATTGATTGGGATTTCCAACAAACAATTTGACTGTCTGGACTTGACCTTAGGAATTAATGATGCCATGTGTGCAGGTGGTGTTACACGAAGATTAATAGAACAATTTGCTTTCTCTCTGGGACTGAATGAATATTCAGCACTACAGCCCGCAGATCACATCGTTGGACATTATTGGGGAAATAAAAAAGAGTGGAACACAATTATTGACCATTTTCTGAAAGAAATCTTTATGAAAAATTATTCTTTTGATCAAATTATAGAAAGGGTGAAAAAAATGGATCTTACTCAAATTCCAATTCGGGTTAAGGATTCCAGCACCCAAAGAAAACTTAAAAAGTTTATTGATAATTTTTTTAAGAATAAAAAGCCACTTTATGTAAATAAGTAAAGATGATTTTAAACTGAATTTATTTTAGCGCAGTATTTACTTAAAAATAGCCAGAATTTTTCTAACTGATTTAGATATTACTTTTAATTTTTAAGCGTTCTGTGAGTTTCATAGACGTATAAACTTTGAAGATAGCTGATTTTCAATCCATTAATCCCATCTAAAATCCCGAGCTTGAGAATGTAAGTTTTGAAAAATTTGAAAATAACTTTGCTCCATTGTACAAAAGGAGAATATTGTTTTCCTTTCAATCGAAGTTCCTGTCCTTTTAATTTTCCATATGACAACATTTTAATTTTGAAATTTTCGTAATTTTCAAAAGAATAATGAAGAAGTCTGTGTTTTAGAATCCCAATAGTGCCATTAACTTCCAGCGTTTCGTGAACTTTTTTATTTTCAGAATAGTGTGCTTTTGATTTTCTGAACAAACGGAAATTTTTATCATTTTGAGTTCCGGAAAAACTTATCTTTTGCTTTCCGACAAAGAATGTTCTGTAAAAACAATAAGCATCTTTTGCATCGGGATTTTTCACCGTTTCGATGATTTCTTCCCGTAGTTGCGGTGTAATTCTCTCATCCCCATCCAGAAATAAGACCCAGTCATTTTGTGCTGCGTCTAAAGCTAAATTTCGTTGTTTGGTAAAATCTTCAAATTTATTTTGAATGATTTTTACATTTGGAAACTCGCTGGCAATTTCTAAAGTTTTGTCGGTACTGAAAGAGTCTACTAAGACGATTTCATCACAAAAATCAAAACACTCGAGAACTTCCCGAATGTTTTTTTCTTCATTAAAAGTAATGATTAGTCCGCTTACTTTTTCTTTCAATCCCAGTATTTTTATTTTTAGAATTCCAAAACTGTTTTTTCAATAATTTTTACGCAAACCAGAAGTTGCTCTTCTGTAATCACCAAAGGCGGTGCCAATCTGATGATGTTGCCGTGCGTTGGTTTTGCAAGAAGTCCATTTTCTTTCAATTTTACGCAAAGATTCCAAGCGGTTTTGCTGTCAGGCGAATCATTGATTAGAATTGCATTTAGCAGACCTTTTCCACGGACTTTCGTGATTAAGTCAGTTTTTTCAATTAATTTTTCAATTTCTGAACGGAAGAGCTTTCCCAATTCCTCAGATCTTTCTGACAATTTTTCGTCTTCAACAACGTTTAAAGCTGCAATCGCAACAGCACAAGCAATCGGATTTCCTCCGAAAGTAGAACCATGTTGTCCAGGCTTGATGACATTCATAATCTCGTCATTCGCCAAAACTGCAGAAACAGGATACATTCCTCCTGATAATGCTTTTCCTAAAATCAAAATATCTGGCTGAACGTTTTCGTGATGACAAGCAATCAATTTTCCGGTTCTTGCGATTCCGGTTTGAACTTCGTCTGCAATGAAAAGTACATTGTATTTTTTACAAATTTCAGAAGCGTTTTTCAAATAATTATCATCCGGAACGTAAACGCCGGCTTCACCTTGGATTGGTTCAACCAAAAACGCTGCAATATTTTGAGAATCATTTTTTAAAGTTTCTTCCAACGCATTCAAATCATTGTAAGGGATTTTAATAAATCCTGGAGTGAATGGACCATAATTTTGATTAGCATCAGGATCATTGGAGAAAGAAACGATTGTTGTAGTTCTTCCATGGAAATTGTTTTCACAAACTACAATTTTTGCTGCATTTTCAGAGATTCCTTTCACTTCGTAACTCCATTTTCTGGCTAATTTTACAGCAGTTTCTACTGCTTCAGCGCCGGAGTTCATTGGAAGAACTTTATCAAAACCGAAAAGAGTAGTGATTTTTTTCTCGTATTCTCCAAGATTTGAATTGTAAAAAGCTCTTGAAGTCAATGCTAATTTTTTAGCCTGATTTACCAATGCCTCTACAATTTTTGGATGCGAATGTCCTTGATTGACAGCAGAGTAGGCGGAAAGAAAATCGTAATATTTTTCGCCTTCAACATCCCAAACAAATACCCCTTCGCCACGATCCAAAACCACTGGAAGCGGATGGTAATTGTGAGCACCGTATTGATTTTCGAGGTCGATGTAATATTGTGAGTTTTTTTCCTGAACTACTGTTGACATAAATTTTAATTTTTGTAAAAATAATAAATTTGAATTCAATCATAACTAATAAAAATGCCTAACTTTTAAAGTCAGGCATTTTAATCTATATTAATAATATTTTTTAGATATGATTATCGAAACTTCTGTCCATTACAAAATCTTCCATAAACTTGGTCGTATAATTTCCTGCTAAGAAATCCTCATTTTCCAATAGTTGTCTGTGGAATGGAATCGTAGTTTTCACACCTTCGATGTAGAATTCTTCCAAAGCGCGTTTCATTTTTGCAATCGATTCATCTCTTGTTTGAGCTGTAACAATCAGTTTTGCAATCATTGAATCGTAATTGGACGGAATCGTATATCCGGAATAAACGTGTGTATCAACACGAACACCGTTTCCACCAGGAATATTAAGTTCCGTGATTTTTCCCGGAGATGGTCGGAAATCAGCATAAGGATCTTCCGCATTGATTCTACACTCGATAGAATGTCTTTTCGGATAGTAATTTTTTCCGCTGATTGGTGTTCCGGCAGCCAAAAGAATCTGCTCACGAATCAGGTCAAAATCAACAACTTGCTCTGTAATTGGATGCTCAACCTGAATTCTCGTATTCATTTCCATGAAATAGAAATTTCTGTGTTTGTCCACCAAAAATTCTATCGTTCCTACACCTTCGTAAGAAATGTATTCCGCCGCTTTTACAGCCGCAGCACCCATTCTTTCACGAAGATCATCTGTCATGAAAGGAGAAGGTGTTTCCTCGATTAACTTTTGATTTCTTCTTTGGATAGAACAGTCTCTTTCAGAAAGGTGGCAAGCTTTACCAAATTGATCTCCAGCAACCTGAATCTCGATGTGTCTTGGCTCCTCGATCAGTTTTTCCATGTACATTCCGCCGTTTCCAAAAGCTGCAACAGCTTCCTGGATTGCAGAATCCCAATGTTCTTTCAGATCTTCTTCTCTCCAAACTGCTCTCATTCCTTTTCCACCGCCACCGGCAGTAGCTTTGATCATCACTGGATAACCGGTTTCTTTAGCTGTTTTTTTAGCATCTTCATAAGAGTCTATCAAACCTTCAGAACCTGGAACGCAAGGGATTCCAGCTGCTTTCATGGTTGCTTTGGCCGTAGCTTTGTCTCCCATTTTTTCGATTTGTTCCGGAGTAGCTCCAATGAATTTTATTCCATTTTTAGCACAGATTCTGGAGAAGTTTGCATTCTCTGAAAGGAAACCATAACCTGGATGGATTGCATCTGCATTTGTAATTTCTGCAGCAGCAATGATATTTGGTATTTTAAGATAAGAGTCTTTGCTCATTGGCGGACCAATACAAACAGCCTCGTCCGCAAAACGAACGTGAAGACTGTCTTTGTCAGCAGTTGAATACACAGCTACTGTCTTTATGCCCATTTCTTTAGCCGTACGCAAAATTCGCATTGCGATCTCGCCACGGTTTGCGATCAATATTTTTTTGAACATCTTTTTAGAAATTTTAAATTTTAAATTTTGAATTTTAAATTAATTTTAAACGAATCGATTTTCATTTAAAATTTATAATCTTTCATCTAAAATTCCTTTAAGAAGGGTCTACTAAAAATAATGGCTGATCGTATTCTACAGGAGAAGCATCTTCTACCAAAATCTTTACGATTTTTCCGCTAACTTCTGACTCGATCTGGTTGAAAAGCTTCATCGCTTCGATCACACAAACTACTTTCCCTTCTGTCACAGAATCGCCTACGTTTGCGAAAACCTCTTTATCTGGAGATGGTTTTCTGTAGAAAGTTCCGATCATTGGAGATTTAATCGTAATATATTTGCTGTCATCAGAAGCGTTTGTTGCTTCAGAATTATCATTAGAAGCAGAAACTGGACTTGCAGCCGGTGCAGAAAAAGGAGTTTGATAAGAAACTTGTGGTGTTACATAGCTTACAGGCTCGCCTCCAAGTGGTGTTTTGATGTAGATTTCGAAGTCTTTATTTTTATATTTCACTTCGGAAACTCCTGCTTTTGCTACAAATCTTACAAGATTCTGAATGTCTTTTATATCCATAAAATTTTAAATGTTTTGAACGCCAAATATAATAAAAAACCACCCAAATTAATAAAATCCGAGTGGTTTTTTATGCTAAGTATAAGATTATCAAAGATAATTCTTAGTTTTCTTCTATAGTTTCTACAGTTTTCTCTACTACAACTTTTCCTCTGTAATAAAGTTTTCCTTCGTGCCAGTGCGCTCTGTGGTATAAGTGCATTTCGCCAGACGTTGCGTCTTTAGCCAATTGAGGAACTACAGCTTTGTAGTGTGTTCTTCTTTTATCTCTTCTTGTAGACGACTGTCTTCTTTTAGGATGTGCCATTTGTTAATACTTTTTAAAAATTCTTACCGAATTATATTGTTATTTCTTAATTGTTGTCTTTTAATTTCTTCAAAGCTTCCCATCGCGGGTCAACTTGTTCCTCTTCTTCCTCGATTATCTTTGGACTGTATTTGTCTAAAAGATTCTGATATTCATCATTGTCTTTTACAGAAGGTGCTACTTTCTTCATTGGAATTGATAAAACCACCGTTTCGTAGATAAGATTGGCAATGTTGAAATCGCTGTCTTTTCTGTTGATAGTAATCACATCTTCGTTGCTGTCATCGTATTCTTCTCCAAATTTCACAAGAACTTTCAAATCGTTTTCTATGTTTTCGGAAAATTCATCATTGCTAATGTCGCAAATCAATTGAACCGTTCCTGAAACTTCGAATATGAACTCCAAAAATGTCGTGTGCTTGTCCAAAAGAACATTCACATTGATATTTGGGTTGAAAAACTCCTGTTCAGTCTCAAATAAATCAAAGAACTCCTGATTGACTTCGTAATTGAAATCGTGCTTTCCAGCTTTTAAGCCTACAAAAGCAATGTCGTAGTTTCTAAATCTGTCCATAAAAATGGTTTGCAAAAATAATTTAATTTTTTCAAATAACAAAATATTTTTTGGAAATACTTGAATTGCAAAAAATTAGTCCTCCAAAAACTTATTTCAATGTTTCAATTTTGAAGAAAGTTGTTAGCTTTCTTTTGGCAAATCCTCGTCTGGTCCGCTATGTGCGTGGGTAGCTTTTGGACGGAGGCGATGCGCTCTCAATTCCTGATATTCGTCTCTGCTTTTAAAAATATTGATGGCTGTGAAAATTGCTTCGGAAAATGAAGTTTCATCCGCAATATTTTTCCCCGCAATATCGTAGGCAACGCCGTGGTCCGGCGAAGTTCTGATAAAAGGCAAGCCAGCTGTATAGTTTACGCCTTCTTCATAAGCAATAGTTTTAAACGGTGCCAAACCTTGGTCGTGATACATTGCTAAAACGGCATCAAACGCTTTATATTTCTCCGGTTGGAAGAAGCTGTCTGCAGGATACGGGCCGAAAGCCATAATGCCTTCATTAAATAAATCCTGAATCGCAGGCTGAATGATTTCGATTTCTTCTTTTCCGATAACGCCGCCATCACCAGCGTGCGGATTGAGTCCGAGAACTGCAATCTTCGGTTTTTCTACGCAGAAATCTTCCTTGAGTGTAGCAACTAATTGCTTGATTTGTTTGGTTAAATTTTCTTTTGTAATGTTATTCGAAATCTCGGCAACCGGAATGTGGTGTGTGGAAACTGCAACTTTTAAGGCTTCGCTGACCATAAACATAACGGCTTTTTTGCCTGCTTTTTCCTCGAAATAACCGGTGTGGCCAGCGTGAGCGAAACCATATTTCATCATTTCGTCTTTGTTGATTGGCGCAGTTACAAGAACGTCGATGTCTTTATTAAGTAATGCTTCTGTTGCTGCATTCAAAGAGTCGATGGCCATTTTTGTGGATTCTTCCGTTGGGACACCAAATTCTATATTGCTGTTCTCCTTGGTGAGATTCACCATATTGATTTTCCCGGACTGAGCTTCGTTTGCGCTGTTGATGTAATTGAAATTGGTCTGAAGTTTAAAAACATTTTTCTGATAAGTGAAAAGTTTTCCTGAACCAAAGATGACGGGCGTAAAAAAGTCTGTGATGGATTTATCTTTCAGAGATTTGAGGATGATTTCCGGACCGATTCCGTTGAAATCACCGATTGAAATTCCTACTCTGATTTTATGGTGTTTGGAGCTCATTTGTTTATCTTTGACATTTATAAAGAATTTACAAAATTACAATTTTTTAGGTAGTTTTTCTTATGAAACAGATGCTAATTTGATGGCTTGTGAGGATTTGTAAAACCACATAGGCACATAGAAAATTGAAAGATTCATATTCTAAAAGATAAAATAGATTTTAAATGTAGCTATTTTATCTTAGATTTTTTTTAAAAAACTATGTGTCTATGTGGTGTAAATTTTCATATTTAATGATGAAAGCGTTATTTAATGTGAAAAGTTTCTACGGAAGACAAACCCCATAGCCCCGATTGCAACGGCATCCTTTTTCGCTTGGACTTCGAGAACCTCAGTCTGACAAAACGTGAAGCGAAAAAGATATAGTGGAAAGTGGGATTAAGCTCCTAAAAAATTTAAAATATCAAGAAAGAATGTTTACAGGAATTATTGAAGCTACAGGAAAAGTAGAAAAAATTGACAGAAACGAAAGTAATATAGATTTTACACTGAGCGGACCTTTCACTCAGGAACTGAAAATCGACCAGAGTCTGGCTCACAATGGGTGTTGTCTGACGGTGGTTGAGATTACCGAGAATACTTATAAGGTGACGGCGATCAACGAAACGCTGGAGAAAACGAATCTTAATTTTTGGAATGTGGGTACGGAAGTCAATTTGGAACGTTGTTTGCGATTCGAAGGAAGACTGGACGGACACATCGTGCAAGGTCACGTGGACAAAACGGGAACGGTGGAAAGCATCGAAAATCAGGACGGAAGTTATTTCATCACCATCAATTACGACGAATCTGCAGAATATACGACTGTTCCGCAAGGCTCTATTACGGTGAATGGAATCAGCTTAACCGTTGCTGAGAGCGGAGACGGGAAGTTTTCTGTGGCGATAATTCCGTACACATGGGAGTTCACGAATATGAAAAACCTGCAGAAAGGCGATGTGGTAAATCTGGAATTTGATATTATCGGAAAGTACGTTGCCAAATTATTGAAGAAACAGAATGCCATTAAATGATTATAAAGGTTACCGATTAAGAAACAGGGTTTTTGTCGGCTTTCTTACAATTTGTATCTTGAGTGTTGTCACTTCGGCGGCTTTGTCTTTCGTGATTCTTCGGGACAATGCAAAGAAGCAGAGCAAAACCGATATGCAGAACAAATCACAGGCACTTTTGGCTTCTTTGGATTATGCGCTCAGTCATTCTCAGGTTCAGACCTATGATATTCCGAAAGTTTTGGAGAATGAAATCTACGAGATTGCGGATATCAACAAGCACGATATTATCATCTATGACCTCAAAGGAAATTATCTTCTCTCCAACAAGGACCCGAATTTGGTGGAGCAAAAGAAAATGCCTTCCGACGTTTTAAAAGAAATCAGAAAAAACGGAAAGCAATACGACGACAAGTCTTATGATGAAAAGCTGGGTGCAAGTATTGTCTCTTCTTATATGGTTCTGAAGAATAATATGCTGGAAGATATTGCCTATATTTATTTTCCCTATTATCATAATGAGAGTGCTTATATGGATGTCTTCAAGCACTATTTTGCCTATATTATTGGTGTCAATATTCTCATAATTCTTTTCAGTATCTGGCTCAGCTGGATTATTTCCAACAATCTTACAGAGGCGATTACCAGATTTACATCGATGATTAGCAGGATAAATTTGTTTGATAGAAATTTGAGGCCAATCAAATATTATAAAAATGATGAGTTGAATGCATTGGTAAAAGCTTATAATAAAATGATTGCTGAAATTGCCGACCAAAGAGAAAGATTAAGTTATATCGAAAAACAATCGGCTTGGCAGGAAATGGCAAAACAAGTGGCGCACGAGGTCAAAAATCCATTGACACCAATGAAGCTGATGATGCAGAATTTCGAAAGGAAATTTGATCCAAATGACCCAAATATCAGCGATAAAGTTAAAAACCTCAGCGAAATTGTTATTGGACAGATAGATGTAATAAGCAGGGTTGCAAGTGCTTTTTCGCAATTTGCGCAGTTGCCGGAGAAAAATGATGAAGAAATTTCTCTTAACAAAGAAGTTAGAAATACGCTGCTGATCTTCAGTGATGAAAATGTCTTTGTACATGCCAATCAGGAAAATATTCTAATGAAGATTGATAAAGATTATTTAACAAGAATAATCACCAATCTTGTTACCAATGCCAGTCAGGCAAAATCGGGCGATAGAAAATCAGTAATAAATGTAGATCTTGAAAAGATAGAAAAACGGATCAAGATTACCGTTCAGGATAATGGGGTAGGAATTCCGGAGGATAAATTGGACAGGATTTTTGATCCTAATTTCACCTCCAAAAACAGCGGGATGGGAATTGGACTCACGATGGTAAAAAGAATGGTGGAGGATTATAACGGAACCATCTCTGTTGTTTCTGAAGAAGATAAGGGTGCGACGTTCACGATTTCAATGCCTTCGAATCTATAATTAATGAAAATTTTCCGATTTCAACAGTTTGATATTCAGCAAAATGCAAATGTTTTCCGGGTTGGGACAGATGCGGTTTTGCTTGGTGCTTTAGCTAATGTTTCTGAAGCGAAAAATATTTTAGAAGTTGGAACTGGAACAGGAATTATTTCATTAATGATAGCTCAAAGAAATCAGGAAGTGAATATTTTGGCAATCGATATTAATTCTGAAGCCGTCAATATTTCTCGGACCAATTTTTCCAATTCTCTTTTTTCGGATAGAATCAGAAGCAAACTTCAGGATTTAAAAAACTTCGGAACCGAAGAAAAGTTTGACTTAATCATTTCAAATCCACCTTATTTTGAAATTAATTCTTCCGAAAAAGATATTCTTGCAAGGCAAAGATTAGAATTGGATTTCTGTGATTTAATAAAAAAATCAAGCCAGTTGCTTTCCGAAAAAGGACTTCTCACAGTCATCATTCCAATAGATTCCGAAAAAGAATTTACTGAGATTTGTTCAAAAAAAAAATTATTCCTCCAAAGAAAAATCACCATCAAAGGAATAAAAACTTCTGAACCGAAACGTTTAGTTTTAGAATATTCATTCGTAAAATCAGAAATTAAAGTGGAGAATTTTGTGATAGAAAAATCTCCAAGAGTTTATTCCGATGAATATTTGGAATTGACAAAAGACTTTCATCTCTTCAACAAAAAACCTATCTGAGAATATCTATTTTAAAACTTCAGAATTTATATCTTATTATAATGGTTGAGCTTACTTAAAATAAAAAAACAGAACCCGCTGATTAACAACGGGCTATTTGTTTTCTTGTGGAGTTGGAGGTTTTCGAACCTTACATATTTTAACATAACTTAAAATATGTAAGTGTTCTGTTTGTCAGTATTTTAACTATATTTGTATATGTTAATATAATTAGTTTTTATATCTAAATATAGAAGAAGTAGCACCCAAACTGGCACCCAATGAATTACACTTTTAAACTTAAGAAGCCTAGTGAAACTAAGGAAACCCTCATTTACTTCCGTACTTTTTTCAACAGTGAAAATAAGAATTTTATCTATTCTACTGGCGAAAAAATTAAGCCTTCTGAATGGGACTTTGAAAATAGGCAACCTAACGATTTGAATGGAAGAACTAAGCGAGCTGAAATTCATAGAAGTCTGAAAATGCAACTAGATAGGTACAGTAGTTTTTTTACTGAGATAGTAAATCGTTATAAAAATATAAGCGAAGAACTTACTGTAGATATACTTAAACAACGATTTGATGAAAAGTTCAAGAAAATTACTGTAAAAAGTGATTTTTTTAGAATTTATCAGGAATTTTTGAATGAGAAGGAAAATGATTATACTGGAAATTCAATTTCAAATTCAACTCTAAAACGTTATAAATGTAACAAAACTTTACTTGAAGATTTTGAGAAGAATAGTAAAATCAAAGTTACTCTCGGAAAATTTGATGATAAGTTATATAATAAATTTCTTAAATACTGTATAGAAGAAAAGAAGCATTCTGCGAATACTGTGCATAGAAATGTTGGTCTTTTAAAGACTTTTTTACTTTGGTCTTTAAATAAGAAATATACTTACAATAATGATTTCATTACTTTTAAGAAACCTGCTAAATTTATTACTGACGAAATTGCTTTGAACTACGAACAGGTTGAACTAATTTACAATTACGATTTTACTAAAAATAAAAGATTGGAAAAAGTCCGTGATCTATTTGTTTTTGGTTGCACTACTGGAATGCGGTTTGGAAATTATAGCACTATCTCAAAGAGCGATCTTGAAGGTAATTTTATTAGAGTAATTGATTTAAAAAGCAAATCAAAAAATTTGGCAATTCCTTTAAATAGTATTTCTAAATCAATTCTTGAAAAATATGATTATAATTTGCCGAGCATAACAAATCAGAAGATGAACGAATATATTAAGGAGGTATTTAAAGAATTAAAATTTACTGATGAGATAAAGAAGACAATGAAGTATGGAGATGAATTAGTTGATTTCAAGTCTGAATTTTGGACAAGAATCTCCTCGCATACGGCAAGAAGAAGTTTTATTACAATTATGAAAAACAAACGAGTCCCGGATAAAGTAATAATGAGTTATACAGGCCATACGAGTTTGGAAGTCTTCAATGCATACTATCGACCTAGCGAGGAAGATAAAATCAATTATATGAATGAAGTTTTTAATTAATATTGAACAAGATTTTTTGAATGAAAAATATATTAATATGTTTTTAATTTAATTAGAGAAAGATTTATATATTAGTGGAAACTAATAAAAGACTATGATACAAACTTTTGATGAGACAATAAAAGAGGTTCTCAATAAAAATATAAGAATTTTAGAGCAAGAATTTAACGCTGATGTTGCTTTTTTTTATGGTGAAATACACCCAAGTTTAGAAAAAGCATTTAGAGACTTTGTGGAATTTTTAAAAATTGACACCGAATATGAACGCGATAGATTAGTGCTCATACTAAATACTCCTGGTGGCAGTGTTGAAACGGCAGAAAAAATGGCTAATATTATGCGCCATAATTATAATGAAATTTATTTTATAGTGCCAGATTATGCTATGTCAGCAGGAACAATACTTTGTATGTCAGGAGATAAAATTTATATGGATTACACATCCTCTTTAGGACCAATTGATCCACAAGTAAATAATGGTAAAACTTGGGTTCCAGCTTTGGGGTATCTCGACAAAGTTGAAAGTTTAATTGAAAAATCTAGAAACAATAATTTGACAGATGCTGAATATGTTTTTATTGGTAATGTTGATTTAGCAGAATTGCGAAGTTACGAAATGGCAAGAGATTTGACGATTGCTTTACTTAAAGAATGGCTAGTTAAGTATAAATTTAAAGATTGGGCAACTCACTCTTCAACAGGAGGAACTGTTACATTTCAAGAAAAGCAGGATAGGGCAGAGGACATTGCAAATAAACTTAGTAATAATAGTATATGGCATTCACACGGTAGGTCTATTGGTATAAATACTTTAACTTCTGTTCTGAAACTTAAAATCGAAGATTATTCTGGAAACACTGATTTAAGAGATAAAATAAGAAATTACAATGATTTAATTTCTGAACATATAGTAAGAAAAGGAATGAATGCTTTTGTTCATTCTAGAGTTTATTAGTACATTTAAACCATCAAAATAATAATTATGGCAGAACTAACAAGAGAGATTTCAAAAGTAATAGAAAAAGAAACAAGCAGAAGAGAAAAGTTAAATTCTCTGAATGAACGCTATGTTAGATTAGTTCAAAAAGGTATCGTAAATAAACCTTCATATGGTTTGCCTTTGAAAGACACGATTGGAAGAAAATGCAAATTTAATATTAATTCGAATAATGAATATTAAATTTAATAATTGCATCAGTTATAATATAAATTAAATCAAAAACCTCAATTACAATTGAGGTTTTTTTCTATTAAATATCAGTATTATATGGCATTATTATTTAAATTATTAAAATAATATTGAATAATTTAAATGATATAAAATTTAAAGGTTGAAAGTTTAATCATTTTTAATAATAATTAATTATGGATCAAAAGAAACTTTATGGAAATTGGAACTTTTGGGAGGAATTAGTAGGTTATCCTATGATGATTTTTTACTGGATCAAAGGTGAAAAAATTTCAAAGATGTTGGCAAAAAGAATTGAAAAAGCCAAACAGAAATCCAGCCAAATCATTCTTACTGATAAGAAAAGAAATGAGCTTCTTATTCGATATGAAAAGTTAGATAACTTTTTCACTTTCCACTTCAAAAATATAGATGCTTCCCGAAATCACAACTTTGAAGAGAAAATCGAATATTGTTTAGAGCAATATCGAAAAGAATCATTAAGTATTTTAAGCTCAAGCAACCTGATGAAATTACAGGGCAATTTTTTGAATGGAGCTGAAACTACGCTTTTACTATATTTTGCTTTAGAAGGGAAAGTCAAAAGAGAAATTTGCCTATCGGATATTATGATTGGTGAAAACAGTTCGCAAATTTTCATTGCTTTTCTAAAGGGTAAAAAATTCATAGATGAAAATCACAACCTAATCGTAGATCAGAAATCTTCCTTCATCAGAATCCACCGATTTTTAAAAGACAATCATATTATTAATCCGGATTTTCAAGACACCACTATTATTGAGGCTATGGAAAACGAATATAATTCCAATTTTGACAAAGGAACATTTTCACGGGCAATAACTGTGAAACCTAATGATTTTGAGGAAACTATCTATCACGAATTATCTAAATTATTTAATATCAAGTATTAAACTTTACGCAATTGAGTAGAATTGCATCATTAGTTATTCCAATCATACAATTTTGTCTGCAAATAAATATCAGATTATGCAGACAACAAATCCATTCCAAACCATTCTTGATGAATTAGGGGAAGTGAAAGACTTACTCTATTCTCTCAAAAAGGAACCTGAAATTGAGTTGAGAAGGAAACTGTACTCTATCAAAGAGTGCTCAGAAATTCTTAAACTTGACTACCAAACCGTTCGCTCACACATTTTAAAAGGTAACATTAAAGCAGAACAAATAGGAAGATTCTACAGGGTCAACCATTTTGATCTTATGGATGCTTTAAACGAAGTCAAATCGCTTAAGTATAGAAGATAGATAGAGATTTTATTTATCCAGCATTCTAATTCACCCTTCTGTATTTCCTGTACAGAATCAAACTTTTAAAATATGAGCGAAAAAATCCCTTATCTAAGAGTAGGAACCACCTACTATAAAACTATTGAGAAACCATTAATCTCAGGAGATAAGATCTCAATACTGACTCGATGGAATCGTGAGACCATTATCAGCGATCACGGAAAGATATACGTCTCAAAAGTTCCTAAGTACGACGGTTTCTGTTGTATACCATCCCATTTGCAATACCAACAAATTATCCAAGGATTCTACAATGTTTACAATGAGATTCCTTATCAGCCGATTAAAGAAACACCGGAGCAAACATCCCTAAAAGAGAAGATTCCATTTTCACTTAGATTTATGGAGCATATTTTTGGAGATCAGTTAGAACTAGGATTAGATTATATCAAGATCTTACTGCAATATCCAACACAGATCCTCCCGATTCTTTGTCTTGTAAGCAAGGAAAGATCTACCGGGAAATCTACATTCATCAAATGGCTTAAATCCATTTTTGGACTAAATATGACTTACATCAAAGGCGATTCTTTCAGCAGTCAGTTCAATTCGGATTGGACATCAATGTTAATCGTTGCTATTGATGAAGTATTCTTTGACAAAAAGGAAATTACAGAACGATTAAAATATCTTTCAACGACTGATAAAGATAAGAAGGAGGCAAAAGGAAAAGATCGTGAAGAAGTGGAATTCTTTGGAAAATTTATTCTCTGTTCCAATAATGAAGATAACTTTATCCAGATTGATGAAAATGAGATCCGATTCTGGATTATCAAAGTTAGATCAATCAAAAGCGAGAACACTGAATTTCTACACAATCTCAACAAGGAGATTCCAAGTTTCCTTCGATACTTAATCCAAAGACCTTTTCACAGTCGTAAGCAGACAAGGATGTGGTTCACAGATTCCCAGATCAGAACCAAAGCCCTTCAGAAATTGGTTTGGAAAAATAACAATAAACTGGAATCTAAGATCATCGAACTTTTATTTGAGTTTTTCGAAAATACCGAAGATAAAATTATCAACTGTATTCCGCAAGATATTTTCAATATGCTTGGTAAAATGTTCAGCAAACAATATTGGACAGTCAACGATGTCCGGAAGCTCTTGAAAGAAAACTGGAGACTTGAACCTCAGAACAATTCATTGGCTTACATAAAATACGATCTCGATTATAGCGGAAGTTTTTACCAACAGAATAAAACAGGGCGGTATTTTACAGTAGAGAGGAATTTTATTATTCAAAAATTTGATGAAATGATGAGTTAGTATATAATGAAAATAAAATCAATTAGTTACAGCTCATCAAAAGCTCATCAAATTTTAAACCCTTGATTTTTGATGAGAGACTGATGAGAAAAATATTTCTACTTTGATGAGATGATGAGACTTTGATGAGGGTTTAAAATATTATCATTCAATTAATTATGAAGTTTTCTCATCAATTCATCAAAAATTAGTCAAAACTAAACCCGTCCCTTGAACCACCAACAAATCTCTTATTTATTACTAAAAACATTAAATATTACAAAATGAACTGCAAACAATTTAACAGCATATCGTTGGAAGAAGTCCTCCTTTCTCTCGGACACCTTCCAACGAAACAAAATGAAAAAGAAGCCTGGTATCTCAACCCCTTTGCCAGCGAATCCCAAGCCTCTTTCAAATTGGATAAAAGAATTAATGCCTGGTATCTTCATTCAGAAGGTGTCGGTGGGAACAATACTGACTTTATGAAAAAATATTTGAACGCTTCGGTCAATGAAGTTTTAGCGTGGGTCGAGAAGCAGAGTTTTTCTTCTTTTCAAAATCAAAAAATTCCTGATCAGAAGTTAGAAAACCTGAGCAAAAACTATGAGATACTTGACGTGAAAAAAATCCAGCATCCTGCACTTTTGGAATATATAAGAGAAAGAAAAGTTGAAAATCAAACTCAGTTCTTACACGAAATCCATTACCGGATGAAAGATAAAAACTATTTCGGAATTGGTTTCAAGAACGATTGTGGCGGTTATGAAATCCGCAATAAATACTCCAAAATTTGTTTGGGTAAAAAAGATGTTTCTACTATAAAAAGCGGATCAGAATCGCTTCGGGTTTTCGAGGGTTTTTTCGATTTTCTTTCATT
>Ga0157369_10002720_pt1 | contig 21109 bp, 17 predicted proteins | sample C25metaG_FD_113461 | JGI IMG/M metagenome (GOLD analysis project Ga0157369, IMG submission 113461) | Corn rhizosphere microbial communities from Kellogg Biological Station, Michigan, USA - C2-5 metaG | ecosystem: Host-associated > Plants > Roots > Rhizosphere > Soil | place: USA: Michigan...
AGGCAGAGGTCGAACCTGGCATTTTCGCTTGTTCGGATTCTGGCATATCTCGATGCCATCAATCCGTAATCCGAATCACGCGGTCTCTTGCGATTACGGTGCTTTTGTAGTTCGGTGCGGATTGCGGCGTCTTGGTGCAGTCACTCCGGAAAGAAGAATTTGGGGAGCAGACAAGAGTGAGATTATGCCCAATAAGTACACTTTCATTACTTCCGGACGCATTTAGCTAAATCGGGATGGCTACACAGGCCAGATCTCTACCATGTTCGCCAGGCAACTACTTCAGGTGCTGTAGGAGCATCGTCCACGATTCGTGTCTCAAGTACAAACTGCAGGTTCTTGTGAGACCAGTCGGAAGATGCATGTCTGAGCGCCCGCGAGAGCAGTTCGGGGCGCGTGAGGAAATAGCCCGCTGCGCGGCTGCCGAATCCTGAGATCCCAGCGGCTGTTACCAGAAACTTTCCAGTTTCCGAATCAACCATGCGAGAGACCAGAGCAAAATCTTCACCTGTTCGCCCATCGGCTCGCAGATGTGGTGGAGTCCAACGTCGGTGCTGGCCATCTCGTTCTTCAATCACCCGATCTGGACCTCTCTGCGCAAAGAAGAAAGGATCTTTGCCTGCGCTTTGGAGCGTCCAGCGATTGGAGAACGCGCCGATCAGCACCGTTGGCGCATCAGAGATTTCGGTGTACGAGGTGTTTTCAGAAAGACGGAACTCCGATGGCTTTTTAAGGTGCGCGAAGAGTTCGCTCAGCAAGACAGTGAGATTGGCATCGCCGGCACCCACGTATTCCGCCTTTACCGGAATGATAGCGTTGCCTGGAATGGTGCTCTTCTGCGAATCGATTGTCCACTGCGGTTGAAGATTAGGATCAATGCCATGCTCTCGCATGTAGTTGCCCTGAAAAGGGCCGCTGTAAGTGTATGTAGTCGGGGAACCAATACATATAAGTACGGGCTTTGAGTCCTGGATGGCTGGGAGCCAGAACTGCTCAAGTTGCGCTTCATCGGTATCGGCAGAAGCCATGATTTGGCGTTTTTGCGCGAACTTGGAAATCGACAGAACCACTACCGACATCAGGACCAGAAGCAGAGTCAGCCCAAGCCAGTACCACTTCCGCCTCGCGGTCGAATTCAAATCAGGCTGGTGCGGTACCGGAGGCAAAATCGGTATTGCCTCGTCCTCTGCAGCGACCGCTTCAGGCGGCAGAAACTGCGGGATATACGATCCGGACGAAAGGAGAATCCGCCAGGAACCCGAGCGCGGAGTAGCGTAATACTCTGTCAGGCGTCTGCGAACCTCAGTGGCGCGAACGCGCACTACTGAATCACCCTCAGTCAAATAAGAAGGCTTTCGGCCGAAAACCTCGATGCCGATGGTCCTCTCTTTCAGTTGTTCGCGATGGCCTTCTAGTTTGTGCTCGACCACAAACCGGAGGAATTGTTTACATCGGGGACTGGACCGAAAGGCTTCGCTCTGGAAGATGCGTTCCAACTCCTGGCGAATCATTTCCTTTTGTTTGCTGGTTAGAATCGCGAATTCGCCATCTTCCGCGATCGCGAAGGTCCCTTGGATCTTCATTTATGGTTCCTTCGGCCTCGCTGAAAGTATAGCCGGAACGAATGAAAGTCGGGTGAATAGATGAAACGACTGTAAATCCAATTGAATCCAGCCGACGAAGGGACAAAGAACAAAATAGCCTTTTTTCATGGGTTTGCGGTGAACGCGTAACCGTTACGAAGCGCGACGCACTTAACTTAATTCACTATCTGGGCCAAGCTGAAACTGCTCAGACGAATCCCCAGCTGCATCCCTGGGCACGCAGCAGAGGTCTCCTGCTTAGATCGTAAGTTTCGATTTCTTCGATCAGATGGTCGGCGTTGACCGGTATCTCACGGGTCTGCGCTCGAGTTTCAAGCCTGGGGTTTCGATTTGATGGAGATGACGTTTCAGAACGATCGAGTGCGCACATGCAGCTCTACAAGAGAAATGAATCAACAAACAGTATGGAGTTCGCCCGGTTTGGGGAGGAATTATGAAAAGCGCGACGCTGAAAGTTGTTAGCAATAGTCAAAGCGCATCTGCAGAGGCACAAAGGCTTTTGCTCAGTCTGCTATTTGTTTTCATTTCGATCGTCTGTCATCCAGGCTTATTGCGAGGGCAAGTTGATACCGGCACCGTGCTGGGGACAGTAAGCGATCAAAGTGACGCGGCTATCACCTCAGCAGAGGTGACGATTCAGGACGAGAAGACCGGTCTGACGCTGCAACAGACTGTGCAGAAGGACGGCGGCTACACATTCGGTGCTCTCAAAGTAGGCACATACACCGTCAAGGTCTCCGCGAACGGATTTGAGCCGAAGGTGCTTCAGCATCTTTCCGTCAATATTCAGCAACAGTTGCTGGTCAATGTAACCTTGGAGCCAGGCCAGGTGACGTCGACAGTCGAAGTCACCGCCGGCAATGAAGTTCTGCAAACTGAAGAGCCTTCAGTTGGGCAAATCGTCGGCGAATACATGATCGACAATTTGCCGCTCAACGGACGCAACTACACTTTGCTAGCCCAATTAGCGCCCGGTACCACAACAACGGTCTTCGACTCAGGCCACGGCGAACTACAGAGCGGCAGTTTTACGGCCAATGGCGTAACAACGACTTATAACAACTATCTGCTCGATGGCATAACGAACAACAACATGACAGCGGACTTCGGGAACGGGAATTCGTATACGTTGTTGCCGCCACCGGATGGACTGGCCGAGTTCAAAGTAGAAACAGGGAACTATTCAGCAGAGTACGGTCGCTCAGGGGGTGCGGTCATCAACGCGGTGACCAAATCAGGGCAAAACTCTTTCTACGGAGACCTATGGGAATTCAATCGCAATCGATTCTTCGATGCGAACGACTACTTTACAAAACGCGGTGGCCTGCCGCGGCCCAAGTTCAACCGCAATCAGTTCGGCTTTAGTGTGGGCGGTCCTGTTGTGCTACCCCATTTCAACGGACACAACCGGCTCTTCTTCTTTGTCGATTACAACGGAATGACGGTACGGCAGGGCGATCCATTTGCGGCATCTTCGGTTCCTACGCTCACCGAGCGGCAGAGCGGATTCACCAACTTCAGCGATCTGATAAATCCGAGTTTTCAGAGCGGTACGCAGACAGACATCCTGGGCCGTACTACCCATGTGGGACAAATCTTCGATCCTGCGACTACCCGCTATCTGAGTGCGGGTTCTGCCGATCCGATGACGGGCATTGTTGCCACTCGTACCGGTTACGTACGCGAGCCGTTTCCGGGCAACATCATTCCACAGCAACGCATATCGCCCGTCGCTGCCAAACTCCTGTCGACATACCCGGCGCCCAACGTGAATAGCGGAAACATCGTAAACAACTTCATTGCGACGCCTGTTCTATCGATCACAAACAATACGTTCGACGCACGCGTAGACCAGAACATTTCCGCGAAGGACCAGTTGTTTGAGCGTGGCAGCTTCGGATACATTCCCCGGAACATACCGAATCCCTGCCCTACGGTCGCCAACTGCGGCGTGTCCGCGACGAACGGGACAGAAGATGACGTAGTCCTGGGAGTGGCAGTCGGAGAAACACACATCTTTTCGGCTCGGCTACTGAACGAGTTCCGGCTTGGTTACAACCGCATACACATGAATCGGATTCCCACGTGGGGAAATGATCTGAACCTGAACCAGCAGTACGGAATTCCAGGAATCCCAACCTCAGCGGGGAACGGCGGACTGGCGCAGATCAAGATTACGGGACTTTCAGAACTCGGCGAGCATAACAATGCTCCTTTGGATGAGATCGGCGCCGAATCCACCGTCCTGGACAATATCTCCCTTTTGCGCGGCAAGCACCAGATGCGGTTCGGAGTCGACTATGAACGCGTGAAGAATGCCATCAATAGTGCTCAGTTTCCGCACGGCAATTTCGCGTTCAGTGGCACATATGTGAACCTACCAACTACATCGACGGGGGCGGGAGGCAACACGGCAAACACCGGCATTGCGCAGTTCGCCATTGAGCCAACTCCATCCACGGTGCCAAACTGCATGGCTATTCAGGGAGTCACGGCCAGCGGCACCGGGTGCCAGACCTACAACTATGTCGGCGGCTCCAACCAGATTCAGGCCTCGCCAATGAGCCAGCAGGATTACCGCCGGCCCTATCTCGGTCTCTATTTTCAGGACAACTGGAAGATCTTGCCTCGCTTCACTATGAATCTGGGGATGCGCTGGGAGTACTTCGAAAACGGAATCGACCACCAAGGGCACGGTGCGAACTTTGTCCCATCATTCGCGAGCGGCAATGGCCAGTCAATGTACGTCATAGATGATCGTGCCAAAAACGTTCCGCTATCGCCAACCTTCGTTTCGCTGCTACAACAAGAAAAGATCGCTCTGGTCTATTCGTCGAACCACCAACTTCTCAACTTGAGCAAGAACAATTGGGCGCCGCGCGTTGGATTTGAATGGCAGGTATTCCAGAAGACTGTTTTGCGCGGCGGATTCGGCATTTCGTACGCGGGAATTTACGCGCGTGGAGATGGCTACAACCCGGGCGATAACTATCCTTTTTCGTTTGCAGTCAACATAACCTCAAGCAACAGCGGAGGCCTTGCGTCCGACTCGGCGAATGCGATTGGGCCAATCGACCAGGGGCTCGCGGCAGTGCCGCTCACACCGTCGCAGGTGAAGGGCTATCAGATTTCACCACGGGGCAATCAGTACAATGCGCGTGTGCCTTACGTGGAGTCGATGAATCTGACGCTTCAACAGCAAATCACGCATAACCAGTACATTCAGCTTGCATATGTGGGCACGTTGAATCGGCACATTGAAAGCACAATTTACAGTAATAGGGTCGATATGGTGATACCGACATCGTTCGGAGTCAGCCCGGTCTCACCTGGCCCCACGTGCAATGACAGTGGGCTGTTCCACGATGTTAATCCGAACAATCCTAATCCGACGAGCTACGACAAGACGGTCTATTACGATCAGTATCCTTGCCTGGCGCAGAACAACTACTACAACTGGAATGAGGGATCGAACAACTACAACTCACTCCAGGCAAAGTACGAGAAGATCAGCTCCAACGGCACGGCTTTGATCGCAAACTACACCTTCTCTCGATTCCTGGGTTATGGCTCCGATTCAAATCTCTTTAACAGCGAGGGATATCGTGGTCCGTTCATTCCCGGCTTCGGCATGAAGGGCGAATACGGTCAAGAAGATTTTCAATCGGAACATGTCATCCACATTGGTGGCGTGGCAGCGATGCCATTTGGACGCGACCGTCGCTGGCTTAACCAAAGCCGTCTTGCGGATGCCTTCATCGGAGGGTGGAAACTCAGCGGTATCTTTACCTATCAAAGTGGCCAGCCGGTCAACGTATCTTGCGTCAACAGCCATGCGGCCGGAATCGGGTGCTATTCGCTCACCGACCGCTCACAGATGTTCACCCATGCGCACACATTGGCGCACTGGTTGAATGCAGCCGCCTACACCGATCCGACGGTCAATACAGCATCTCCGAATGTAACTGATTTCTCTCCCTTTGGATCGAGGCCCGGAAACGCCTTTGGGCCCACTTTCCATCGCGGCGACATCAGCCTGCAGAAAGCCTTCAATCTCACAACTGAGAAGGCCAATGTGATCGAAATCCGTGGCGATGCCTTCAACGTTACCAACACTCCGAACTTCGGTCAGCCGGGAAGCCTTACGCCTTCGAACGGTTCCTTCGCCTCGATTACTTCAGAGCGCGATTCTCCCAATGATTCGCGAGAGTTCCAATTCTCTGTTCGATACATATTCGGCCGAGGCGGACAACAGTAAGAACCTGTCGCGGAGCCATTTCTCGCATTGAGACGTATCGGAGATTCATGAGCTTCCGGTGCGTCTCCAAAGTACAAATGGAATGTTGAATCGGCAGGAGGGGCGACTCGATCAATGTTGAGCTATCTACGTCTGATGGTTGTGTGCACTGTCTTGGTCGTCCTTGCTCCGAGGCTGTTCGCGTGGGGAGGTCCTCCCCACCAACAGATTGTCGACGGAGCGCTGACCGCAATACCCGCTGGAGATCACATCTCGCTCAGGCTTGGTGAAGACACCTGGCATCTTCGAGATACGGTTGAAATGGGCGATTGGATGAATTCGCTGATTGTCGTTCAGGAGAACTGGCACGTCACAACGGAGGACTATCCGCAAACGCAATCCGAGTACTTCGGCAACGATTACTTGCTGTATCCTGATGCGCCTCACTTCTTCAACCATATGATGCCTCAAGTCCACGAAACATATGGGCCGTATTTTCTCAGGGCGCTGCAAGCACTCAGGACGGAAGACCAGCCAAATGCTGTCAGGTGGATTGGAAGCTTGCTTCATTTCGTCACAGATTCGGGATCGCCGCCGCACACCATCAGCTTAAGCGGGCCCAATCACACAAAGATGGAAAACTGGCTCGACGCAAGCAAAATAAACCTGCATGGATATGTTCCCCAGTTTCTCGGGAGTACTGACGCTCTGGCTGTCGAAGGTCTGCGCAGGAGAATGGACGCACTGATTGCGCGCAATGCCAAAATTGCCCGAGACATGGTGCCCTATGTGGAGGCCAACGATAGAGCTCGCATCGAACCCATGGCGCTGGATTGCGCAGAGGAAACCGCCCGAGTGACGGCTGACGTGATTCACACGCTGCTGGTGCTTTCAGCGGATCAGAGTCGATCCGATGGAGGGTCTATCGTCGCAACGGTGACCGCCCCTGCGCTTGTTGATCATCCCTTGCTACCGGCAAAGCTTGTTCTGTTCGGCACGGATTTCAGCACGCTCAGTTCGCTCGATGATTCATCCCAAAAGCAATATGCCGGCACGTTACTGCTCCGCAATATTCCGCCTGGGACTTACAACGCAGCCGTTGAACGAACCGGCGCCAAAACTATAATGCTCAGCCCATTCACGGTGCGCAACGGTGAGCAAGTTCATCTCACTTTCAACCTTCAGAGTTCTTCTCCCGCCGGCAACTTGGTGCAGAATCCGGATTACACTCTGCATTGGGTTTCACCGAGTGCCCCTGATCATTGGCGTCACGAGGCGCAGTGCCACTGTTGGCTTTCTGACAATATTCCCGTGCTGCGAGGAACCGAATATAGCACCTATTTTGTTCCCGGTCCGAGATCGGATCGCGAAGTCACAATTCAATGGATGGCCAAGCATTCGGAACGAACTGCCGATCCTCCATTGCGCATACCAGCAGGCCAACGAATCACGGATGCTGTGAAGCTGACAACCCCGCCGAACGCCGTGTATGTACGTATAGCAATTTCTGGTGATGCCTCCCCTCAGGACAGCCTACGCGCAGTTGTCGTGGCCCCATCATCGATTTTCAATTCTTCCAGCGCCCCCAATCTTTCTAAGTAGATGCGAATTCCAGTCCTCCAAATCGTCATCTCTGTGATCTGTTTGCAGGGCGCAATTTCACTCAGGCCACAAGACGGTCCTGCTGGAGCAAACCACTGGACTCTCGATAACGGACTCGTGAGCCGAGAAATCGTGTTCGATGCACGCGATGGCCTCACGACAAAAAGTTGGAAGAACCTGAAAGACGGCAAAGAATTCATCGATCCAGAGCAGGAGACGATGGATAACTATTGCCGCGGATTTCGCTTCAGCGTTGATGATCGCGCTTATACGGGAACGCCCCGGCTGTTTACTGTCGTCAGCGCACAGGAGAGCACCGATTCAACAAATGCATCCCACCTGGATCTAAACCTCGCTTCGCACGATCAGGCGATTTATCTAACAGTGCACTATACTCTGCCGGAAGGTTCCACCGCAGTGCGCCAGTCTGTTTCGATTCGCAACGGCACCTTGCGGCCAATTACTTTGAGCCATCTTTCAGTCGCGTGTGAGTCAATTGCGCCAGCCCAGCCAGATAACCTGCTGGCGTATGGAGCATATGGCGAGGAACCGCGGCCTATCTTCTTCACTGGTCGCACCGATGATGTTGCGATTCTACTGGAAAACGCCGCGACAGGCGATGGGGTTGCTGTGCTTAGCGAAGTTCCCGGCGTGTTGAAGCGCACCGAAGTTGGCGTGATCGGCAAATGGCATCAATGGGAACCAGGAATCGACAGCATGTACGACACCGACCTGTTTCCTTTCGAGCGCACCGTTGCTCCACAAGAGACTTTCAACAGTGCCGCAGTATCGTTTCTCCTCTATAAGCGCGACACAGTGCAGGACCCACACTGGTTGATTCCGCAGTACGTGCTCAAGCAAATCGCGCGTCCTGAAAGAGAGCCACGATGGATGTACAACGATTGGGAACCATTTGAGACAAAGATCGATGCAAATCAATTGGAAGAGGTAGAGCGAGCCGTCGCGCGGACAGGCATCGGCATGTTCGTAATCGACGACGGATGGGAGAAGATGCGCGCGAATAATGCTTTCAATTCCAAGCTTTTTCCCGAAGGTGTCGCTCCGATTGCAGAGCTGGCAAAGCAGAATGGAATGGATTTCGGCATGTGGTCACCTATCGCGGTGGCCAGCCCCGATGCCCCGGTAGTCGTGAACCACCCGGAATGGATGTGCCACGATGAACGCGGCGAAGTACGTCACATGGCGGGGATGGTGCAAATGGACATCACCTCTCCGTTTCGCGACGATGAGCTTGAACGGCTCACAGAACTCATTCGCCAAGATCATTTGCAGTACATCAAACTCGACCTCACTACAGTGTCCAACACTTATGGTGAAAAGATCGGCTGCTACGGACCGGGCGGTGAACACGGCGCAGTGCCATCGGACCACGAATTTGTGGCTCGCGGATATGAATCGCTTCAATATATTGCTGATGCGCTGCATCAGCGATTTCCGGACTTGCTTATCGATTACAGTTTCGAACTCTGGGGTGGCAAGCACCTGATCGACTATGGTCTCTTGCGAGATGCAGATCTTGACTGGATAAGCAATGTCGCGGATCGGGTGAGCACGGATGCCGGCCCGCGCTCGGCACGCATGTTGCTTTATCAACGTGCAATGGCCATCCCGGCAGAATCGATGTTGATAGGTAATCTGCAGGCGGAGACAGGCTCGTGGCGAGTTCGTGCTGCAACCGCGATGGGTTCCTGGCCGCTCCTGCTTGGCGATTTTCGGAAGATACCCCCACAGCACCAGGTTCATTATGCAAATTGGATTGCTCGTTACCTTACATTGCGGCAAGAAGTGAATTTGAATCAGTCCTTCTTTCCTCTAGGAGCCTGGCGGCAGCCGCGGATCAATCAATGGGATGGTTTCGCGCGATTTTCCACTCAGGGCGAGGGAATCGTAATTTTGTTCGCTAACGGTCCACATAGCGCAACCGCGCACGTCAACATTCCAGGCTTCCCAGACGGCCAGTATTCCGCTCGTGATTGGAATTCGTGCCGGGCTTACTCATTGACCGGGAGAGATTTGCGCCGCGGAATTGACATTCCAATCACCGAGGACGCAGAGGTTCTGGAATTGCGACAAGACCCTCGCTCAAAAAGCGACAGGGTGCATTTCCAGGGATGCCCTGATTGATGCATTTCTGTAGATCAATATCGGTCTGGCTCCCAACCCTGCCTACTCCCGTGTTTCTGTCTCTGTATCGAACTGCGCCAAAACCTCAGCCACTCAGCCGGACTTGCAAAGATAACCCTGCTTGTATTTGGGTGTTCCAAGATGGCCTTTGGACCAATATTCCCGAAAGTTCATATCGCGGCTCCGGCATATGAGATCTCGCCGAGCCAAATCGTCTGCAGGGTGCAGTGTTGCCTTTGATTCAAGCTCCAATCTCCTATTTCGGCTAAAGGACAACCGGCGAGGAAATCGATCTCGGTTGGGTGGGAACACTGGGGAAGCGAAGATCGAATTATCGAGGTGCTTACGAAACTATTTCTCTGGTTCTGGGCCCTGCACACGATGCTCTGCTCACGTCTTGTCTGACCGAAATCGCAACAGACCTATTTTGAATCTATGGATTTTTCGCCTGCTTGGCTAGATGTTCTGGAGACGTGCTTCCCACCGCCGCTACCACCCTGCACAATTGCGCCAAAGCATTGAATCTCGATTTCCCATTTAGCGCCATTCGTTTCCTTATCGTTAGTCTGACAGCCTGGAAGCTGGTGGTACTAACCCGAAAAGGACATGTTCAGGACCGAGACGTCATATAAGGACAACAGCGTGAGACACGTCATCGCGACGTGTCCTCCATGTACCTTGGACCATTTTGGTTCGGCAATCAACACGTTCATCTTGCTCCTGGCAACATTGAGCGCATTCCAATCCTCACGCGTCAGCGCGAGAGTGCCCTCCAAACCCATTGTGCGCTTCAGAAAGCGCGCCATTTGCTCGGGCTTTGGCTTTTTGCCGACTTTCAATTCAAGGAGAGTTACCGAAGCGAAGAGTTGAACCTGGCGCTGGAGAATAAACCCCGAAGCACCTCCCGCCTCAAGCACTTTCATGGTTTCTTCGGTTAACTTCGTGCTAAGGTCAGCATCCTTCTGTGTTGGTTGGGTGCTCCTACAAGCGAATTGGGTTCGAAGAATGAGACGGAGATCGAAAGCTTTACTAAAGTTCGGGTCTTTCTTTCGACGATCGCGAGGGTGTTCGTTTTTAAACGTTCTAGACAAACGCGTTTCTCCTTTGGTTCCGCTCACCGCTATAGTTCAGTCCGTAGGACGGCAGCTTCCCCCCCCTTTGATGAGCGGCAACAACTTTCCTTCTTTTATCGGCTGTTCTCGTGTCGGCATCAGTCTGTGAAATCACCTTTCCAAATACGTCTAGAGCCGGCTGGAGTACAACCTTCCACAACGCGGCAAAGGGATGTCCAAGAATGGCGGTGCCCTGGACCTTTCCTCGGACGGAGTATCACACTGAATTCATGCCCCTTCACGACACTTCAAAAGGGTTCCTGTCGTGTAGCAGTCGGCAAGTGGGTACCAGCCAAAAATTACTCAAAGGAAGGTTATCCGGTGAGTCTACCGGAGCACGGAAATCTGGCAAGTTCGCAGTCCATCCTGGACATGCGAGATACTTATTACTCCGGCCATGCATCTGCCGAAGACACTCGTGACCTTCTTGATCGTTTTTGGGGTCGGCCTAAGTGTGTTGATTTTCGCGCAATTTAGTTCCGCCTCCGAGCCTGTGGTTCTCGATCTCCATTCCATTCTTGGCACTTTGCATCCATGCTCTACGCCCGGAGCGGTCCAATTCCTATCTGAAGATGAGATTGTGGTCCTGGCGAGCGAAGGCGAAAACTGCTTTGTCGCTGATGGGCTCCAGGTTGTCGCAATCAGTCTGGACAGTCGCATTGTCGCCCGGCATCCATGGGAATCCTCAGAAGTCGGCCCTGTACTCCGCCCTGGCAGACTTATTGTTCCCGAGCCGGGGGCTGTAACAGTCCTCGATGAACACCTAAAGCCCATACAGACTTTGCGGATTGTGAAGGGTGGTATGCCACCCGACATTTCTGTCACAGATACTGGAGTTCTCTCCCTCACACTTTATGGCGAATCTCACTTTTATCTCGGCACACCGCTCAAAGAAATCCATCCACCGAGAGACAACGCCCAACTGAATGGAGGCGTCATCTCTTCGGGAGATGGTTCCTGGCAATTGAGCCGCAATGGAAGCTCGCTCATTGAAACACCTCGTGGAGGGCCGCCAAAGAAACTCGCAGATCTGAGCTGGGTCATTCCGCCGTGTGAGGATCATGACCTCTGCCAGACAGAATCCTCGTCGGTCCACTTCCAGATCGTACTCGGCAAGTACGACAGAATTCTGGTCACCTCGTTGGGTGCAAAGTTTCCGCTCACATCGCGATTCGGCCTGGTTGTCTATTTCCGTGCGCAGGTTTTCGATCTGAACACTGGTGAACCCATCTATCAAGAAGAAGACTTAATCCGTCCACGAGAGCACGTTGCCGCGCTTAGCCCCGAAGGCGACCGTCTGGCTGTGTGTGATGGCCCGTCAGTCTCGGTACATCGTTTGAAGTAATACCCAAATCGCGTGTGCCCAATAGCAATGCACACGCTTCCTTTAGTAACGCCCGTCTCTCCAAACAAACTACCCGTTATGCGGTCAACCGACCACGGTGGAAAAAGCTGATTTGAAGTTCAGGTTCTAACGATCAACCCGCATCATCAGTCCGGACCTGCCCTTCACCGCGACTCAATCGTATATCGAATGACAATGCTGTCCACCAGCGTCACATGCACCCGGGAGGTTTCCGTAAGAAAAAGCATTTCCTGCGTCAGAAGATTGCTGCTGTTCATTTCCTGCGAAACCAGTTGTCCAGGCCCCAGCAGGTCCATTAGGTCCTTCATGCTCATGCCGCGATGTAATGCGCTCACGCGGTCGTCGTTGTTGCTCGCGGCGGGCGTAGGCTGCTGCGCCCCGCGCTCTAGTTGCGGTACGGTCACGTTGTCAAAATCAACATAAGCCGCCAGTCGCAAGCGAACGGCGTCTGCGTTCAGTTCCTGTGCCGGAATCCCGCCCTTCCACCGCAAATTGAACCGCGATCCGCCACGCAGCCGCCGGTTCGCAATATCCTGCTGCTTAATCTGGTTGGCAGCCATTGCCGCAGAATTCTCTTGGGTCTGCAAGAACCGCCGACGATTCTCCTCGTGATCGATCCTGTCCTGCAACTCCTGCCGCCGCTTGCGGTCCGTCGTATCCTTGAGAGCCTTCTCCAGCCGAACCTGCTCATCGCTCTTCGGTATCGATCGCGGCGATATCGTCCCCGTGTCATCGTGCACCGTTCCGTAACCGCCGCCATCAAGATGAAACTCGATGTGATCGTTCTTCAAGACGAGCGACGTCACCGTTGCCTGATCACCCTTGTGCAGCGCTGCGCCGAACTCTCTCATCCGATTCTCGTAATCCTTCCACTCCATCGGATCACCCTGCCCAAAAGTGAGATCCACGCCCTTTTGCGTTCCCGGCATATCAATCTTCAACACAACCTGCCTGCCCACAAAAGCCTCGCGCAGGGCCAACTCTGAAGTCCCCTGTTGCCCCCCATACGATTTAGCCGCGCAAAAAATCGCACTCAGCACGACACCCAAAACAACGCTAGTCTTCCCATTCATATCTCATCTCGATTCGCACTCAAACGGTCGTCCTGAGCAGGCACTGCAAACACAGCAATCGGACCGGGGTGTACCAACCTGGCCCACCTCGTCGCAACACGATTCATTCGAATGCCCTGACTGATTGAAGCAAATCATATCAGGAGCTCGAACTCGCCGCTCATCAATCTCCTTCATCTTCTCGGCTCGATTGTAAGGGAGGCTTAGACTCTCGTGAAATATGAATCTGGTTGGCTTGTCGCGAACCGATCACGACACTAGCGTGCCTATGTAGAATGCTATTTGAGTACTATGAAAGTAGAGACTTCCCCGCGTCCCAAATCGGAGGATTAGAATGCGAATTTATCTCATCGCAAGCCTGGCGTCCTTTGCCTTTAGCAGCTTCGGGGTGATTGCTCAAACCAGCGTTCCAAGCCCGCCAAAATCGACCGAGACCACCTCGGCAGTGCACAAGCTTTATGTCGAAGATCAAGATGATACGAAATCGATAAAGGACGAGGCCAGCAATGCTGAGTATCTCAAGCATGTGAAAGTTCGTCAGCAGACTCTGCGATCCATCTTGGCGGCCGGACAAGTCACTTCGGGCGACGATTTTCTTGAGGCTGCATTCATCTTCCAGCATGGCGATATAGCCGACGATTGCTTGTTCGCTCACATTCTCGCGATGGAGGCGATGGCGCGAGGAAAGGCTTCCGCGAGGTGGATGGCAGCGGCAACCCTGGATCGGTACCTGCAATTCAGCAAACAACCGCAGGTATTCGGTACTCAGTACATCATGGACCCAACTCATCCCGTCCACGCGACTGGTGCCCCGTTTCCGTCTGGAAGAACGCTTGAACCCTATAACGACAGCTTGCTATCTGACTCTTTGCGTCACGATTTTTGCGTGCCGCCATTGTCCCAGCAGAAACAGAACATAGAAATGTTCAATGCTGGAAAATGGCCCCGAGAGACGATGCGTCTACGTTGCCCTTGAGGCACGCGTCAGAGATTCGTCAGCATGGCGGTTGCGGTCAATCCCGCGTATTCGTCAGTCGCACCCAACTTGACGCACCGGCGATGGCCAGCGTCAGCACAGCCGGTAAGTGGAAATCCATTCAGAATTTGCGCAGGGGAAGAGTATCCAGTTATTTGCTCGATGGGGCCAAGTCGCCTGCTTTTCGTTCAAACATCAGCTTTCCACGTCGAATACGACTCTCCAGAAACATTGCGCAGACGAACAGCACACAACAAGAGATAATCCCCATCAGAAAGGGTACGAGCGCGTCCGCCAACCGAGCTGCGACGTATGAGGAACTAGAGACCTTCTCCATGCTGAGCCCAGCCAAGATATTCGTCACGTTCCAACCCAACACAAGCACGGCAAGAAGGAATGTCAGATGCGAGAAACTTCTGATCGCCCGTATTTTGGAATACGAATTCTCCCAGAAGCTTTGAACACCTTCACATACCACGGCAGAGGGCCCTCGTGCCCTATCGGCTGAAAAGCGATTGTCTGGCTCTGATCTTCTTGCATAGCTTTCCCGTTCGCTGTGGTGCCTGTTGTTTCTCTTACGAACAGAAAGCTTAGCACTTCTAGCCCGTCCTGAGCGGGCCGTCTGCAAGTCGGTAGTTTGGCGAAGGGTTGTCGAAGGTCCCGAAATGCGGTTTTCCGCTCAGAATCGCGCGGCTGTGCTATCTCTTCTCAGTTTGTGATCGCCTTGCTTCATTTTCAAGTCGTTCGATAATCGTCCGTTCGGCACGCGTAGAACGACTAGGAAGACGCATTGAAAGTTGAACAAGACTCAGTTCCTCACCCACTAAAATTGCAAGTCCATGGATCGGACTTGAGTTTGCGAGCAGTTGAGATTGTGTACCCAGCCCCTGCGTATTTGCTGGGGTCTCGAATTCCACTATATCCATACCTCGGCGCTGAAGCTTATCCATCGGGTAGGGTCCCGTCGGAAACGAACCCCTTGGCTCAATGCCTTCCGCTATAACGTCGCGGACGAAATCCATCCGGTCGGGAAAGACCCGAGCAACGGCCTTAGCAACTGCGAATCTCCCGGAAGTGTCACCAGTCGAAATGGAGACTTGAATCGCCGGTCCTGAAAAACCTTTCCAATCGGAGGCAAATAGTTCTCTGCTGTTTATAGGAACCGGGCTAACAAACAAGTTGCTCCCATTAGAGCCATAGGTCGAAAAGCAATACCAGCCACGAGGGGCGAGTACGCCGAATCCATTCTCTGCTTTGTAGTACGCGAGTTGGTCTGCCAATTCTGAAGAGAGCGCGATGGGCTCTGGCGAGCTTTTTGGGGAAGACAAAGGCCCCGACTGACCGTCTGATTTGCAGCCGACAAATGGAACATACGAGGAAGGATTCTCAGCGGCTACAGCTTCACTGGTGCAGGTGATCACCGATATCGCAATAGCAAAAGCGCAAAAGGCCTGCAATACTTCCTTGAACATGTCCTCAACCATAATGTTGGGTTCAGAGTGTTCCGCACGGATAGTGTTTGTACCAGCCAACTTCTCCATAAGCGGGTAATTCGACCCCGATGCTAGTTTCGTGAGAATTTGCCCTTCAATTTTGGATTGCGGTCTTCTTCAGAAGCAATGCCGAAATGACCAAAAGGAAGACGGCAATCCAGAGACATTTGTCCAACGACAGGTCTGCGCCCCACAAAGTATTTGCGCTTAGTCCATAGAAATGAATGTCTGTGGATACGTGCGCGACAAGGAGAAGCGCCGCCATTAAAGCCGTAACACGCAGTGACCAGAAAGCGAGAAGCAAGCAGGGCGCGAGCAGTGTCCATCGATTGTGTGGGGCCAACATTCGATTCCAGGACAGAAGCCCATGAAGATCGTGCCGTAGAAAGTTACGTAGAGACTAATTGGGACAGCAAGCGCAAACACAATCCACCGAACCTGTATGGTCTTGCTCATGCCTGCCATAGTAAACCCGCACTGACTGGGGGTGGGTAGGGACGAGCCTTGAAGCTGTTCGCCTCTTGTACTCATCCCCCCTCGCAGAACCCGCCGAGCGGATTTCCCGCAACGGGCTCCACAGGTTGCACTCACGTAAAGCAGTCATACCGTCGGGTGAAGTACAGCGACGGCTGTAGGTAAGTCGAACCAGGGTTGCTTGAGAAGATAGGACCAGTGCAGGCGGTGCCGCTGACTCCGCCGCCGTAAGGTGTGGACCCACTGACGTAGGATTTCGAGTCGTACCTCATTCAGCTTTGGATGGCAGTGGTGTAGCCCGAAGTACTGATAGAAGCCGCGCAGCATTAGCGTGAGTTGCTTTTGCTGATCCTGCTGCTTCTCGTGCCTATGCTTTCTAAGCCAGTCTTTGGTCTTGGCCAAGAACTTTCTGCGGCTTTTAACAGATGGGATCCGCACCAAGGCGAACTTACCACCTCGATCCGTGCCACATACATGTCTAAATCCCAGGAAGTCGAACGTGTCCGGCTTTTGCCCGGTCTTCCCCAGGTGCACCCGCGCAAATCGCCCGAAGCGCATGATCCGCGTCTTTTCTTCTGCCAGTTCCAATCCGAATTTTCCGAAGCGATCCGTCAAGTTCCGCTGGAACTCTTCCGCATCGTTTCGGTACTGGAAATTCACCACGAAATCATCTGCGAATCTCGTCAGGTACGCCTCTCCCTGACAGCTCTTCTTGATCTCCTTTTCGAACCAGAGATCAAGAACGAAGTGTAGGTAGATGTTGGACAAGATCGGGCTGATTGGCCCGCCTTGCGGCGATCCTTCCTCGCTTCGCAGAACGACTCCTTTCACCATGTATCCAGCTCTCAGCCACTTGCCAATGAGTCGCAAGATTAGAGGGTCTGCTATCCGATGAGCAACCATCTTCCGCAGCCAGTCATGCTGAATGTGGTTGAAGTAGCCTCGGATGTCGGCCTCGAATAAGTATCCACCCTTCTTCGTGACGATAATCTTTCGCAGTGCCCGCAAGGCACCGTGAGGATTACGTCCCGGCCGAAATCCATATGAGCATTCCAGAAGCTTCCAAGATCCGCACTACCGACCTCTGCAACAGACGGTCTTCGCTCGTCGGGATTCCTAACGGCCGAGTTCCCTCTCTGCCAGGACCTTTCGGAATCTCCACCCGACGTACTGGCGGAGCCTTGTAGGTCCCTTGCTTCAAGCGTTCGCACAGCTCTTGAACTCGTGTATCCAACTCTTGTTCAAATTCCCTTGCCGTCTCTGAATCGACGCCACTCGCACCTCGGCGGTTTAGCTGCTTCCAGGTTTCGATGAGAAACTCCGGTGTCAGCAGATGCGCCAGCGAAGTGAAACGCAGCTTCGGTTCTGATTTAGCTTTCTTCGTGATCCGGTCCAGTTGCGTGGACATTCGTCTCCTACCTCTGTGTGCAAGGAATGTTTCCCTGAACCGGCTACTCAACCTGGCTCGCTTCTTCCCCATGTTCGCGGCTTTCCCGCGCTCGAAGTACTACAAGCGAGCTCCGACTTCCAATGTCGCTTCTGTCTTCCTCAGGTTGGTCCATTCGGTTGACATACTCGGCCCTTGTTGCTGACCAAGACGACAGTGGATCTCCCAGGTGCCATGACGCTTCCATCTCTGCTCATGCCGTGCTCTCCGACCCCGCCGGAGTCTCCGGCGTCCTCGCCTCTTACGGTCGCCTACTATAGCCTTCCAGGTTTTCGACCCTGTCGGCCTCCGGATGAATGACTCACGGGGCTCTATCGCTTCACTTGCGTTACGGCCTGAGCATCGCTCTGTCTACGCTTAACTCATCTCGTTACCTCAATGAGCCCAAGACTCGATTCTCGGTGGGCGGCTCTTCCCCTTACCGAGGCGGGAATCGCACCCGCTGAAAGCGCCGGGCTTATCCTGGCGCACCGAACATCGGTCAAAGTGAACGAAACGCGGCTTTTCGTCCACAACCCAAGAGAGTCGCGCTTTCTCGCCCGTTTGTGTGAATGGCCTGTAGCAGCGGAATGCGGTACCATCGATTCCATATTCGACATCAAGGCTCTCCCGATATGGGCTTCCGCCGTCTGACTGTAATCCTTGCGATTTTGGCATTCACCTTTTCCCTGCGCACTCATTCGCAGAACGCTTTCAGCGCACTGCCTCAAGACGCAACAGCCCTCATGAAGCTCGCGCAAGACAAGAACGGACTCACAGGCGCAGATATTAAGCCGTGGCATATGCGCGGTACCTATCATTCGTACACTGATGGGAAGCAAGAATACGAGGGAACCTATGAGGAGTGGTGGTTCAGCACGTCGCAGTACAAGCTGAGCTTCACGAATCCGAAGATTATTCAAACGGACTATGCCACCGGCACAACTCTGATGCGTAACGGTTCTCAGGAATGGCTAGACGGACCCGAACTCCTTCTTCGCGCGAGTCTGGTCGATCCCCTGCCGGAAGCTGCGCAGCTTCCTGAATTCAAGCTTGAGCGTAATTCTCAAAAGGTTGGGAAGGCGAAGGTCGAATGCGTCTCTCTGAAGTATCGAATACGAGACGGCCTCGCCATCCAGAGTCAGTTCTTTCCAACCGCCTACTTTGACTCGGGGCAGCCAGTCCTGCGAATTTTCACCATGGGAGCCAGTAGCCAGACCATCTATGACAACATTGTCGCTTTCAAGGTCACTACCTTGCCCGTCAGATTCACGTCTTCGTCGGGGAAAAGCTTGCGGCAGACCTGAACATCGATTTGATCGAAGGGCTGAAGGAGCCCCTAGAGTCGGTGATCAACCCTCCATCATCAGCAACTCCAGTCGATCTGGCGCTGATCAAGATGAAGGAGTCGAGCTTAAGAAAATGGCCGACAGCCCTCATCAAAGCTCCCCCGGTTTATCCTCCAGAAGCCAAGATGATGCACGCACAAGGCACAGTCGACGTGAAAGTTATCATCGGCCTCGACGGCCACATTCAGGATCCGCAAATCATTGATGGTCCGAAGCCTTTATGCGGAGCCGCGGTCGATTCGGCCCGTCAGTGGGTTTATCGCTATTTCAATGTTATGGGTCAGCCGCGACCGGTTGAAACCGTGATTCATTTCATCTTCACTATTGGCTGGTGCCGATCTCGCGATTGCCCAGAAATGGGTTATGTCTGTATATCCGGTCACACACCAGCGATAGTCGGCTCGATCTCGATTGCGAAACTCGTCCCTTTTGAAAGCAACTGCGCATTCTTCCTCCCCTTCACTTCGTTGCGGTTCGTGTGAATGACAGCGCTTTGAGAGAGGTGAGGGTGGCGTGCTATCCCCGCGTCGGGATGAACATCTGTCGGTGGGAACCCCAGAAAATGGGCACCGGGCTAATCCGAATACTCGAGGATTTCTCCAGGCTGGCAGTTGAGAGCCTTGCAGATTGCTTCGAGCGTTGAGATACGAATCGCTTTTGCCTTGCCGTTTTTCAAAATTGAAATGTTGGCCATCGTGATGCCGACTTTCTCGGCCAGTTCGGTCACGCTCATCTTTCGCTTCGCAAGCATTACATCGATGTTGACTATGATTGCCATGGTGGAGTGGTTATACCGTCAGGTCGTTTTCAGACTTCAAATCTACAGCACTCTGTAGCGTTCTTTCGAACACTGCCGCCGCGGCAGCCGCGACGGTAAAGATGAAGATCAAGAAGAAACCCATCATTACGCCGCCGGCGATGTCGTCCTCTCGGCGGCGCTGAATGATATTGAAGTAGGCCTCGGCTCCCAAGAGAAAGCCCACGAGCGAAAGCGCGCAGAACTTGATGGTTCGCAATGCATTCACTGAACGTTGCGAGAATATCTCGCCCCTTCTCACATAGCCAAGAAGCTTGAAAGCCTTATAGAGCGCGATTAAAAGGGCGATAGACCCGAGGTATGCATACGCCAGAAAGGGGTCGTTGAAGTAAATCTGAAAGAGCGTTGCATGCGCATTTCTGCCCTCGAGGTGAGGTTCCCAAAGCAAAAGAGCGAGAGCTCCAAGGCCTATGAGAGCAATGAAGAATTGAAGGAATAGGGTAGAGGCCTTTTTCATGGCAGCTCTAATGTTGGACCCTGATTTATCGATTGTCAATATATTATTATTGAATTTCGATCAACATCGAGCGAAGTACAGCGGCTTTCGGCCGGGTTTTGCGAAAGATCGGAGAAATCGGCTTAGTCGGACTCAAGACACAAGCACTGACTTAATCGCGCGGTTTGTGCGACTCTTCAGTCGCAATGAGATTATGATCTCTGGCCGATTGCATGAGGGATTGCCTCTCGACGATGAGAGATTGCCGGTCGCCACGCTCTAAGTGGAAATCAACTGTGACTTCGATCAGACGGTTCATGATTCCTGCGCGGGGGGCGAGTCATCCATGCCGCTATTCTTGCGGATTCTGGTCGTGGAATGAAACTAGGCGATTCCCGGGTCGCAAAATTTCAGTTACGTCCGTATATCCGGTTAACCGCCGTGCGCCGGGATAAACCGCCATGTTGTAGGGGTGCAAGTCCCTGCAGGAAAGGAAATAGCGAATCCATCCTGACCTCTAGTCTTGCGTGACACACCGCGAGGTGTGTGGCGAAGCGTAGATCGAGGCAGCGGTGGGCCGGGTGATTGAGCTTCGTAAAACCGCGGAATCAGGATGCCGACTCCCTGTCGAGTAGGAGGAAGGCAATACGGCAGCTGCGTTAACGCGAGTGGCCTGCCGGTCCTGCGTAGTCGATAGAGCCTGTGCACGCAGAGAAAACAACATGGACGAGAACCGGGAGATCTCCAACACGCCTTCGGCATTTTCAGAGCCGACCGAAGAATACTTCGCCTGATCCAGAAATGGCTCAAGGCGGGAGTATCGGAGGAAGGCCAGTGGTCGGAGACGAAACAAGGTACGCCGCAGGGAGCAGTCACATCACCGCTGCTCGCTAATGTGTATCTGCACTACGTCTTCGATCTGTGGGTAGATGTCTGGCGCAGGAAAGTGGCAAAGGGCGATGTCATCGTCGTTCGCTATGCCGACGATCTTGTGCTCGG
>Ga0157369_10002724_pt1 | contig 21102 bp, 22 predicted proteins | sample C25metaG_FD_113461 | JGI IMG/M metagenome (GOLD analysis project Ga0157369, IMG submission 113461) | Corn rhizosphere microbial communities from Kellogg Biological Station, Michigan, USA - C2-5 metaG | ecosystem: Host-associated > Plants > Roots > Rhizosphere > Soil | place: USA: Michigan...
GAAGGTGAGGAAGATCGCCACATAGGTGGTCAGGTGCAGCCAATACCAGACCTCAAACGAGAGCGTTGCGCGGAGGAGACGGGCGCTTGAGAGCCCGACGGCGAGGAACGCGATCGTGCCGGCCAGGGCGGTCAGCATGTCGGGGTAGTCCTGCAGGGTCACGACGAACTCGGTCCACGGCGGGTTGCGGTCGGTCAGCTCGCCGCCGAGCACGATGAACACGACGTGCGCGACGACGAGGAGGATCACCGACGTGCCGAGCGAGCGGTGCCAGAAGACCAGCTTGTCGAGGCCGACGGCATTCTCGAACCACGGGACCCGGGCGATCAGGAGCACCTGCGCGCAGACCAGCAGCGCGCCGACCATGCCGCTGAGTTCGCCCAGTGACGTCGCCGTGTTGGCCGGCGTAGCGACGAATCCGGCAGGAACACTGAACCACCACATGGCGAGTACGGCCACCAGCGAGAGGGCCAGGGTCGCCCGCACCACGCGGGATCCCGGTCGGGGCAGGCGCGCGGGGGGCTGCGGCACCCGGGCATCCACGCTGTGCCCCGGCCGGGCCAGTGTCAACGATGGGTCCATGCCTTCCACGATCCTCGCCGCTTCTTGGCGCATTCTTACGCTGGCTGGGTAACCGCTATGGCGGGACTGTGCATTCGGCCTCAAGCCGGTTCTCTTCAGGCGTAGCGCGCTCGCCGTCGTCGAGAAATCCGCCGGCGGGCGGTCACCTAGACTTTAAGCATGCTCCGTACCCTGATGACGGCAAAGATCCACCGGGCGACGGTCACCCACGCCGACCTGCACTACGTGGGATCGATCACCGTCGACAAGGACCTGCTCGACGCGTCCGGCATCCTTCCCGGCGAGCGCGTCTCGATCGTCGACGTCACCAACGGGGCACGCCTCGACACTTACACCATCGCCGGCGAGCCGGGCAGCGGCGTCATCGGCATCAACGGGGCTGCGGCCCACCTGGTGCACGTCGGTGACATCATCATCCTCATCGCCTACGGCCTGTTCGAGGCCGACGAAGCGGTGGCGTTCAGGCCGACGGTGGTGCACGTGAACGCCGATAACGCGATCATCACGATCGACGCGGATGCCGCATCCGCTGTCACTGACGGCGTCGAGCGACCGCCGCACGCCCTCTAGCGTTCAGGCCGAGGCGTCGGCGGCGCCGGCCTCCGTCTGGAAGTCCTCGATCAGTCGACGCGCCATGCACTGCGCGCGCTTGGCAGACCGGGCATCGCCCATGGTCGCCTCGATGATCGACCCCTTCATCAGAATCTGGAACGAGAAGGCGAACTCCTTCGGCTGGCGCAGGCCGGCCTCGATCGCCAGCTCCTCGAGGTTTTTGCGCACGTTGGCGAGGTGGTGGATGCTCGCCTTGCCCAGCGGATGCTCCGCCCCCATCTCGATGAGAACGTTGACGAACGAGTCGCCTTCGAAATTCTCGCGGTGGAACCACTCGTCGAACACGTCGAAGATGGCCAGCAGCTTCTCGACCGGGTCGGAGCCACGCTCTCGGGCTGCAGCGACGACGCTTTCGGTGGTCCAGAGCTCCTCGCGCCGCTTGAGGAAAGCAGCCACGAGCTCGTCTTTGGAACGGAAATGCCGGTAGAAGGTCGCGATGGCGACTCCTGACCGGCGGATGATCTCGTCGACCGGTACGTCTCTCACCCCGCGCTGGGTGAAGAGCTCGTACGCGGTCTGCAGGATGCGCTCACGGGCGCTCGGCTTGCTCTGATCAGACATCGTGGACACCACGTTACCCCGATTGGGAGAGAAAGCGTTCTCTTCACCTCTATAGCAGAACTGGTCGCGACTCTGCGACCCCCTTGACAGAGAAAGCGTTCTCCCCCTAAATGGGAACAAGAGATAGCGTTCTCTTCTCCCTTTCATGAGGGAAGAAAGAGTGTCTCTGAGAACGACGTGCAACACCGACTGAGAAAACTGAGAACTGCGGAAGGGGAAAAAAATGATTAGCGCTTCTTCCACCGCCGGACTCGTGGGTGCGCTCACGAGCGAATGCCTGTCGGCGCCGGCCGTCGACGACTTGGTTGTCCAAAGCGTGTCCGACGGCGTCTGGCGCGTACGCGACGGTCGCTTGCCCGAGCAAGACGCCCTCTGCGTGCTCGGCGTCATTGAGGTGATCGACGGCCGTTACGAGGCGCTGGCCGTCGGCCGCGGCCTGAAGCGCGATGCCTTCGCCTCCCTCGATGAGGCGATCCCATTCTTCGCCCGGCCCTAGCCGACGACAACCCCCTAGTTCGAACTCGCAGCTCAACGCTCATCAGAGATCAACGCTCATCAGAGATTAAGGAGCAGGAACATGTCCAACACCGCAGTCTCAGCCGCACCACTGTCGCGAGCCCGCGTCACCGATGACGCCGTCAAGGATTACCTACAGAAGATCGGGATGATCCCGCTTCTCACCGCGGAGGAGGAGACCGAACTCGCCCGCCGCATCGAAGTGGGCGTCTTCGCCCAGGAGAAGCTCGAATCGGGCGACGTGTCCGACGAGCTCGCCGCCGAACTCCGCATCCTCGTTCGCGAGGGGGAGGCCGCCAACCGCCGGTTCGTGCGCTCGAACCTCCGCCTCGTGGTGAACATCGCCAAGCGTTACCTCCGCCACAACGTGCCGTTCATGGACCTCATCCAGGAGGGCAACATCGGCCTTGACCGTGCGGTGAAGAAGTTCGACTACCGCCAGGGCTACAAGTTCTCCACCTACGCCACCTGGTGGATCCGCCAGTCCATCAGCCGCGGAATCGCCGACTCCGCGCGCCTCATCCGCGTGCCGGTGCACACCGGTGAGCGCATCTCCATCCTGCGCAAGGCCGTACGCGAGTTCGAGGTCGACACCGGCCGTCAGCCCACCGTCGACGAGCTCGTCGAACTGACCGGTTTCACCCTCAAAGACGTGCAGAAGCTCCTGAACGCCGACCGCGAGCCCGTCTCGATTCACACCCTCATCGGCGACGATGCGGGATCCGAGCTCGGCGACCTGATCGAGGACGACGACAGCGCCCCCGTGATCGACATCGTCACGGCGCGCATCAGCCACGACCTCCTCTACCGCAAGATCGACGACCTGCCCGCTCGGGAGGCCGAGATCCTGCGGATGCGCTTCGGCCTCGGCCTCGAGGAGCCGATGACGTTCGACCAGGTGGGCGCCGCGTTCGGCGTCTCCCGGGAGCGGGTGCGCCAGATCGAGAAGCGGGCACTGCGGATGCTGCGCTGCGACGAACTGAGCAGCGCACTCTCCAGCTGACAGGCTCGGGTGGGGCGGCTGTGCGGGCGACCGCACAGCCGCCTTTTTCTGTGCCCGGCGCCTCGAACCCGTCTGCTCCGGTCGACACCGCCCGGCGCGCCGGGCGGGTTCGACCGGAGCGGACGGGCTCGGCGAAATGGGGCGCGGGGCGCGGCCGGGTCGGTCAGGACGCCCCGGCGGCGCGGGCCGCGGCGACCGCCGCCCGCGCTCCGCCCCGCCAGGGCTCGCCGTGCCCGGGCAGCAGCACCCTCGCCTCCGTGAGTGCCAGCGCCTCGAGTGAACGCAGCGCCTGGTCGGAGTTGGCGGTGGCGGCCCCGGCGACGATCTGCGGGCCGCGCACGCCCTTGTAGGGGTCGAGGGTGACCAGCGCGTCGCCGGTGAGGAGGGCGTTGCGATCGGGGAAGTGCAACGCGCAGTGGCCGAAGGTGTGGCCGGGGCTGAAGACGACGGTCGGGTGACCCGGGACATCCGCTGTGCCGCTCGCGGGAAGGTCACGCGCCTGCGTGACCCCCTGCACACGGAGCGCGCCCGCGGCGGTCATCGCCAGCAGCACCGGCAGCGCCCGGGAGTACAGCAACGGGTACAGGGCCCGGGCGCGCTCGTGGGCGTACTGGTACGGGTGCGCGGCGATGTACCGGTCGTCGGGGTGCACGTACACGGGAACGCTGAGCTGTTGGGAGACGCGGCGCGCGAAGCCGAGGTGGTCGAAGTGGGCGTGCGTGAGCACGAGCGCCGCGATGTCGTCGGTCTCACGATCGAGCTCCTTGAGGGCGCGCACCAGGTTCGGCCAGGTCGAGGGGAACGCCGCATCGACCAGGGTGATCCCGTCGTCGGTCTCAACGATGTAACAGTTCACGAATGCGTGCGCCAGACGATGGATGCCGGGGGCGACATTCCGTGTCAGCGTCGGCCGATTGCCGGTCAGGTGTGCGCTTGCCATGGCGTCCGCCTCTCGTTTGCCCGCCACTGTACCCCGCGCGTGCCATCTAGGCTGGGGGGATGAGCGCTGCACGGACGGAGGGGGCATCCGCTGCCCGTGCGGCGGTTGCCTGGGCAGCCGCGCTCGACGTGGTTCTCGTGCTGGTGTTCGTGCTGATCGGCCGCGCCAGCCACGACGAGGCAGACACGGCCGCCGGCATCGTCACGACGGCGTGGCCGTTTCTCGTCGGGCTCGTCGTCGGCTGGGCCGTGATGCGCGCCTGGCGTGCGCCACTGGCGCTGGCCTGGACCGGAGTGGGCGTGTGGGTGGCGACCGTGGTTGTCGGCATGCTGTTGCGGGTGGTGTCGGGGCAGGGCACCGCGCTGAGCTTCGTCATCGTCGCGACGATCGTGCTCGGCGTCTTCCTGCTCGGCTGGCGGGCGCTGGCACGGTTGGGCCGGCGGGGCCGCCGGCGCTAGTCGGTCGTGCGTCCGGGAATGTGGATGTCGCTCGGGTCGACCTCGACGTCGCCCTGGTCGTCAGGGCCGCCGCTCCCGGGGAGCACCTGCACGTCGGCGGGGTCGATGTCCGGGTCGTCGAGCGCTTCGCTCTGACCCGGATGCCGCTGCAAGGCCTCCATGTCGTCCTCGCTGGAAGGTGAGTAGCTGGTGTCGCGGTTCAGCTGCTGCTCTTCGGTCAGGCCGGTGTCGCCGGCGAGTTCGTCCTGGCGGGCCGGTGTGTCGTGGGTGACCTGATCTTCGCGGGAATCCTTGTCGGCGCTCATGACTCGACGCTACGTCGGGAGGTGCCGATCGTCTAGGGGCGTCGGTCGTCTAGGGGCGTCTGCGGTCGCTATCGCCCGCGCCGCTTTCCCGGGCCCCGCGGTGTCTTGCGCGCACCGCCGGGCTTGGGCGTGCTCGCACGTTTCGGCTTGGGGCCAGCAGCCTCCCTGGCGGCCTTCGCCGCTTCCTTGGCCTTTGCCGTCTTCTTTACCTTCTTTTCGGGCTCGCCCCGCACCACCTGGGTATCGGCGCGCGAGCTGGCGGCGGTGCGACCGCGCACGATGCCGATGAATGTTTCCACGGCATCCGTCGTGTTGGTCGTGAGCCAGGCCAGACCGATTTCGGTGTCGGCGACGCCGGAGACGGGGCGGGCGACGACGTCTTTGCGGCTGTGCAGGCGGGCGAGGGAGTGCGGCAGGATGAGGATGCCGACGCCGGCCGCGACCTGCTCCATGGCGTCGTCGAGGTCGCGCATCGCGGGAAGGGGGCGCCGGCTGCCGTCGTGCATCTCGGTGGCGATCGCCCGCCACTCGGGGACGTCGTCCGGCTCCTGCAGCAGGTGCTCGCCGGAGAGGTCGGTGAGCGGCACGACCTCGGCGGTGTCGAGGGCGGCGATCTCGTGCTCCTTGGCGGCGACGACGACCGGCACCTCCCGGTACAGGCTGATCAGGTTCAGCCCCTCCCGGTCGATCGGGAGGCGGACGAGGCACATGTCCACGCGGCCCTCGCGTAGGGCGGCGACCTGCCCGGCGGTGTCGACCTGGGTCAGCTCCAGTGGAACATCGGGACGGCGCTCGTTCCAGATGCGCACCCACTTGGTGGGCGTGACGCCGGGAACGTAGCCGAGGGAGAAGGGCACGGCATCCTCTCAGGGGCGGGAGTGCGGCGGCGGAAGAGCCGCTGGTCGACAGGGTCTCAGGCTATACGCTGGGGGGATGATGTCGGAGAAGAAGCCCCAGACCATGAAGTCCGCCACGGCGGCCCAGAAGCTGGGGATTCTGCTGCAGGCCGCTCCCGAAGAGTTTCAGAACAGCACGGTCACCCGCGACGAACTGGCCGAGCTCACCGCGAACCCGCCGGAGTGGCTCGCTGACCTCCGCGCCAACGGGCCGCACCCGCGCCAGGTGGTCGCCGCCAAGCTCGGCGTCTCCACCTCGGGCCTCGCCCGGGCCGGGGTGACCGAACCGCTCACCACAGCCGAGATCAAGGCGCTGCTGCAGCAGCCGCCCGCGTGGCTCGTCACCGAGCGCGCGACGCAGGCCGAGGTGCGCGCCCAGCAGGTGCGCGACAAGGACGCCAAGGCGGAGAAGGCCGCGAAGCGGGAGCGCGCCGAGCGCGGCGCCGCCCAGCGCGCCGCTCACCGCGGCCAGTAGCAGCGACGGGGGCTCCGGGGGCCGGTGCTCGCCGCGCTCGCCGCGCTCGACGCGCTCGCCGCGAGGTCAGCTCCCGTACTGCTCGCGCAGAAAGCCCACCACGTCACGCAACTCGGCGTCGGAAACGGTGTGCGGCATCCCCTCGTAGATGCGCTCGGTGAGCGTCGCATGCTCGGGCAGCCAGTCCTGGGTCCAGTCGACGGCGTCGCCGGGGATCACCTCGTCGCTGGTGCCGCGGCCCCAGAACACCGGGGGGCGGCGCTCGGCGAGCCTGTCGTCGCCCGGGTGCGGGGCGGGGGCGACGAAACCCGACAGCTGCACGGCGAAGTCGAAACGGTCCGGCGCGTGACGCATCAGTTGCAACGCCATGACCCCGCCCTGAGAAAAACCCAGCAGGCCAACGGATGTCGGCGGTGTCTCCAGGTCGTCCAGCCACTGCAACACGCCAAGGGTTGCCGCGTCGAGCGCCTCGGAGCCCTCGTCACGGTCGAGGGGGAACCACGCCCAGCCGTTTCCCGTCGACAGCGGCGCCCGCAAGGAAGCCATCACCGGCCGCAAGGACAGGTGCGGGGTGAGGGCGAACAGGTCGCCCTCGTGCGATCCGAAGCCGTGGAGAATCACGAGCAGCGGGCGGCCCACCCGGTCGCGCTCGTTTGCCGACCAGAGCACGGCATCCGTATCGATGGGTTCAATGCGTCCGCTGTTGTCCATGAGTTCCTCGTGTTCGGGTCAGAGGTGGATCGGCTCCATACTTGCACCGTTCCGCGGAGTGGTGGGGGCGGAATATGGCGGTTGTGCCCCCACTCTGCGGGACAGCATCCGTTGTTTTCGCCGTGCCGCGCGATCCTGCATGAGAATGAGTGCATGAGTGTGCGTACCCCGGACCCTGATCCCGACTGGACGCCGGGGGACGATGCCGTTCCGCCGGCGCACACGAACCCGGGGTGGCTGACCGACATCGAGCTCGAGCAGGTGCGCCGGCGTTTGCCGCTGCTGTACGTCGAGGCGGTGCCGGTGCGCACCGATGGCCTCGGCCAGGTGGTGGAGGTCGGCGTGCTGCTGCGCGCGACGGCGACGGGGGAGATGACCCGCACGCTCGTCTCAGGCCGGGTGATGTACGGCGAGACGCTCCGGGATGCGCTGTTCCGCCACCTGGAGAAGGATCTGGGCGCGATGGCGTTCCCGCAGCTGCCGGCGAGCCCGGTGCCGTTCTCGGTGGCCGAGTACTTTCCGCTGCCGGGCCTGGGGCCGTTCACGGATGACCGTCAGCACGCGGTCGCGCTGGCCTACGTCGTGCCCGTCACGGGAACATGCGAACCCCGGCCCGACGCGCTGGAAGTGACCTGGATGACACCCGAGGAGGCGGCGTCCGAGGCTGTGTCGGCGGAGATGGAGGGTGGGCGAGGGGCGCTGCTGCGCGCGGCACTCGCATCCGTCGGCCGTCTCCGCTGAGCCGCCGCCGCGCGGGCCCCGCGACCGCGCCGCGACCGCGCCGCGCCCGACCCGCGACCGCCCGCGCCGCGCCGCGCCCCTCGCCCTACTCGCGCCGCTTACCGCTCCCCGCGCCCGCCCGGCGCCCGCTCCCCGCGCCCGCCCGCGCCGGGCCGCTCCCCGCGCCCCGCCGGGCGCCCGCTCCCCGCGCCCGCCCGCGCCGGGCCGCTCCCCGCGCCCCGCCGGGCGCCGCTCCCCGCGCCCCGCGCCGCTCCCCGCGCCCCGCGACCGCGCCGCGCCCGGTCTCGCGTGAGAGGGAGGTCGCTCGGGTGAAGGGGAAGGGATGACCCAGGCGGTCAGGCGAGGCCGAGGATGGTGAGGAACAGCCGCGCGAAGCGCTCGGCGTCGACGTCGAGTGCCACTTCCACGGTGGCCCAGTCGTCCATGAGGCCGTGCACGACGTCTTCGCCCGGCCAGCGCCGCAGGTCGACCAGGGTTTGTCCCCGCCCGTACCCGGCGAGTTCGACGCGCACCGGGCGCAGTTCGGTGCGGAGCGCCTCGGGGTCGACGAGGGCACAGACCGCCCCCGCGTCGCCGATGAGGCCGGTGTAGTCGGCGCTCTTGTCGGAGCCGAGGGCGATGCGATTGGTGAGGAGGGCGCCGACCGCACGGCCGAGGGAGGAGTCGCTGCCGAGGAGGCGCTCCGCGGTCTGCTCGTCGACGGCGACCTGGTTGAACACGTCGAGTCCGTACATGAAGGTGGGCACACCCGAGTCGAGGACGATCGCGGATGCTTCCGGGTCGTGCCACACGTTGAACTCGGCGACGGCCGTGGCGTTGCCGACGCTCGCCGAGCCGCCCATGAAGACGATGCGCTCGATCTTGGTGGCGAGGTCGGGGTATTGGCGAAGCAACAGCGCGAGGTTGGTCTGCGGAGCGAGGGCGACAATGGTGACGGGCTCAGCGCTCTCGGTGAGGAGCCGGCGCATCAGCTCGATCGAACTCACCGGTTCGGCGACGCGCGCGCTCGCCGGCAGGTGCAGGGTGCCCAGGCCGCTTTCGCCGTGCACGTGCGAGGCCGCGCGCGCCGGCTCGATGAGCGGGCGGCGGGCGCCCGCCGCGACGGGAATGTCGCCGGCGCCTGCCACGTCGAGGATGCGCAGGGTGTTCTCGACCACGCGCTCGAGGGAGGCGTTGCCGGCGACGCAGCTGATGCCGCGCACGTCGATGTCGGGGTGCGCGACGGCGAACAAGATGGCGAGGGCGTCGTCGACGCCGGTGTCGACGTCGAGGATGACGGGGAGCGCGGTCATCCGCTCAGCTTATCGGCCGCCGCGGAACCTCCGCGGCCGCCCTCTGCGCCTCCGCCCCCGCCCTCTGCGCTCCGCCCCCGCCCTCTGCGCTCCGCCCCCCGCCCAGCGGCCGCGCCCGTCGCTAACTCCGGAGATTCTGTCGGCGGGAGGCCCTTCAGGGCCGCTGGCCGCCGAATCGGGCAGGATTACCGGAGTTAGCGATGCGGGGCGGCGGTAGCAACGCGGGGCCAGCGGTGTCTGAGCTGCGCCGCTCCGCTTGTGCAACTCGGCGGCCGCAGCTAACTCCGGAGATTCTGGCGGGGGAGGAGGGCTTGGGGGCGTCGGGGGCGCGTTTGGTGAGGATCACCGGAGTTAGCGACGTGGGACGTGGGACGTGGGACGTGGGGGCCGGCGAGCGAGGGGGAAATGCAGAACGGGCCGGCCTCGCGAGGAGACCGGCCCGTTGTGTGCGAGATGAGGGGGTTAGCCCTGCGCGCGGCGGGGGCCACCGGAGCGACGCGCGCCGGAGGTGTTGCCGCGGACCAGGCTGCCGACCTGCAGGCCACCGCTGCGGCCCGCACCGGAGCGGCCCGCGCCGGAACCCGAGCCCTGCCCGGCACCCTGCTTGGGGGCGTGGCTGCGCGCGGCAGCGGGGCGGCCCGAGCGGTCGCGGCGCGGGGCACCCGCACCCACGGCGTCAGCCGAGCGGCCGTCGCGGCCAGCGGATGCGCGCCCGTCGCGTCCCGCGCCGTTCCTGCCCTCACCGTCGCGAAGGGCACGCTTGCGCTGGGCATTGGCGCCCTGCGAGCGGCCGCCCTGCGACTGCCCACGGACGGGCTGCTCCTGGCGCGGCGCCGGCTTCACATACGCGGCGACCTCGCCGACCAGTGCAGAGACGGCCGGCGACGCCGAGGTCACCTTCTGCGGGGTGACCTGAATGGCGGCCTTCCGCAGCAGCACCTCGGTGTCCTTGCGCTGCATCGGCAGCATCACGGTGACGACGTCGCCGGAGCTCCCGGCGCGGGCGGTGCGGCCGGAGCGGTGCAGGTACGCCTTGTGCTCTGCCGGGGGGTCGACGTGGATGACCAGTTCGATGTCGTCGACGTGCACGCCGCGAGCAGCGACATCCGTTGCGACCAGAACCTTGACGTCGCCGGCGGCGAACGCGGCGAGGTTGCGGTCGCGCGCCACCTGCGAGAGGTTGCCGTGCAGGTCGACCGACGGGATGCCCGACTCGGTCAGCTGCTTCGCCAGCTTCTTCGCGTGGTGCTTCGTGCGCATGAAGAGGATGCGGCGCCCGGTTCCCGACGCGAGCGTCTGCACCAGCTCCTTCTTGGCGTCGACGCCGTCGACCTCGAACACGTGGTGGGTCATCGCGGCGACGTGGCTGGTGGCCTCGTCGACCGAGTGCAGAACCTCGTTGTGCAGGAAGCGCTTGACGAGCTTGTCCACGCCGTTGTCGAGCGTGGCGGAGAACAGCAGGCGCTGACCGTTCTGCGGCGTCTTGTCGAGGATGCGCGTGACGACGGGCAGGAATCCGAGGTCGGCCATGTGGTCGGCCTCGTCGAGCACCGTGATCTCGACGGCGTCGAGGCTGACGAAGCCCTGCTTCATGAGGTCTTCGAGGCGGCCGGGGCAGGCGACGACGATGTCGACGCCGGCCTTCAGTGCGGCGACCTGACGGTTCTGCGAGACGCCGCCGAAGATCGTGGTGGTGGTGAGGTTGTAGGCCTCGGCGAACGGGGTGAGCGCCGTGGTGATCTGGGTGGCGAGTTCACGGGTCGGCGCGAGGATCAGGCCGAGCGGCCGGCCCGGGCGACGCTTGCCGCCGGAGAGCTTGCCGCCGAGACGCGCGGCCATCGGGATGGAGAAGGCCAAGGTCTTGCCCGAGCCGGTCTTGCCGCGGCCGAGGACGTCGCGCCCGGCCAGGGTGTCGGGGAGGGTGTCGGCCTGGATCGGGAACGGGCTGGTCTTGCCCTGGCCGGCCAGCACCGCCACGAGGGGGGCCGGAACGCCGAGCGCAGCGAAGGTGGTTTCTGTTTCAGACAAAATGGTGCCTTTCGGGCATCAGTCCCCGCGGCTCCTGGAGCAGCACGGCGGCGTCCGAAGAACTGGAGGATTCATGGCGAAGGTGCCGATAGGCACATCCGTTCGCCGTAAGAAAGTTCATTCGGAAATCGCGAACCGGCCTTCAGCGAAGGGGTTGCGATAGAAAGAGGGCGTTCTACGACGCAGGGAACGCGGCAACGCGCTCGCAAGTGGTTCCAGTCTAGCGGGTGGTGTCAAGCGGCGTCGACGCCGACGTCGTGCCGCCAGGACGGCGCGAGTTGCTTGAGTTGGCGCATCCGCCATTGCCAGAACGCCCAGAGGCCCGGCCAGAGCGCGAGCGTCGAGGCGCCGGCGTGAAAGATCAGCTGGTCGCGGTAGAGCGTCCGACCGCTCCCGGCGGGGTCTGGGGAGACCGCCATGCGGTGGTCCCAGCGGAGCGCCCCGCCCGCGGCCGTCGTGCCGCTGCCCGTGTCGCGGAGAATGCGCACCGCGCCCTTCTGTGCGGTCGAAACGCTGAGTGTGATCATCTGCGTGCCGAGCGGGAAGACGCCGAGCCCCCGTCGGGACGCGGGATACGGGCCGGGTTGCCACATGGTCGGGAACCCTTCCGCGGTCAGCGGCTCGAGGCGCAGGAGCGGCGAAGCCACCTCCTGCATGACGGCCGGGCTGCGAAGCGCCCGCCACGCCGAATCGGGGTCGCAGTCGAGCAGGTCCTTCAGCAGCACGCGCATCCTCCCAGTCTGCGGCGAGGGCCGATGCAGGACAACCGGGTGGGCAGTCTGTGGGCCGGGGCGCAGGTGCACCCCGGTTGGGCAGGCGACGGCGGCAGCCGGTGCAGGCGGTGCAGGCGGTGCAGGCGGTGCTGCCGCGGAAGCCGGTGCAGGCCGGTGCAGGCGGCGCAGCCGGTGCAGGCGGTGCAGGCGGTGCAGCCGGTGCTGCCGGTGCAGGCGGACCGAGCGGATGCAGTACAACTGGAGCGTGGCGATCAAGTACTGGCTGGCCGTGGCGCACCGCGACCATGTGCGGCGCAGCGTCGACATCGGGGTGCTGCAGGTCGGCGCCCGGCTGCGGGCGGCGCTCGACCGGATGGGTGAGGCCGACGGGCTGGTCTGCTACTCGCCCCGTACTCGGCCCGAGGGCGAGCGGCTGCAGGCCTTCACCGCGGTCGGCCGGCTCGGCGCGGGCCGTCCGTTTCAGCCGGTGCCCGGCGACGACCGGCCGTGGCGCCGCCAGGCCGAATACGAAACGGATGCCGTGGAAGCGTCGATTCGCCCGCTCCTGCCGGTGCTCGACCTCAGCCGCGAGCACGTGGACTGGGGTTTTCGGCTGCGCGACGGGCTCCTCGAGATCTCCCGGCGCGACTTCGAGCTGGTGCGGCGGCAGATGCGCCGGCCCTCCGCTGACGACCGGTAGGGGGTCGTGCCCTCCCGGTCCTCGGGGAACGACCGGTAAGGGGGCGTGCCCTCCCGGTCCTCCGCGGGACGACCGGTAGGGGGGCCGTGCCCTCCCTGGTGATGCTGTCCCTTTTTCGATCCTGAACTTCCGGCTCATTTGAGCCTGAAGTTCAAAAGCGAAAATCAGGGTCATAGGTCCGCGCCGGCGGCGGGTCTGCGGCGACCCCGGATCGACGGCCCGGCGCTCGGGGAGCGCGGCGCTCGGGGAGGGCGGCGCTCGGCGGGGGCTGCGCTCGACGGGGGCGGCGCTCGACAGGGGCGGCGCTCGACGGGGGCGGCGCTCGGGGACGGCGGCGCTCAGCGGACGACCGGTAGCGGGACGGTGCCCTCCCTGGTGATGCTGTCCCTTTTTCGATCCTGAACTTCCGGCTCAAATGAGCCGGAAGTTCAGAAGCGAAAATCAGGGTCATAGGTCCCGCGCCGGCGGCGGATCGACGGGCGCGACGCTCGGGGAGGGCCACGCTCGGGGCGGATCGGCGGGGGCGACGCTGGGCGGGGGCGGCGCTCGGGGACGGCGGCGCTCAGCGGACGACCGGTAGGGGGGTCGTGCCCTACCTGATGATGCTGTCGCTTTTTTGATCCTGAACTTCCGGCTCATTTGAGCCTGAAGTTCAGAAGCGAAAATCAGGGTCATAGGTCCCGCGCCGGCGGCGGGTCGGCGGGGGCGGCGCTCGACGGGGGCGCCGCTCGACGGGGGCGACGTGGGGGAGGGCCACGCTCGGGGCGGATCGGCGGGCGCGACGGTCAGGAGCGCGGCGCTCAGGGAGGGCGACGCTCAGGGAGGGCTGCGCGCACCCGGTTACACTCCCCGGTATGGGCGTGGAACTCTGGTGGCTGCCCTCGGTGATCGTCTTTGCGGTTGCTGCGGCATCCGCTGTCGTGATCGTCGCAGCCCTGCGCCGGCGCACAAAGCAGCGCGCGCTCGCCGCCCAGAGCGACGCGCACGAACGCGCGCGGCGCGCGGCGATCAGTCTCGTGCGAGCGGACGACGCGGTGCAGGCCGCGACCGAGGAGCTCGGCTTCGCGGTGGCGCAGTTCGGTGAGGCCGCCGGGCGCGACCTGCGGGACGCGCTCGACGCCTCGCGGCGCGACCTGCGCGACGCGTTCGCGCTGCAGCAGAGGCTCGACGACGCGATCCCCGATGCGGCGGACGCCCGGAGCCGCTGGACCGAGCAGATCACCGCGCTCGCCGACCGGGCCGCGGGCCGGCTGCAGGAGCAGACCGGCCATCTCGACGACCGGAGGCGCGTCGAGCGGGATGCGCCGGCATCCGTTGACCGGTTGCGGCGGGAGCTGGCCGCGCTCGCCACACGGCTGACCGCGGCGGACGCCACCATCAGCGGGCTGGCGGCACGCTACGCCGAGCGGGCGCTCGCGGCACCCCAGTCGGCCCTCCAAAACGCACGAACGGCGCTCGGGCAGGCGCAACGGGCAACGGATGCCGCAGCAGCCCGGCTCGCCGCCGACAGCCTCGACCCGGTGGGGGAGGAGCTCTCCGCAGCCGAGCTCGCGCTCTTCCAAGCTGGGCGCTCCCTCGGCCAGGTCGACGACGCTGCCGGGCAGCTGGCGCGCGCGACCGCAGCATTCGCCGAGTCGACCGCTCACGCGCAGGCGAGCGTGGCCGAGGCCAGGGAGCTGCGCGACCGGCACGAGGAGCCGGAAGCGCGCACGGCGCTCGACCGAGCGATCGCCGAGACGGAACAGCGGCTGGGGCAGCTAGCGGAACCCGGCCGCCGAAGCGACCCGGCGGTCGAGTTGGTGTCGCTGCGCGAGGTCGCCGGACGCCTCGACCGCGCCCGCTCCGACGCCCGCAACCGGCAACTGCGCCTCGAGAACGCCCGGGCCGCGCTCGGCGGAGCGCTGCTCACCGCCGAGAGCCAGATCGGGGTGACCCGGGAGTTCATCAGCAGCAACCGGTCCCGCGTGGGTGCGGCCGCCCGCACCCGGCTGGCCGAGGCCGAGCGCCAGCTCGAGCTGGCGCGTGCCGAAGCGGACCCGGTGACCGCGCTCGACACCGCGAGGCGCGCGATGACCCACGCGACCGACGCCGATGCGCTCGCCCGGTTCGATACCCACTGAGCGCGGCGCCCGAAGGGGCTACCACGGAGTCCGACGCGCACGCGAGGCCGAAGCCTGAGGCCATCGGCCGTAACACGCCCGCGCCCGCCGGTACCCTTGCAGCATGAGCGACAACCGGCCGCAGGGCTTCTACCAGGTGCGATTCGACTGGGGAGTGGCCGGATTCCAGGCACTCGCCGCCGACGCCGACGTCGTGGTCATCGCCGACGCCCTGCCGCCGCTGCACGCACCGACCGAGCACCCGACCCCGCTCAGCGCGCACCGCGTCATTCTCGCGGGGCTGCACAACCGCACCGCGGTGGCGCGATGGGTTCTCGAGCGACAGGCCGAGAAGGGTGACCGCTTCTCGGTGGCCGTGATCGCGGCGGGCGACCGGCGCAGCGACGGCACGAGCCGCTGGGCCGTGGAGGACCTCCTTGCCGCCGGCGCCGTGGTCGACGCCCTGACCGATGTCGGGATCGACCACTGTTCGCCCGAGGCGGCCGCGGCATCCGCTGCGTTTGTCGGCCTGAAGCAGGCGGTGAAGCACCTGGTCGGCGCGTCCGAGACCGGGCAGGCGCTCGCCGCGGCCGGCCGCCGCGACGACGTGCAGGCGGCGTGCCGGGTGGACGATCGCGACGACGTGCCGGAGCTGCGGGAATTCGACTTCGCCGTCTGACGTTTGACCAAGAGCGGGCGCGGATCGCGTCCGGCTGATGCGAAGGAGCACGAGCATGAAGGCGATCGTCAATGGAACCGTTGTCGCAGAGGCGGCAAACGATGACCTGATCAAGATCGAGGGCAACTGGTATTTCCCGCCCGAGAGCATCACGCCCGGAACGCTCGAGGAGAGCCCGACCCCGTACACGTGCCCGTGGAAGGGCGTCTGCCAGTACTTCAACGTCGCCACCGCCGACGGCAACGTCGTGGCGGATGCCGCGTGGAGCTACCCGACGCCGCTCCCTTCGTCGTTCGCGCGCGTCGGCCAGGACTACAGCAACTACGTAGCCTTCTCGCCCGGGGCCCAGATCTCCGAGTGAGCCTTCTCGCCCGGGGCCCGTTCTCCGAGTGAGCCCCCTCGCCGGGGTCCCGATCTCCGAGCGAGCCCCCTCGCCGGGGTCCCGATCGAGCCCCCTCGCTGGGGCTCAGTCGTCGACGGCGGCCGCGGCCCGCCGCCGCATTGCGGGTGTGATCTCCCTCCGTTTCCACTGGATGAGGTGCGCCTGATTGAAGCCGCGCCCGCACAGCCCGCAGGCGAGCGGCTGCCGGGGTTGCCGGTAGCGGTAGTGCGTGTGCCCCGACGGGCAGGTACCCACCCAGGGGGCGAGCTCGTTCGCGACCTCCCCGTCGTGGGTGCGCTTGCCCACGTAGCCGATCCTGCGCGCCGTGCTCTTCCAGGCCGCGCCGTGACCGGCCCGGGGGCCGGCGAGAGCGTGCGCCACCTCGTGCAACAGAATCTGATGGATCTCGTCGTCGCCGAACCGGGCCGCGAGATACCGCGACACGGTGATGCGCTTCGCCGTGAAATTGCAAAGGCCGGCGCGCTTCTTGGCGTTGTCGAACCCGAACGACCAGCTGGGGTCGAGGTGCAGCGCGATGAGGGCGTCGGCCCAGCGACGCACCCGGTCGAGTTCGGCCATCAGGGCGTCACCCGCACCTGGTACAGCCGGTCATCTCCGTCGGCCGGTGTTCCCCGGCGGTCTGTGTTGTTGCTCACGAACCACAGTGTCGCATCCGGTCCCGACACGACATCACGTAACCGACCGAACCGGTTCACAAAGTAGTCGTTCGCCTTGCCTGTGGAGGGATCGATGCGCCAGAGCCGGTCGCCGCCGAGGCCGGCCATGAAGATCGTGTCGCTCACGATGGCGATGCCGCTCGGGCTGGCGACATCCGTCGGCCACTGCTGCACCGGGTCGATGAAGCCGCGCGAGGCGCCGCCGGTCCCCTCCACCACGGGCCAGCCGTAGTTGCCGCCGGGCACGATGCGATTGAGCTCGTCCCAGGTGTTCTGCCCGAACTCGCTCGCCCACAGCTGCCCCGAGGAGTCCCAGGCGATCCCCTGCGGGTTGCGGTGCCCGTAGGAGTAGACGAGCGTGGCGAACGGGTTGCCGGCCGGCACCCCGCCGGTCGGCGTCATGCGCAGGATCTTGCCGGCCAGCGAGCCGCGGTCCTGCGCATTGCTGCTGTTGCCCGCATCGCCCGTCGTCACGTAGAGCAGGCCGTCCGGGCCGAACGCGATCCGGCCGCCGTTGTGGTTGCCCGCCGTGGGGATGCCGCGGAGTACGACGTCCGGCGCACCCAGCCGGTAGCTGCCCGGCTGCCCGGTCAGGGGCATCCGCACCACGCGGTTGTCGGTGGCGCTCGTGAGGTAGGCGTACAGCCAGGCAACGGATGCGTCGGTACCGGCCGCCGGCGGAACCGCGAGTCCGAGCAGCCCGCCTTCCCCCGATGGGTGCACGCCGGGCACGGTGCCGGCGACCCGGGTGCGACCGTCGGGCAGCAGCTCGAGCACCTGCGCGGTGTCGCGCTCGCTGAGGAGGGTGCTGCCGCTTCCCAAGCGCAGGATCGACCACGGCGCGTCGAGGTTCGCGGTGAGCACGACCGGCTCGCCCACGGGGTGCACGAGCGGCAGCGGAGTCGGGGCGGGCGGTGTGGCGGGCGGCGTGCCGGTGGCCGTCGTCGGGGCGGGCGGCACCGGGTTTCCGGCCGCGCTCGGGGGCACGGTGCTCGCGGCGCGGCCGCCCTCCGGTGCGGCCGTGGTGCATCCCCCGAGTGCGAGCAGGGCGGCGGCGGCCAACGCGACGCGCGCGGGTCGCGCGGGTGGGCGCATCCGTTGCCGGGTCTGCATCTGCTGCCCCCTCTCGATGCCGGCGCTCAGCGCCCGATCTGGAACACCGTGCGCCCGGGGAGGGGTGACGGGGTGGCGGTGGCGTCGGTCGTGACCGCCGCCTGCGCCATGAACTGGGCGAGCTCGTTGCCCTCGATGACTTTCGCGGGGTGGGGCCCGCCGGCCAGGAGCCGGGGGATCCACTCGGTCTCGATGGGCGTGTGCGCCGCGACGAAGACGATGTTGCCGAAGCGGCGGCCCTTCAGCACCTGCGTCTCGGCCATGGCGATCAGGTGGGGGAAGACGGCGGTGAGTGTCGCGGCCTGGGCGCGCGCGAAGGGCAGCCCGGGGCCGTCGGCGACGTTCACGGCGAGCACGCCGCGGGGTGAGAGCAGCGGCGCGGCCAGCTGGTAGAACTCGCGGCTGGTCACGTGGGCGGGCGTGCGTGCGCCCGAGAAGATGTCGACGACGACGAGGTCGACGCTGCCCCGCAGCCCGGCGGGCAGCTTGCCGAGCACCTCGCGGGCGTCGCCGTGGCGGATGCGGAGCGCCGCCCGCTTGTCCCACGGCAGTTCGGCGCGCACCAGGTCGATGAGATCGCTCTCGAGCTCGACGACCTGCTGCCTTGAGCCGGGGCGGGTGGCTTCGACGTAGCGCGGCAGCGTGAGCGCGCCGGCGCCGAGGTGCACGGCGGTGATCGGCTCGCCGGGGTCGCCGATCAGGTCGATGACGTGCCCGATGCGCTGGATGTACTCGAAGAACAGTTGGCTCGGGTCGTCGAGGTTGACGTGCGACTGCGGGGTGCCGTCGACCACGAGCTGAAAACTCCCGGGCGTGAACCGGTCGGGCTCGATGACCGCGGGCAACCCGCTGTGCTTCAAGACGACCGACGGATGCTGCTGCTCGCCCCTGCTCATATCCTCAAGTCTGCGGCATCCGCCGCCCCGCTATGCGCCGAGACCGCCATTTCCGGTCGAAGGTTCCCGGCGCGCCGGGCGGGTTCGACCGGAGCGGGCGGGTTCGGCGTGGGCGGACCGGACCTACGGAGGGGGCGGTCAGCGGCTGACGGGCTCCGCGGCGCCGAGGGCGGCGAGCTCGGCGCGGCGCGGCAGGCCCTCCCAGTCGCCGGAGGAGAGGCACGCGTAGGCGCCGACGGTGACGGCGGTGGTCAGCCGTGTCGGCACGTCTTCGCCGGCCAGGTACTCGGCGAGGTATCCGGCGACGAAGCCGTCCCCGGCGCCCACGGTGTCCACCGCGGTGATCTTGATCGCCTCCCGGGTGTGCTCCACGCCGCCGGCCAGCGCAACGGCGCCCTTCGCGCCGAGCTTCACGACGGCCTCGCCGGCGCCCAGGTCGACCAGGCGGTGCGCCAGCTCCAATGGCGTGTCCGCCGCGCCCACGGCGATCGCGGCCTCGTCGTCACCGGCGAAGACCAGGTCGGCGTCGGCGATGATGCGCCGGTACACCTCGCCCGCTTGCTCCTTCGTCCACAGCTTGCCGCGGAAGTTGAGGTCGAACGATACGGTCACCCCCGCATCCTTCGCGATGCTGATCGCCTCGAAGGTGGCCTCCGCCGCCGACTCCGAGAGCGCCGGCGTGATACCGGTCACGTGCAGCAGCGACGCCGACCGGATCAGCTCCGGGTCGATGTCGACGGCGTTCAGCCGCGACCCGGCGCTGCCCTTGCGGTAGTACCAGACCCGGGTCTCCTGGCTGGTGCGGTGCTCCTTGATCATCAGGCCGGTCGGCGCATCCGGGTCGCGAATCCCCACCACACGGATGCCCTCGGCACCGATCTCGCGCAGCACCAGGTCGCCGAGCGCGTCCTCGCCCACCCGCCCGATCCAGGTGACGTCGACGCCCAGCCGGTGCAGGGCGACCGCGAAGTTGCTCTCCGCACCGCCGAGGCTCAGGTTCATGGTGCGGGTGTGCTGCAGCGGCCCGGTCGACCCGGAGCTCATCGACGCCATGGTCTCGCCGAAGGTGACGACGGATGCCGCGCTCATCGCTGCACCGCCGCATCCGTTGACGTGAACGATGCCGCGCGGTGCGCGCAGTGGACGCTGTGGCTCATGGAATCCTCGGTGATCGCTGGGGGACGGGGCTCGGGACGGCGGCTCGGCGGGCCGAATCGGCAGCGAATCTTGACCAAGCCATTGCGCCCCATGATAATGGATATGAAAAGGTTTTCAGTGTTTTCATTCACTGCACCAGCGTGAGGATCCGTGGAATGACCACTCTTGTTCCCCTGAGCGACGTCGCTCTGCACCTGAGCGAGCGGGACGAGGTCGTCATCGCCCTGCGCCCCCTCGAGTCCGGCACGATCATCGACGTCGGCGAGGGACTGCTGCCCGTCACCCTGCGCGCCGACATCCCGCAAAGCCACAAGTTCGCGCTCACCGACATTCCCGAGGGCGCGCAGGTGCACAAGTACGGGCAGTCGATCGGGCGGGCCACGCAGACGATCCTCGCCGGCGACCACGTGCACTCGCAGAACCTCGGCATGGACCTCACCGAACGCGAGCACGAATTCGGCACCACGCACACCGAGCTCACCCCGCCGCCCGGTGAGATGCCCACCTTCCTCGGCTACCCGCGCGCCGACGGCCGCGTGGGCACCCGCAACTACGTCGGCATCCTCACCTCGGTCAACTGCTCGGCCACCGCCGCGAACCTCATCGCCGACGCCTTCCGCGGCTTCGCGCTCGACGAGTTCGAGAACGTCGACGGCGTCATGGCGCTCACCCACAACAGCGGATGCGGCCTGGTCCCGACGAGCGAAGGCGGCCAGGTCCTCCTGCGCACGCTTCGCGGCTATGCCCAGCACCCGAACTTCGGCGGCCTGCTGGTCGTCGGCCTGGGCTGCGAGATGGTTCCGGTCGAATCGCTGGTCGAGGGCTACGCCCTGCCGGAGGACACCCTCGTGTCCACCATGAACATCCAGAGCGAGGGCGGCGTGCGTGCCACGGTGAAGGAGGGCATCGCCCGCATCCGTGCGATGCTGCCGGAGCTCAACAAGCGCCAGCGCGTGCCCGCGCCGGTGTCGAAGCTGGTGCTCGGGCTCAACTGCGGCGGCTCCGACGGCTTCTCAGGCATCACCGCGAACCCCGCGCTCGGCGTCGCGTCCGACCGGCTCGTCTCCTACGGCGGCACCTCGATTCTCGCCGAGACCCCCGAGGTCTTCGGCGCCGAGCACCTGCTCACGAGCCGGGCCGTCGCCCCCGAGGTCGGCCAGCGACTCCTCGACCGCATCGAGTGGTGGAAGGGGTACGCCGAGCGGGGAGGCGGCAGCCTCGACAACAACCCCTCGCCGGGGAACAAGGCCGGGGGCCTGACCACGATCCTCGAGAAGTCGCTCGGCGCCGTCGCCAAGGGCGGCCAGGCTGACCTGTCGGCGGTCTACGAGTACGCCGAGCCCGTCACTCAGCCCGGCTTCGTGTTCATGGACACCCCGGGCTACGACCCGGTCTCCGTGACCGGCATCATCGCCGGCGGCGCGACCGTCGTCTGCTTCACCACCGGGCGCGGCTCGGTGTTCGGCGCCAAGCCGACGCCGTCGATCAAGATCGCCACGAACACGGCGATGTTCGAGAAGATGAGCGACGACATGGACCTGAACGCCGGCCGTATCGTCGACGGC
>Ga0157369_10002725_pt1 | contig 21101 bp, 17 predicted proteins | sample C25metaG_FD_113461 | JGI IMG/M metagenome (GOLD analysis project Ga0157369, IMG submission 113461) | Corn rhizosphere microbial communities from Kellogg Biological Station, Michigan, USA - C2-5 metaG | ecosystem: Host-associated > Plants > Roots > Rhizosphere > Soil | place: USA: Michigan...
GACCATGACGGTCATGCCGCCCTTGACCTTGCCCGTGATCGTGCCGGTCACGAGTTCGTTGTTGTCGAGCGCTTTTTCCAGCGACAGCCACGAAGCGAGACGCTTGGCCTTGTCGCGCGACAGGATCGTGTCGCCATAACCGTTTTCGAGCGCGTCGATCGCGACCGAAACGAAGTCGCCCGCCTGCACTTCTACCTCGCCCGCATCGTTCAAGAACTCTTCGAGGGGGATGTAGGCTTCGGACTTGAGACCCGCATTGACGACCACGAAGTTGTGGTCGACACGCACGACTTCGGCGGAAATCACTTCGCCGGCGCGCATGTCTTGCTTGGTCAGCGACTCTTCGAAAAGGGCCGCGAAAGATTCGGTGTTCGGGTTGGAAGTTTGCAGGTCGGACATAAAAATCGTAGTTGCATGACTTCGCGATTGTCTACTGTCGGCGCCGGCGATTAACGACCGGACACCCTAAACGACATCGAGGCGAACGTCATACGGGGTTAAGGGTTGATACCACGCCCGGGCCGCTCTTTCTGAGCGCCCCAAGCACCTACCGCTCGCGATACCACGCCACCACTTGATCGACCGCTTGATCGATCGAGAGCGAGGAAGTATCGAGCAGTATTGCGTCTGCCGCGGGCCTGAGCGGGGCGACGGCGCGGTTGCTATCGCGTTCGTCGCGCTCGCGCAAATCCCGGAGCAAGTTATCTATATTAGCAGAAAAGCCTTTTTGGATCAATTGCTTATGCCGCCTGGCCGCACGCGCCTCGACACTGGCCGTCAGAAACACCTTCAAAACGGCGTCGGGAAAGATGACGGTGCCCATGTCGCGGCCGTCGGCGACGAGCCCCGGCTCCTTGCGAAACGCCCGCTGACGGGCCACCAGAGCCGCGCGCACGTTTTGGTGGACGGCGATCGCCGAGGCGCGATTGCCGATTTCCTCGGCGCGGATCTCGCTGGAGACATCGACGCCGTCGAGCTGCGCGCAGCCCTCGCGAAACGTAATGTGCAGGTCGCCCACGAGCGCGGCGAGCGCCGCATCGTCCGCCGGCTCGACGCCGTAGCGCACGCTGGCGAGGGCGGCGAGCCGGTACAAGGCGCCGCTGTCGAGCAAGTGAAAGCCGAGTTGAGCGGCGACCAGCGCCGCGACGGTGCCCTTGCCGGAAGCGGTCGGGCCGTCGATCGCGATGACGGGAGTTTGGTGGAACGGGCGAGTCGGTTTCATCTAAGGAAAGAGGTCAAGCGCGAACGAGCGCCTCGAAGCGGTCGAAATAATCGGGAAAGGTCTTGCCGACGCACTTCGGATCGTTGATCCGCACCGGTACGCCGCCGAGCGAGACAAGCGAGAAGCACATCGCCATGCGGTGATCGTCGTAGGTATCAATCGCCGCGTTCGGCGTCAGCTTTGCCGGCGGCGTCACGATCAGGAAGTCTTCGCCCTCCTCGATCGTCGCCCCCACCTTGCGCAGCTCCGTGGCCATCGCCGCGATCCGATCCGTTTCCTTCACGCGCCAGCTGCCGATGTTGCGCAATGTCGTCGTGCCGCGCGCGAACAGCGCACACACGGCGATCGTCATCGCCGCATCGGGAATCAGATTGAAATCCATGTCGACGGCTTCGAGCTGGCCGTGATCGTGGCCCACGCCGCGCACCTCGATCCAGTCCTGCGCCATCGTGACGTTCGCGCCCATGGCCGTCAGTGCGTCGGCGAACGCCACGTCGCCCTGGATGCTCTCGCGCCCCACGCCGACGACGCGCACCGGCCCGCCGCCAATGGCCCCCGCCGCCAGGAAATACGACGCCGAGGAGGCATCGCCTTCGACCATGATCGCGCCGGGAGACTGATAGCGCACGCCGGCCGGCACGGTGAACCGCTGCCAGCCTTCGCGCGCGACCGTCACCCCGAAACGCTCCATCAGTTTCATCGTGATTTCGATGTAGGGCTTGGAAATGAGCTCGCCCTCGACTTCGAGCACGATCTTGCCGCTTTTCGCGTGTACGAGCGGCAACGCCATCAGCAGCGCCGTCAGAAACTGGCTCGAGACATCGCCGCGCACGCGAATCGGCTCTTCGATCGCGATCGCACCGGGCCGGATGCGCAGCGGCGGATAGCCCTCGTTCGCCTCGTAATCGATGCAGGCGCCGATTTGGCGCAGCCCGTCGACGAGATCGCCGATCGGCCGCTCGTGCATACGCGGCACCCCATGTACGCGATAGTCGCCGCCATTGACGGCCAGCGCGGCCGTGAGCGGACGAATGGCCGTGCCGGCGTTGCCGAGAAAGAGATCGGCCGTTTTCGCGGCAAACGCCCCGCGCGCGCCCTGAACGACGCAGGTATCGCCTTCCCGTGTCAGCTTGACGCCGAGCTTCTCGAGCGCGGCGAGCATGACGCGCGTGTCGTCCGAATCGAGCAGGTTGGAGATCGTCGTCTCGCCTTCGGCGAGCGCCGCCAGCAAGAGGACACGGTTCGAGATGCTTTTCGAGCCGGGCAGGCGTACCGTGCCTTGCGCGCGCGAGTAAGGTCCGAGATCGAGGTAATCCATGAGAAGTCCTTTTATTTCGGGGCGAGATCGCCGTCGCCGCCTGCGCGCGGCGCGGCCGTGGCCGTGGCCGGCGCCGCGTTGCGCGCGCCCCGCTCCTGCCACTGCGTGCGCGCTTCGCGCGAGCGGGCGAACACGGCTTCGAGCGTTGCGCCGTCGCCGGCCACGATCGCGGCGCGCAACTGCGCGAGCACCGCGGTGTAGCCGTCGAGTTCGTCGAGCAGCGCATCGCGGTTGGCTAAGCAGACATCACGCCACATTTCGGGACTCGACGCGGCGATTCGCGTGAAATCGCGGAAACCGCCGGCGGCGAAGGAAAACTTTAACGGCGCGTCCGGCGCGCTCAAAATGCGCTCGACGAGCGCGAAAGAAAGCAAATGCGGCAAATGGCTGACCGACGCCAGCACCCGATCGTGCTGCTCGACCTCCATCGTGCTCACGAGCGCGCCCGTCGCTCGCCACAGCGCTTCGATCCGAGCGACGTCATCGGCACGATTCTCGGGCAGCGGACACAGCACCACGTTGCGGCCGACATACAGATCGGGCAGCGCCGCTTCGACGCCGCTCGATTCGCGGCCGGCGATCGGATGGCCGGGGACGAATTGCACGACGCGCTCGCCTAGCGCCGCCCGCGCGGCGGCCACGACGTCCGACTTGGTGCTGCCGGCGTCCGTGACGATTGTCTTCGGGCCCAGAAACGGTGCGATACGCGCGAGCAGCGACAACGTTTGTGCGACGGGCGCCGCAAGCAGCACGAGATCCGCACCCGCCAGCGCGGCCGACAATTCCCCGTCGTCATCGAGCGCCGCGACCTCATCGACAACGCCCAGCGTACGCGCGCGCTCGGCCGACGTGCGCGAGCGGCCCACGCCGACGATGCGCCCGCCGCGCGCCACGCCGTCTCGCTCGCGCAACGCGCGCGCCAGCGAGCCGCCGATGAGCCCGACGCCAAAAATCACGAGTTTGTCGAAAGTAAATCGGGTCACGAGTTGCTCGAAGACTAAAAGGTGACGCGCCACACCGGGCGCGCACGGGACAACGGTTGTAAAGGAGAGCGTTCGCTGCGCAGGTTACGCGCGCCGCTCGAGCGCTTTTTCGAGCGCGACGATAAACGCCTCGTTTTCCTGTGGCAGGCCGATCGTCACGCGCAGCCACTGCGGCAGGCCGTAGTTGCCGACGGGACGCACGATCACGCCTTGTTTGAGCAGCGCCAAGTTCACGCGCGCGCCCGCTTCGGCGTCGTCGCCCACGCGCACGAGCACAAAATTGCCGAACGACGGCACGTACTCGAGGCCAAGCCGATCGAACGCCTCGGCCAGGCGACGATAGCCGGCGGTGTTCAGCGCAGCCGTCTCTTCGAGAAACGGGGTATCGCCAAGCGCGGCGATCGCCGCGGCTTGCGCGATCGTGTTGACGTTAAACGGCTGACGCAGCCGGTTCAGCAGATCGGTCAACTCCGGCTGGGCGATCGCGAAGCCCACGCGCAAGCCGGCGAGACCAAACGCTTTCGAGAACGTGCGTGAGACGACGAGATTCGAATAACGCCGCACCCAGGCAATCGAATCGTAGCGATGCTCGGCGGCGAGATACTCCGTGTAGGCCTCGTCGAGCACCACCACCACGCGCTTGGGCACCTTCTCGAGAAACGCTTCGAGCGCTGCGCCTTCGATGAACGTGCCCGTGGGGTTGTTCGGATTGGCGATGAAGACGAGCCGGGTGTCGTCTTCGATGGCCGCCAGCATCGCATCGAGATCGTGGCCGTACGCCACGGCCGGCACGACGATCGCCCGCGCGCCGAGCCCCTGCGTAGCCAGGGCATAAACTGCGAACGAATACTGCGAGTAGACGACCGATTGCCCCTTCTCGACGAACGCATGCGCAGCCATCTCGAGGATGTCGTTGCTGCCGTTGCCGAGCGTGATCCATTCGGCGGGCACGTCGTATCGCGCGGCCAGCGCGCCCTTCAGTTCGAACGCGTTCGCATCGGGGTAGCGGCCCAGCTCGGCTGCGGCGCGCGCCATCGCGGCCTTCGCCGATTCCGGCATGCCGAGCGGATTTTCGTTCGACGCGAGCTTGACGATCCGCGCCTCGTCGAGCCCGAACTCGCGCGCCACTTCCGAAATCGGCTTGCCGGCGACGTAGGGGGCGATTTGCCGCACATAGGAAGGGCCGTATTGCATCGTCATGTATCTCTCCAAAGCGAGCCGTGCAATTTCGTTGCACTGGGCGGAGCGCGAGCGCATCCGCTATCGAACGCGGCCCGCGAAGCGCCCGCAGCCGGGCGCGCATGAGCCGCGTTAACGCGACCGGGGATAGGAACCGAGGATCTTCAGAAACGCCGCCTTCTTCTCCAGCTCCGCCAGCGCGGAAGCGACCGGCGCATCGTCGCGATGACCTTCGACGTCGATGTAAAAGTAGTACTCCCACGTGCCGACGCGCGCGGGACGCGACTCGAAACGCGTCATCGACACGCCGTGGCGCGCCAGCGGTTCGAGCAGCTTGAAGACGGCGCCCGGCTCGTTCCTAACCGACACGATCAACGACGTCTGATCGTGCCCGCTGCGTCCGGCCGGTGCGTGACCGATCATGACGAAGCGAGTCCGATTGTGAGGATCGTCCTGAATCAACGCGTAGGCGATCTGCAGCCCGTAGAACGACGCGGCGCGATCGCTCGCGATAGCGGCGACGGTCGGATCGTGCGCGGCCATCCGCGCGGCCTCGGCGTTGCTCGACACGGCCTGCCGCTCGATGTGCGGCATATGCGTCGCGAGCCAGCGCTGACATTGCGCAAGCGCCTGCGCGTGCGCGCAGACACGCGTGACGCCGGTCAGCGCGCCGCTTTGCGTGAGCAGATTGTGTCGAATCGGCAGCGCGAGCTCGCCACCGATCAGCACTTGCGATTGCAGCAGCAAATCGAGCGTGCGCGAGACCGCGCCTTCGCTCGAATTTTCGACCGGTACGACGCCGAACTCGGCGCTGCCGGCTTCCACCGCGCGAAAGACTTCGTCGATCGAGAGGCACGGCAGCCCTTCGATCGAATGACCGAAGTACTCGACCATCGCCTCTTCGCTGTAAGTGCCGGCCGGCCCGAGATAGGCCGCCGTGACGGGGCGCTCGAGCGAGCGGCTCGCCGCCATGATCTCGCGCCAAATGGCGCTGATGTGATCGCCCTCGAGCGGCCCCGCGCTCATGCTTTGCAGGCGCGAGATGACTTGCTGCTCGCGCTCCGGACGGAACACGGGGGCGTTGTATTGCTTCTTGACCTCGCCGACTTCGAGCGCGATCGCGGCGCGCTGGTTGAGCAGCGCGATGAGCTGTTCGTCGATCGCATCGATGCGATCGCGCAGCGGCTTAAGCTTTGAATTAAGTTCGTCGTCCATGCGTAAAACGGCCGTATCGAAAAACGGGCGGCGCCAGAGCCGCCCCGCCCCGCGCGGTTAAGCGAAGGTCCGTTCGAATTCCAACATGTACTCGACGAGCGCTTTGACGCCCTCGAGCGGCACCGCGTTGTAGATCGACGCCCGCATGCCGCCTACGGACTTGTGGCCCTTGAGCTGCATCAGCCCGCGCGCTTTCGCGCCGGCGAGGAAATCTTCATTGCGCGATTCGTCCGCGAGGAAAAACGGTACGTTCATCCGCGAACGCGAATCGCGCTCCACTTTGTTCAGATAGAAACTGCTGGCATCGATCGCGTCGTACAGCAGCTTCGATTTCTCGATGTTGCGCGCCTCCATCTCCTTCACCCCGCCTTGGCGCTTGAGCCACTTGAAGACGAGCCCTGCGATGTAAATCGCATAGGTAGGCGGCGTGTTGAACATCGAATTGTTCTCAGCGACGATACGCCATTCGAACGCCGACGGGCAAATCGCGAGCGCGCGGTCGAGCAAATCCTCGCGCACGATGACGATCGTCAAACCGGCCATGCCGATGTTCTTTTGCGCACCGGCGAACATCACGCCGTATTTGGCGGCGTCGAGCGGGCGCGACAGCACGTGCGAGGAGATATCGGCCACGAGCGGAATATCCCCGAGATCGGGGATATCGAACGTCTCGACGCCGTGAATCGTCTCGTTCGTGCAGAGATGCACATAGGCCGGATCGTCGGACAACCGCCATTCGCTGCGCTTAGGCGCGCGCGTGAAGCCATCGGCCGTCTCGCCGCTGGCAGCCAGATGCGGGGTGCAGTACTTGGCGGCCTCTTTAAACGACTTTTGCGACCAAGAGCCCGTGATGATGAAATCGGCGACGCGACGATTGCCGAGCATATTCATCGGGACGATGGCGTTCTCGCCGAGCCCGCCGCCCTGCAGAAACAAAATGCGATGACTGGCCGGCACATGCATCAGATCGCGCAAATCGGCCAGCGCCTCCTCATGAATCGAGGTGAATTCGCGCCCACGATGGCTCATTTCCATCACGCCCATGCCGCTGCCATGCCAATCGAGCATTTCGTCAGCCGCTTGACGCAACACCTCTTCGGGCAACGCCGCTGGCCCGGGCGCGAAATTGAAGACGCGCATCGTGAGAACCCCCGAGAATGGATGGACGGACGCGGGCGGCGCAACAAGCCTGCCGACGCGTAGCGTCAGACGCATATCAGAAATAGATAATGGCTGTTCGCGCGTTTGGCGCAAACAGCCATTATCGCACCACCGATCGAAAGCCGCTCGCGCAAGCGGCCCGCACGGGGCGATGGCGGAACATTCGCTCCGGCGAGCCAACCCACGCTGCCGATTAGGACAAGGCTAGAGCGGGTTAGAGCGCCTCGAAACGAGCCGGGCTCACCGGCTCAAACGGCTTCTTGCTTGCCCGGCTTACTTGCCCGGCTTAACCGCGGCCACTTCCTTGTCGGCTTGAGCGCGCGTAGCTTGGATCGATTGCGGCATGTACTTCTGCATCAGGCTGCCCACGACATCGCGGCCGACCTGGTCTTGCACTTGAATGAACTTGCGGCCCGTCGGGCTCTTGTAGAACGTCGTGAGATCCTTGATCTCTTGCGTCGAATAGTACTTGGCGTAAGCGTCGTATTGCGCTTGCATCGCGTCGTTACGGAATGCATCCGTCGTGAACACTTGGCCAGCGGAATCGACGAGCTTTTGCACCGAATTCTTTTGCAGCGTCGGCACGGCAGCTTGCTTTTGCTTATCGTTCAGCGTCTTGTTCTCCGACAACGCTTCGGACAGGATTTCCGGCACGTACTGCTTCGCTTGCATTTGCGCGCTGTTACCGATCGCACCGACGAGCTTTTGTGCGTCGATCGCTTCCAGCAGTTCCTTGATCGCAGCTTGCTTGGCCGGATCGACCGGAGCGGCTGCAGCAGCGGAAGCCGCCGGCGCTTGAGACTGGAGCGCTTGCGCCATTGCGAAAGTCGGCACGAAAGCAGCCAGCAGCATCCATTGCTTGAATCGTACTTGCATCATCACTCCCTCTAAAAAATGAATCTTTAGCGCGCGAAGCCGTTAAGCCGGCTCGTTACGCTCACCGCGGATCATCGTTGACCGCGGCAAGCGCCTTCACGTCTAGCGCGATCGCTCGCGCGCTTCGTTGTTCGTCAAAAATCCAGTGATACACCGGGATGGCGCAGCCGCCTGCGATCATGACGCCGGCGGCCCTCACACATAGTTATGTTGCGCGCCGTCGTCGCCCGCTTCGTCGTCGGCCACCGCACCGTCGATATCGACATCGACATCGGGATCGGCTTCCGCGATTTGCTGCAGGCCAGAGAGCTTCGTGCCCTCGTCAAGGCTGATGAGTGTAACACCCTGCGTCGCCCGACCCATCTCGCGAATCTCCGATACACGCGTGCGAATCAACACACCGGTGGTGGTGATCAGCATGATTTGATCTTCGGCGTCGACGAGCGTGGCGGCCACCACCTTGCCGTTGCGTTCGGACGTCTGGATCGCGATCATCCCCTTCGTGCCGCGCCCATGGCGCGTGTACTCGGTGATCGGCGTGCGCTTACCGTAGCCGTTCTCGGTGGCGGTCAGCACCGATTGCGTCTCGCTGCCCGCCACGAGCATCGCGATCACCTGCTGCCCCTCTTCGAGCTGCATGCCGCGTACGCCGCGTGCCTCGCGGCCCATCGGGCGCACGTCGTTCTCATCGAAGCGTACGGCCTTGCCGGCGTCGGAGAACAGCATGACGTCATGCTGGCCGTCCGTAATGTCGGCGCCGATCAAATAATCGCCTTCGTCGAGACCGACGGCAATGATACCTTTGCGCAATGGCCTGCTGAAAGCCTCGAGCGGCGTCTTTTTGACCGTACCGAGCGCCGTCGCCATAAAGACGAATTTATCGGCCGAGAATTCCTTGACCGGCAGCACGACGTTAATCTTCTCGCCTTCCTGCAGCGGGAACATATTGACGATCGGACGGCCGCGCGAATTGCGCGAGCCCTGCGGAACCTCGTAGACCTTGACCCAATAAACACGGCCGCGATTCGAGAAGCACAGGATGTGATCGTGCGTATTCGCGATGAACAGCGTGTCGATCCAATCGTCTTCCTTCATCTGCGTCGCTTGCTTGCCGCGACCGCCGCGCTTTTGCGCGCGGTATTCCGAGAGCGGCTGCGACTTGACATACCCCGTGTGGGACATCGTCACGACCATGTCCTGCGGCGTGATCAGATCCTCGGTGTTCAGCTCCGTCGCGTTCAGTTCGATCTTCGAGCGGCGCGCATCGCCGAATTCGGCCTTCACCGCCGTCAATTCGTCGACGATGATGGCCGTGATGCGCTCCGGGCGCGCCAGGATATCGAGCAGATCGGCGATTTGAGCCATGACTTCGCGATATTCGCCGATGATCTTGTCTTGCTCGAGACCGGTCAGGCGCTGCAAACGCATTTGCAGGATTTCCTGCGCCTGCGTATCGGACAGCTTGTACAAGCCGTCGCCTTGCATCCCGAAAGCCGGATTCAAACCTTCCGGGCGATAGGCCTCGCGCCCGCCCGCTTGCGCGTTCTCGGATTCGGCCCGCGCCAGCATGTCGCGCACGAGCGACGAATCCCACGCGCGCGCCATCAATTCCTGCTTGGCGATCGGCGGCGTGGGCGCCGCTTTGATGATCGCGATGAATTCGTCGATGTTCGCCAGCGCGACGGCCAGGCCTTCCAGCACATGGCCGCGCTCACGCGCCTTACGCAGCTCGTATACAGTGCGCCGCGTCAGCACCTCGCGCCGGTGCGACAGGAACGCGTCGAGCATCTCCTTCAGGTTCAGCAGCTTGGGCTGGCCATCGACGAGCGCGACCATGTTCATGCCGAACGTATCCTGCAGCTGCGTCGCCTTATAGAGGTTGTTCAGCACGACCTCGGGCACCTCGCCCCGCTTGAGCTCGATGACCACGCGCATGCCACTCTTGTCGGACTCGTCGCGAATGTCGGAGATGCCTTCTAGCTTCTTGTCGTTGACGAGTTCGGCGATGCGTTCGAGCAGCGAACGCTTGTTCACTTGATACGGCAGCTCGTCGACGATGATCGCCATGCGCTGGCCGCGATCGATTTCCTCGAAGTGCGTGGCCGCCCGCATCACGACTCGGCCGCGTCCCGTGCGGTAGCCGTCGCGCACGCCGGCCACGCCGTAGATGATGCCGGCCGTGGGGAAATCGGGCGCCGGGATGATCTCGATCAGTTCGTCGATCGTCGCCTGCGGGTTATTCAGCAGATGATGGCAAGCGTCGACAACTTCGTTCAGGTTGTGCGGCGGGATGTTCGTCGCCATGCCGACCGCGATGCCCGACGAGCCGTTGATCAGCAAGTTGGGAATGCGGGCGGGCAGGATCAGCGGCTCGTTCTCGCTGCCGTCGTAATTCGGCCCGAAATCGACCGTTTCTTTGTCGATGTCGGCCAACAGCTCATGGCCGATTTTGGCCATGCGGATTTCGGTGTACCGCATCGCGGCGGCGTTGTCCCCGTCGATCGAGCCGAAATTGCCTTGGCCGTCGACGAGCATGTAGCGCAAGGAAAAATCCTGCGCCATCCGCACAATCGTGTCGTAGACCGCGGTATCGCCGTGCGGATGGTACTTACCGATGACGTCGCCGACGATACGCGCCGATTTCTTATAGGCGCGATTCCAGTCGTTGTTGAGCTCGTGCATCGCATACAGCACGCGGCGATGCACCGGCTTCAGGCCGTCCCGCACATCGGGAAGCGCCCGTCCTACGATCACGCTCATCGCGTAATCGAGATACGAACGGCGCATTTCCTCCTCGAGGGAGATCGGCAGAGTCTCTTTGGCGAATTGATCCATTATCCGTATCGTGTTCGGGCGCGGGCGGAGCGAAAACCTGCCGCACCACGCGCTCCCGCTGGCCCAGCAGGAGGCGCCGGGCATCACGCGATTCTAGCATGGCCGCCATCGGCGCCCGAGCCCCGGCATGTACTCCCCTATGCACGCGCGGCCAGGACGCGCCAACGCCGCCGCCTTCGATCGTTCCCACCGCTTGCCGATGCCTCCCGAAATCATTTGTTACGACTTTATTGCGCCATTCAGGCATGCTGCGTGCGAGCCGCGATCGCCCCGAAAGCCCCGTCCGGCTTCCCTGTTGCGGGAGCACCACAATCCAAACAGGCGATTTGGGACGATGGGATTTTTTTTTCGTAAGAAGGGAACGATATGGCAAAATGCCAACGCACTTGGTTAGACGCTGCTCGAAGTGTCCACAGGGTGCCGGTTTTTGTGCCGCACCAATGTTATACTTCGAGCAATGTATGACTAGTCTTCGTCATCCAAGCTCGCAGTAAACCTGCGGTAATCTCAATTTCGAGAGGAGAAATATGAATAAATTTTCAAAGCTCGCGTTCATTGCAGCTACCGCAGTTGTGGCTGCATCCGCATCGGCGCAATCGGTGCCGGCATCGCGACAAGCTACGAACGATAACTGGGTGAACGGCACCGGCGAATACGTGTGGATGAACGGCACGAACGAGCTTTGCTGGCGCGATGCGTTCTGGACGCCGGCTACGGCCAACGCGAAGTGCGACGGCGCACTCGTCGCGCAAGCTCCGACGCCGCCGGCCCCGGCCGCTCCGGTCGCTCCGGCCATCTCGAGCCAGAAGGTCACGTACCAAGCCGACGCCCTGTTCGACTTCGACAAGGCTGTCCTGAAGCCGGCTGGCAAGAACGCCCTGGACGACCTGGCCACGAAGATCAACGGCATGAACCTCGAAGTCGCCGTTGCAACGGGCTACACGGACAAGATCGGTTCGGACAAGTACAACGATCGTCTGTCGCTGCGTCGCGCGCAAGCCGTGAAGGCTTACTTGGTCAGCAAGGGTGTGCCGGCCAGCAAGATCTACACGGAAGGCAAGGGCAAGCGCAACCCGGTCAAGACGGATTGCAACCAGAAGAACCGCAAGGCTCTGATCGGCTGCCTGGCGCCGAACCGTCGCGTGGAAGTCGAAATCGTCGGCACGCAAAAAGCGCAGTAAGCCACGTTTTCGCTTCGCGAAAAACCCCGCTTCGGCGGGGTTTTTTTCTGCCTGTCGGCTTTTGCGGCAGCGCGCAACCCTCGATATACTCAGCCCATTCACGCCCCACCACCATCGCACGATTGCACGCTTATGACGAACGCAGATCCCCACGAGCTACGGAAATTTAGCGACCTTGCACACCGCTGGTGGGATCCGAACGCCGAATTCAAACCGCTGCACGAACTCAATCCAGTACGCTTGAGCTGGATTGATTCGCACGCCCACTTGCCGGGCAAGCGCGTGCTCGATGTCGGCTGCGGCGGCGGCATCTTGTCCGAATCGATGGCGGGGATGGGTGCGCAGGTGAAAGGCATCGATCTGTCGAATCAAGCCCTCGGCGTGGCCGATCTCCATAGCCTGGAAAGCGGCATCACGGTCGAATATGAGGAAATCGCCGCCGAAGCTTTGGCCGCGCGCGAGCCCGGCAGCTACGACGTCGTCACCTGCATGGAGATGCTCGAACACGTGCCCGATCCGGCGGCGATCGTTCGCGCCTGCGCCACGTTAGTGAAGCCGGGCGGCTGGGTGTTCTTTTCCACGCTCAATCGGAACGTCAAGTCGTATTTGCTGGCCGTGGTGGGCGCCGAGTACATTGCGCAAATGCTGCCCAAGGGCACGCACGACTACTCGCGCTTTATCCGTCCGTCCGAACTCGCCGCGTTTGCTCGCGCGGCCGGACTGCACGCAGCCGAAGTCAAAGGCATCAGGTACCGCCCGCTCGGCAAACACTTCTCACTATCCGACGATACGAGCGTCAACTACTTGCTCGCTTGCCGGCGCGAACGCTGAGCGTCGACTAACAACGGTAAGCGGCGCACTCGCGGGCGCGCCGCCGTCGATCCCCTCGCCCACCTTCCGTTCTTCGAAGCATTTATGAGTCAACCGTCCCCGCCCTCCATGCAGCACGACGACGCTTCGCAGCTCGCGCAGTGCCGCGCCGCCTTATTCGATCTCGACGGCACGCTCGCCGATACGGCGCCCGATCTCGTCGCGGCAGTCAACAAGATGCGGCGCGACCGGGGGCTCGAGCTCGTTCCGGTGGAACAGTTGCGGCCGCTGGCGTCGGCCGGCGCGCGGGGCCTGATCGGCGGTGCGTTCGGCATCGGCCCCGATCATCGCGAATTCGCGGCGATGCGCGAGGAGTTTCTCGCGAATTACGAATCCGATCTCTGTATCGAGACCACATTGTTTTCGGGGATCGCCGAACTGCTCGATGCGCTGGACAGCCGCGGCATTCGATGGGGCATCGTCACGAATAAGGTCGGTCGGCTCACGATGCCGCTCGTCGAGCAGTTGGGGCTAGCCCCCCGCGCGGGATGCGTCGTCAGCGGCGACACGACGCCGCATTCGAAGCCCCACCCTGCTCCGCTGCTTCATGCAGCCGAGGCGCTCGCGCTGCCGCCTGGGAAAATCGTCTATGTCGGCGACGATTTACGCGATGTCCAGGCGGGCTTTGCGGCCGGCATGGCCACCGTGGCGGCGGCCTATGGTTACTGCGGCACAGATCTGCCCCCGGCCATGTGGCACGCACAGCACATCGTCGACTCGCCGCAGCAACTGCAGCGCTTGTTGGCGGTGCTCGGATAAGAGAGGGGGTCTCGCGGCGCACGCCGCGCCGCGGGCCATCCGATTGTTGTCCGCGGCCGTCTACCCCCGTCTACCCCTTGAAATGTCGGTGGGTCGCACCATCTTGCGTTGTGTGGGATAATCCCACCTTACGCGCAGGGGCCGACCTGGTTTCGACGTGGATAACGAAGCAGTGCAGGGCATACCGAGGACCCGTCACCTCGTAAATCAATGGGACTTAAGTAACCGCAAACGATAACTCGTTCGCCGTAGCGGCTTAACCCCGCTCGCCTCGCACTAGCTCGCTGACGGGCTAGGGTCGCAAGACTAGCGAGGTCATTTACGTCAGATAATCCTCGGTGGTGTCACGACGCCGGGGCCGAAAACTTAGTGACTCGCCGTAACGAAGCGTGTTCGTCCGCGTCGGTGCGGTTAAATCAAACGACAGAACTAAGTATGTAGAACTGGCTGTGGACTATTTGCGGACGCGGGTTCGATTCCCGCCGGCTCCACCAATGCTAAAAAACCAACCGATCCCGGTTGGTTTTTTTTTGTCGATTCCGCTCGAGTGGCACGGGTTGCATGCGCTTTTCGCCGCACCGGTGGTTTGCCTCGCCATCGGGCGACGTTAAACTGGCACGCCCGTCTTTCGCTGCGCCAACCTATCGATGAAACGCTTTCCGCTCTCAGTCACTATCACGGCCCTTGCCATCGGACTCACGGCGTGCGGCTCGTCCCCAAGGGAAATGTCGAATTCAAGCAGCTCAGAGGCGCCCATGGTCTTCTCTTCGTCGCGCTCACCGCGTGCGATCGCAAACTGCCTGTCGAGCCGGCTATCGCACGTGGATCAACGCACCGGCGCCGGCTTCACCGAGCTCGGCTTCGGCCGCTCGTCGAATGGTTACGCGTGGCTCATGACGCTTACGCCGACGGCGTCGGGCGCGAACGTCCGAGTTGAAAAGGCGCTAGACGACGATTCAATATCCGAGCCGGAGCTCCGCTTCGCGATCGCGCGCTGTACGGCTTAGCGCGGCTGGCCGGCAGGTAACGCCGAGGCGACGTGTCCCACAGCTGCCAGATGTGCCGGTAATCCCCGCACGTTTTGCGGAGATTATTGGTCTTAATCTCCGCATCCGCGACTGTTTCAACGCCCGCGGGCTTGTCGCTCCCTTATTGGGCGTCGTCCGGACACTGCAGGTTACAGCCATTCTGATCGCCGTTGTCTCCGTCCTTGCGCATCTTGGAGCGGCGCGTTTGGTATTTCTTGCCCGGCGCGGAGGCGGCGAATTCCATCTGCGGGTGCTCCTGCAAACGGAACTGGTCCTGCAAAATGCCACCGGGGACCCCGGGCGAGTTCTGCGCAAAGGCGAGCGATGCGGCCATGGATAGCGTACCCGCGGCCCCCATGGCAGCGCAGAAATAGGCGAGCGATTTCATAACGATTGCCGCGCCGTGCGGCGCGTTCCGAGTCGGTTCAGTTTTGAAAGGTGCAAGCGTAACGCAGAACGGGCCGTTCTTGCAGCCGCGCGTGTTACCGCCGTAAACGCCGCCAGGAGCAGCGGAAACGAAAGCGGAAACGGGCGGACATTGCGCCCTACCGGCCACCCGGCGGCGCGTCCGGCTGCGGCGCCCCGCGCAATCCGACCGCCACGTCGACGATCTCGCCGCAATGCGTCGGATCGTAGCCTTCCAGCGCCGCCACGCTCGCGCGGAAATCGTCGCTGCGCAGCACCGCGAGCGCCGACGCCAACGGCTGCGCCTGCAATCGCGCGCGGTCGCAGGCGAAGTAGTAATCCTCATCGACGATCGGCAGGAAATCGAGCCCAAAGTGATGGGCGGCGGGCGCCACGCCAAGACCGGCATCGGCCATCCCGCTGGCGACGAAAGCGGCAATGGCCGTATGCGTAAGCTCCGTCGACGCATAGCCGTTGATCCGCTCCGAATCGACGCCGATGCTGTTCAACGCCAAATCGAGCAGCAACCGCGTGCCGGAGCCAGGCTGGCGATTGACGAACTGAATATCGGCGCGTACGAGATCCTCTAAGCCGCGCACGTTCTTTGGATTGCCTTTGGCGAGAAACAAACCTTGCTTGCGCGCCGTCAGGTAAACAAGCACATGCCTTCTCGGATCGAGCCAACGCCGGTAGATATCGGCGCAGAGCTCGCGGAACGCGCCGCGCGGCAGATGGAAGCCGGCAAAATCGCATTCGCCTCGCGCGAGCGCCGTCACCGCCTCCGCGCTTTCCCGATATTTGATGTCGACGGCGCCCGTCTCGCGCGTGTTCATTTGTGTCACGAGGGCCGCCACGGCATAGCCATGGGACGCGTGAATGCGCACCGTCCCGCTTACGCCAAGCTGCCGGTTCAGTTCCGCCGTAATTTCACCGGCCAGCTGCACGAGCGGCGCATCCAATCGCTCGGCGCACGCGCGCTGCGCCGCCACCACCGCGCGCCCCAGCGCCGACAACGCCGACCCCTTGCCCCGCTCCTTGGAGATCAGCTCGCCGCCGAGCCGGGCCTCGAGCGAGCGCAAGAGCCCCCAAGCATGCCGATACGACAGCCGCCGCTCACCCGCAGCCTGCGCGATGCTGCCCGTCTCGTCCACGAGCGCAAGCAGCGGCACGATGTCCGTCAAGCTGGCCTCGCGGCCCGTGCTGTCGCGTACGACCAATTCCGCGACGCATTTGATCTCAATCATTTATGCTGCCCGATTTCCTATTGCACAACCTATCGCCCGCGCCTATTGTGGCGAGACAACGGCCCGAGCCGAGCATATATGCACGTCATATGACTCGCAAGTGCATATAGCCCTAGGCGGCACAGAGCAGCCGGAGTCTAAGAGGAGCCCCACCTTGGAACATGTCAGCGTCCCGGCGCCGGACGAATTAGTCCGCCGACACGCCTCGCCGGGCGCATCGCTGATCGCGGTGCTGCACGCCATACAGGATGAAACGGGTTTCGTCCCGCCCGACGTCGTCGCGCCGCTCGCGCGCGCCTTCAACCTTTCGCGCGCCGAAGTCCATGGCGTGCTCACGTATTACCACCATTTCCGCACTCATCCGCCGGCGCGCGTCGCCGTCGCGCTGTGCCGCGCCGAAGCATGCCGCAGCATGGGGACTGAAACGCTCGCCCGGCACATCGAAGGACGCACCGGATGCCGCTTCGACGCCAGCCGGGAAGCTGGCGACGGCCAAACGCATGGCCAAGCGCACGAAGTCGAGCTCGAATCGGTCTACTGCCTCGGTCAATGCGCGCTCTCGCCGTCGCTGACGATCAACGGTGTGCTGCACGTGAAAGTCACGCCCGAAAAGTTCGATGCGCTGCTCGAGCAAGCCCGTGCCGGTGCCGCATCCACGCCCGAGCGCACGAAGGAGAACGTATGACGACGCGTGTTTTCGTTCCCCGCGATTCGTCGGCGCTGGCGCTCGGCGCCGATGCGATCGCTAGCGCCATCGTGCAAGAGGCCGCGCGCCGCGGCGTGGCCGTTGAGCTCGTTCGCAACGGCTCGCGTGGGCTGCTGTGGCTCGAACCGCTCGTGGAAGTCCAAACGCCACAAGGTCGGATCGGCTATGGCAACGTCGAAGCGAGCGATGTCGCATCGCTGTTCGAGGCCGGGTTTCTGACAGGCGGCGCGCATCCGCGCTCGGTCGGGCTCGTCGAAGAGATTCCCTATCTCAAGCGTCAGCAACGTCTGACGTTTGCTCGTTTAGGCTTGACCGATCCGCTATCGATCGACGATTACGTCGCGCATGGCGGGCTCGCCGGGCTCAAAGCCGCGCTCGGCATGAGCCCCGAAGCCGCTTGCCAAACGGTGCTCGATTCAGGATTGCGCGGGCGCGGCGGCGCGGCGTTTCCGGCCGGTATCAAATGGCTCACCGTGCGCGAAGCGAAGGCGTCGCAAAAGTACATCGTCTGCAATGCGGACGAAGGCGATTCGGGCACGTTCTCCGATCGCTTAGCCATGGAAGGCGATCCGTTTGCGCTGATCGAAGGCATGATCATCGCCGGCATCGCCACCGGCGCCACCCGCGGCTACCTCTACGTGCGCAGCGAATATCCGCATTCGATCGATGTGCTGCGCGCCGCGATCGACAAGGCGCGCGCGGCCGGTTGGCTAGGCGAGCAGGTGCTCGGCTCCGAACACCGCTTCGAGCTCGAAGTGGCGAAAGGCGCCGGCTCGTATGTTTGCGGGGAAGAAACCGCACTGCTCGAATCGCTCGAAGGCAAGCGTGGAATCGTTCGCGCGAAGCCGCCCGTTCCCGCGCTGTCGGGGCTGTTCGGGCAGCCCACCGTCGTCAATAACGTCATCACGCTCGCGACGGTGCCGATCATCTTCGCGCGCGGCGCCCAGTTCTACCGCGATTTCGGCATGGGCCGCTCGCGCGGCACGCTGCCGTTTCAGTTGGCCGGCAACATCAAACACGGCGGGCTCGTCGAACTCGCGTTCGGCGTCACGCTGCGCGAACTCGTCGATACGTTCGGCGGCGGGACGGCGAGTGGCCGTCCGGTCCGCGCGGTCCAAGTCGGCGGCCCGCTAGGCACCTATCTGCCCGAGAGCCAGTGGGACATCCCGCTCGATTACGAGGCCTACGCGGCCGTGGGCGCGGTGGTCGGGCATGGCGGTCTCGTCGTTCACGACGACACCTCGAATCTCGCCGAACTCGCGCAGTACGCGATGCACTTCTGCGCGGTCGAATCGTGCGGCAAATGCACGCCGTGCCGGATCGGTTCGACGCGCGGCGTCGAGGTCATTGCACGCATTCGCAACGGCGATACATCCGAGAAGCAAGTCCAATTGCTGCGCGATCTGTGCGACACGATGGTGTCGGGCTCACTGTGCGCGATGGGCGGCATGACACCCTACCCCGTGCTGTCCGCGCTTGATCATTTCCCCGAAGATTTCGGTCTTCGACCTGCTGCGCCGAAAGCGGCCGCAGCTTGATTGACGGAGCCTCTCATGTCCGATGCCCCCGCCCGCGCCCCTTCCGCCTCGACTCAATCGGGCGGCTGCGGTTCCGCCCACTGCGCCTGCCGCTCGAATGCGAGTGCGCCTCTCGACGAGACCGATTACGGCACGCCGCGCCGCCACGCCAATACCGACGTCACGCTCGAGATCGACGGCTGCGCGATCACGGTGCCGGCCGGCACTTCCGTCATGCGCGCCGCGATCGAAGCCGGCGTCAACGTGCCGAAGCTGTGCGCCACCGATTCGTTGGAGCCATTCGGCTCCTGCCGCCTGTGCCTCGTCGAAATCGAAGGCAAGCGCGGCTACCCGGCCTCCTGCACGACGCCCGTCGAAGCGGGCATGCGCGTGCGCACCCAGAGCGACAAGCTGCAGGCGTTGCGCCGCAACGTGATGGAGCTCTACATCTCCGATCACCCCCTCGATTGCTTGACGTGCCCCGCCAACGGCGATTGCGAACTGCAGGATATGGCCGGCGTGGTGGGCTTGCGCGAAGTGCGGTACGGCTTTGACGGCGCTAACCACTTGAAGGACGCCAAGGACGAATCCAATCCGTACTTCGACTACGATCCGTCCAAATGCATCGTCTGCAATCGCTGCGTGCGCGCCTGCGAGGAGACGCAAGGCACGTTCGCACTGACGATCGCCGGGCGCGGTTTCGAATCGCGCGTCGCGGCCAGCCAAAGCCAGCCCTTCATGGAATCGGAGTGCGTGTCGTGCGGCGCCTGCGTGGCGGCGTGCCCCACGGCTACCCTAGTCGAAAAGACCGTCACGTTCGTGGGACAAGCCGAGCATTCGGTCATCACCACCTGCGCGTATTGCGGGGTCGGCTGCTCGTTCAAGGCGGAAATGAAAGGCACGGAAGTCGTGCGCATGACGCCGCACAAGAACGGTCAAGCGAACGAAGGCCATGCCTGCGTGAAGGGCCGCTTCGCATGGGGCTATGCCACGCACAAGGATCGCATCACGAAGCCCATGATCCGTGCGAAGATCACCGATCCGTGGCGCGAAGTGACCTGGGAAGAGGCGATCGCGTACGCGGCCTCGGAATTCCGCCGGATTCAAGCGAAGCATGGGCGCGACTCGGTGGGCGGCATCACGTCCTCGCGCTGCACGAACGAAGAAACCTATCTCGTGCAAAAACTCGTGCGCGCGGCTTTCGGCAACAACAACGTCGATACCTGCGCGCGTGTGTGCCACTCGCCGACGGGCTATGGCCTGAAGACGACGATCGGCGAATCGGCCGGCACGCAGACGTTCGCCTCCGTCGAGAAAGCCGACGTGATCATGGTCATCGGCGCGAATCCGACCGACGGCCATCCTGTCTTCGGCTCGCGCTTGAAGCGCCGTCTGCGCGAAGGCGCCAAGCTCATCGTCGCCGATCCGCGCCGCATCGATCTCGTCGACGGCCCGCATGTGAAGGCGGCTTTTCATCTGCAACTGCGTCCGGGCACGAACGTCGCGCTCATCAATGCACTGGCGCATACGATCGTCACCGAAGGGCTGCTCGCCGATACGTTCATCGCCGAGCGCTGCGAGCCTCTCGCATTCGAACAGTGGCGCGCGTTCGTCGCCCAACCCGAGAACGCACCCGAGGCGACGGAGGCCATTACCGGCGTGCCGGCGGCATCGGTGCGCGAAGCCGCGCGACTCTACGCGACGGGCGGCAACGCCGCCATCTACTACGGCCTCGGCGTGACCGAACACGCGCAAGGTTCCACGGCCGTCATGGGCATCGCGAATCTCGCCATGGCGACGGGCAACATCGGCCGCGAAGGCGTCGGCGTCAATCCGCTGCGCGGCCAGAACAACGTGCAAGGCTCGTGCGATATGGGCTCGTTCCCGCACGAATTGCCCGGTTACCGGCATATCGGCGGCGATGAGGTGCGCCATCAATTCGAGGACGCTTGGGGCGTGCAACTGCAACCCGAGCCGGGCCTGCGCATTCCGAACATGTTCGACGCGGCGCTCGACGGCAGCTTTAAAGGCTTGTACTGCCAGGGCGAAGACATCGTCCAATCCGATCCCGATACGCAGCACGTCGCGGCCGCGCTGACGTCGATGGAATGTATCGTCGTGCAGGATATTTTCCTGAACGAAACGGCGAAGTACGCGCATGTGTTCCTGCCGGGCTCGTCGTTCCTCGAAAAGGACGGCACGTTCACGAACGCCGAGCGCCGGATCTCGCGTGTGCGTCGCGTAATGCCGCCGCTTGCGGGCTACGCCGATTGGGAGGTCACGCTGCTGCTCTCGCGCGCGCTCGGCTATGAAATGGATTACGCCCATCCGTCCGAGATCATGGACGAAATCGCGCGCCTCACATCGACCTTCCACGGCGTCTCGTACGCGCTCATCGATCGGCTCGGCAGCGTGCAATGGCCTTGCAACGAAGAGGCGCCCGAAGGCACGCCGACGATGCACGTCGACGAATTCGTGCGCGGCAAAGGCAAATTCGTCATTACGCAGTTCGTGGCCTCGCGCGAGAAAGTCACGCGGCGGTACCCGCTTCTGCTGACGACGGGACGCATTCTGTCGCAATACAACGTGGGCGCGCAGACAC
>Ga0157369_10002728_pt1 | contig 21080 bp, 16 predicted proteins | sample C25metaG_FD_113461 | JGI IMG/M metagenome (GOLD analysis project Ga0157369, IMG submission 113461) | Corn rhizosphere microbial communities from Kellogg Biological Station, Michigan, USA - C2-5 metaG | ecosystem: Host-associated > Plants > Roots > Rhizosphere > Soil | place: USA: Michigan...
CAGATCCGCCTGAACAACCGCCTGCGCATCCTCATCGGCGCTGCCCAGGCCAGCGGCGGGCTGCTGTCCACGGATGCCGGCGTGCGCCTGGCCGCCGCCCAGGCCCTGCGCCAGGAGGCCAAGCCCGAGCAGCGTGCCTTCCTGGAAAAACGTCTGCAGAGCGAAGCCGACAAGGAAGTGCAAGGCGCCCTCGCCGCCGCCCTGGCCAACCTGCAGCTGACCGATCCCGATCCCGCCGTGCGCCTGGCCGCGGTACGCCTGCTCGGCGAATCCGGCGAGCCCCAGGCCAAGACCCGCCTGCAGGTCCTGCTCGATCCCGCGGTGGAAGCCAACGAAGACGTCCGCAAGGCCGCCGCTACCGGCCTCGCCCAGGTGGATCGCAAGCTGCTGCTGGGCGATCTGCTCGGCCAGGCCTTCACCGGGCTGTCGCTGGGCTCCATCCTGTTGCTCGCCGCCCTGGGCCTGGCCATCACCTATGGCCTGCTCGGCGTCATCAACATGGCCCACGGCGAGATGCTGATGCTCGGCGCCTACAGCACCTATATGGTGCAGCTGACCCTGCAGCGCCTGGCCCCCGAGTGGCTGGCCTGGTATCCGCTGCTGGCACTGCCGGTAGCCTTCGCCGTCACTGCCGCCATCGGCATGGCGCTGGAGCGCACCGTGATCCGCCATCTTTATGGCCGACCGCTGGAAACCCTGCTGGCCACCTGGGGCATCAGTCTGATGCTGATCCAGGCGGTGCGGGTGCTGTTCGGCGCCCAGAACGTCGAAGTGGCCAACCCGGCCTGGCTGTCCGGCGGCATCCAGGTGCTGCCCAACCTGCTCCTGCCGTGGAACCGGGTGATCATTCTCGGCTTCGTGGTCTTCGTGCTGGTCCTGACCTGGGCCCTGCTGAACAAGACCCGGCTGGGTCTCAACGTGCGCGCCGTGACCCAGAATCGCAACATGGCCGCCTGCTGCGGCGTCCCCACAGGGCGCGTCGACATGCTCGCCTTCGGCCTTGGCTCCGGCATTGCCGGCCTCGGTGGCGTGGCCCTGTCACAGATCGGCAACGTCGGCCCGGACCTCGGCCAGAGCTACATCATCGACTCCTTCCTAGTGGTGGTGCTCGGCGGCGTCGGCCAACTGGCCGGCAGCGTGCTGGCGGCCTTCGGCCTGGGCATCGTCAACAAGATCCTCGAACCCCAGATCGGCGCCGTGCTGGGCAAGATCCTCATCCTCGGCCTGATCATCCTGTTCATCCAGAAGCGGCCCCAGGGCCTGTTCGCCCTCAAGGGGAGGGTCATCGATTGAACCAGCCACTCGCGCTTACCGCTGTGCAGAAGGCCGGCCCGCGCCTGAGCCTGGCCGTGCTCGGCCTGGCCCTCGCCGTGCTGATCGCCCTGCCGCTGCTGTCCCTGCTGCCGGCCGACAATGCCTTCCAGGTCTCGGCCTACACCCTGACCCTGGTGGGCAAGATCCTCTGCTACGCCATCGTCGCCCTGGCCCTGGACCTGGTCTGGGGCTATGCCGGGATGCTCTCCCTCGGCCACGGACTGTTCTTCGCCCTCGGCGGCTACGCCATGGGCATGTACCTGATGCGCCAGGCCGCCGGCGACGGGCTGCCCCCCTTCATGAGCTTTCTCTCCTGGACCCGCTATCCCTGGTTCTGGGCCGGCACCGACCATTTCCTCTGGGCGCTGTGCCTGGCGGTGCTGGCCCCCGGTCTGCTGGCGCTGGCGTTCGGCTTCTTCGCCTTCCGCTCGAAGATCAAGGGCGTCTACTTTTCGATCATGACCCAGGCGCTGACCTTTGCCGGCATGCTGCTATTCTTTCGCAACGAGACCGGCTTCGGCGGCAACAACGGCTTCACCGGCTTCACCACCCTGCTGGGCTTTCCGGTGGCCGCCCAGGGCACCCGCGCGGTGCTCTTCCTGCTCACCGTGGCCCTGCTGACCGCCAGCCTCTGGCTGGGCTGGCGCCTGGCGCAGAGCAAGTTCGGCCGCATCCTAACGGCGATCCGCGACGCCGAGAACCGGGTGACCTTCTGCGGCTACGATCCGCGCGGCTTCAAGCTGTTCGTCTGGGTGCTCTCGGCGGTGCTCTGCGGCCTGGCCGGCGCCCTCTATGTGCCCCAGGTGGGCATCATCAACCCCAGCGAGATGGCCCCGACCAACTCCATCGAAGCGGCCATCTGGGTCGCCCTCGGCGGACGCGGCAGCCTGATCGGCCCGGTGCTCGGCGCCGGCATCGTCAACGGCGCCAAGAGCTGGTTCACCGTGGCCTTTCCCGAATACTGGCTGTTCTTTCTCGGCGCCCTGTTCATCGTCGTCACCCTCTATCTGCCGCGTGGCGTGATCGGCCTCATCAAGAAGGAGCGCGACGCATGAAAGCCGCCCCCATCCCCCCCACCGCCGCGGAAGTGCTCGATCCCGGGATCGGCGCCGAGGCCAGCGGTCTCGGCCATCGCGCCGGCACGGGCCTGGACACCCGTCACGGCACCATCCTCAGCCTGGAAGGCATCGAAGTCAGCTTCGACGGCTTCAAGGCCCTGCGCGACCTCAATCTCTACATCGGCGTCGGCGAATTGCGCTGCATCATCGGCCCCAACGGGGCCGGCAAGACCACCATGATGGACGTCATCACCGGCAAAACCCGCCCCGACCGCGGCAGCGCCTGGTTCGGCGAGACCCTGGACCTTACCCGCCTGCAACCGGTGGAGATCGCCCAGGCCGGCATCGGCCGCAAGTTCCAGAAGCCCACGGTGTTCGAGGCCCTGACCGTCTGGGAGAACCTGGAGCTGGCGCAACGGACCGACAAGTCGGTCTGGGCCAGTCTGCGCGCACGGCTTTCCGGCGAGCAGCGCGACCGTCTGGAAGAGGTGCTCACTACCATCCGCCTGCAGGAGTCGCGCGGGCGCACCGCCGGGCTGCTCTCCCACGGCCAGAAGCAATTCCTCGAGATCGGCATGCTGCTGGTGCAGGAGCCGCAACTGCTGCTGCTCGACGAACCCGTCGCCGGCATGACCGACGCCGAGACCGAATTCACCGCCGAGCTGTTCAAGTCGCTGGTGCCCCGGCACTCGCTGATGGTGGTGGAGCACGACATGGGCTTCGTCGGCAGCATCGCCGACCACGTCACCGTGCTGCACCAGGGTCACGTCCTCGCCGAAGGCTCGCTGGACCAGGTCCAGGCCAACGACCAGGTGATCGAGGTGTATCTGGGGCGCTAGCGCCGCGCCGAACTAAATGCATATCGCGGCCATGGCGGTTCGCCGCTGCGACCGCTCCTACGTAGGAGCGGTCCATGGCCGCGATCAAAGAATCTCCCCGAGGCCCCCATGCTCCAGGTCAACGAACTCCATCAGTACTACGGCGGCAGCCACATCCTGCGTGGCCTGTCCTTCGAGGCCCCCATCGGTGAGGTCACCAGCCTGCTCGGCCGCAACGGCGTCGGCAAGACCACCCTGCTGCGTTGCCTCATGGGCCTGATCCCGGCCAAGCGCGGCAGCGTCACCTGGGAAGGCCAGGACATCACCGCCCGCAAGCCGCATCAGCGGGTGCAGTCCGGCATCGCCTACGTGCCCCAGGGCCGCGAGATCTTTCCGCGCCTCACCGTCGAGGAAAATCTGCTCATGGGCCTGTCGCGCTTTCCCGCCCGGGAAGCCCGCGAGGTGCCCGAATCCATCTACGAACTCTTCCCCGTGCTGCGGCAGATGCGCCAGCGTCGCGGTGGCGACCTCTCCGGCGGCCAGCAGCAGCAGTTGGCCATCGGCCGCGCCCTGGCCAGCCGCCCGCGGCTGCTGATCCTCGACGAACCCACCGAGGGCATCCAGCCCTCGGTGATCAAGGAGATCGGCACCGTCATCGCCCACCTGGCCAAGCGCGGCGACATGGCCATCCTGCTGGTGGAGCAGTTCTACGACTTCGCCAGCGAACTGGCCGACGGCTACCTGGTGATGTCCCGTGGCGAGATCGTCCAGCGCGGTCGCGGGGTCGACATGGAGGCCGAGGGGGTGCGCGGACTGGTGGCGATCTGAGTCACCAGGGCCGATAATCGAACGCTTCCGCAGCCTGCCCTGCCACCCGCCCGACCGACTCGATTGACGGAATTAACCGGCTGGTACATTTTCTCTCCAGTGCCGGGCAGCGCCTGCCCGGCAAGACAACAAGAGAGAAGGCTGTCATGTCCTCCCGCCGCATCCTGGTCCTCAACGGACCCAACCTCAATCTGCTCGGCACCCGCGAGCCCGCCACCTACGGCCTCGAGACCCTGGCCGACGTCGCCCGGCTGTGTACCGAGAGCGCCGCCGCCGGGGGTTACGAGGTGGACTTCCGCCAGACCAACCACGAGGGCGAATTGCTCGACTGGATTCACGCGGCCCGCGGTGCCTATGCCGGGGTGGTGATCAATCCCGCCGCCTGGACCCACACCTCGGTGGCCTTGCGCGACGCCCTGGTGGCCAGCGAGCTGCCGGTCTACGAGGTGCACCTGTCCAACGTGCATCGCCGCGAAGCCTTCCGTCATCATTCCTATGTCTCGGGCATCGCCGTCGGCGTCATCTGCGGCCTCGGCAGCCAGGGATATCGCGCCGCCATCGCCGCCCTCATCGCCCACCAGGGAAACTGACTCCATGACCGCACCCAAATCCGTCCTCGCCGGCCTCATCGGCGCCGGCATCCAGGCCTCGCTGACGCCCGCCATGCACGAACGCGAAGGCGACGCCCAGGGTCTCAGATACCTCTATCGGCTGATCGACCTGGATGCCCTCGGCCTCGCTGCCGACGCCCTGCCCGAGCTGCTGCAGGCCGCCCAGCGCACCGGCTTCACCGGCCTCAACATCACCTTTCCCTGCAAGCAGGCGATCATCCCGCTGCTCGACGATCTCTCGCCCGAGGCGCGCGGCATCGGCGCGGTGAATACCGTGGTGCTGGCCGACGGCCGCACCGTGGGTCACAACACCGACTGCCTGGGCTTCGCCGAAGGCTTTCGCCGCGGCCTGCCGGACGTGGCCAAGCGCCTGGTGGTGCAGCTGGGCGCCGGCGGCGCCGGCAGCGCCGTGGCCCACGCCCTGCTCGCCGAGGGCGTCGACCAGCTGTTCATCTTCGACGTCGAGGCCGAGCGCGCCCAGGCGCTGGTGGACAACCTGACCCGCCACTTCGGCCCCGGGCGCGCTGCGGTCGGCACCGACCGGGCCGCCGCAGTCGCCGCCGCCGACGGCCTGGTCAACACCTCGCCGGTGGGCATGGCCAAGCTGCCCGGCATGCCACTGCCGGCCGAACTGCTGCACCCCGGCCTCTGGGTCGCCGAAATCATCTACTTCCCGCTGGAAACCGAACTGCTGCGCCAGGCCCGCGCCCTCGGCTGCCGCACCCTGGATGGCGGCACTATGGCCGTGTTCCAGGCGGTCAAGGCCTTCGAACTCTTCAGCGGCCGCAGCGCCGACGCCGACCGCATGCAGGCCCATTTCGCCGAATTGCGCGGGTAGTCCTCTGCGTTGGGCTTCGCTGCGCTCAACCTACACCAGCCCCAGTAGGTTGGGTTGAGACAGCTCCACCGTCGAAGCCCAACAACCCCACGCCTGACCTGTCGCCCATGAAAAAGGGGAGGCCTAAGCCTCCCCTTTTTCATGCCTTCGCCTCAGCGCGGCATGTTCGGCTGGCGCCGCGATTTCTTGCGCGGACCGCCCTTGGCGTAGCCGGCGGCCTGGCCTTCCTGGCCCTTGTCCCAGGCCTTGCTGCCATCGCTGGCACGGGGCGGCAAGCCGGTGTGCTGGGTAAGGATGCGCCCACCGCCAGTGCCGGCCTTCTTGCTACCCACCGGGGTGGAGTTCTTGCGCCGCGCGCTCTGGTAGCCGGCGTCGCCCACCGGCTGGGTGGCCGGGATCAACTGGTGCTTGCCCGGCCCGATCAGGTCGGCGCGCCCCATCTCCTTGAGCGCCTCGCGCAGCATCGGCCAGCCCCTGGGATCGTGGTAGCGCAGGAAGGCCTTGTGCAGGCGGCGCTGCTGGTCGCTCTTGACGATGGTCACGCCGTCGCTCTTGTAGGTGACCTTGCGCAGCGGATTCTTGCCCGAATGGTACATGGCCGTGGCGGTGGCCATCGGCGAGGGATAGAAGGCCTGCACCTGATCCGCGCGGAAGCCGTTGCGCTTGAGCCACAGTGCGAGGTTCATCATGTCCTCGTCGGTGGTGCCCGGGTGCGCCGCGATGAAGTAGGGGATCAGGTACTGCTCCTTGCCCGCCTCCTTGGTGTACTTCTCGAACATCTGCTTGAAGCGGTCATAGCTGCCGATGCCGGGCTTCATCATCTTGTCCAGCGGACCGCGCTCGGTGTGCTCGGGCGCGATCTTCAGGTAGCCGCCGACATGGTGGGTGACCAGTTCCTTGACGTATTCGGGCGACTCCACGGCCAGGTCGTATCTCAGCCCCGAGGCGATCAGGATCTTCTTCACCCCCGGTAGCGCCCGCGCCTTGCGGTACAGCTCGATCAGCGAGGAGTGATCGGTATTGAGGTTCTCGCAGATACCGGGGAACACGCACGACGGCTTGCGGCAGTGGCGCTCGATCTCCGGGTCCTTGCAGGCGATGCGGTACATGTTGGCGGTCGGCCCGCCAAGGTCCGAGACCACGCCGGTGAAGCCCGGCACCTTGTCGCGCATCTCCTCGATCTCGCGAATGATCGAGTCGTGGGAGCGATTCTGGATGATCCGGCCTTCGTGCTCGGTGATGGAGCAGAAGGTGCAGCCACCAAAGCAGCCGCGCATGATGTTGACCGAGAAACGGATCATCTCGTAGGCCGGGATCTTTTCTTTGCCATAGGCCGGGTGCGGCACGCGCGCATAGGGCATGCCGAACACATAGTCCATTTCCTCGGTGGTCATGGGGATGGGCGGCGGCGTGAACCAGACGTCCACCTCGCCATGCCGCTGCACCAGCGCGCGGGCGTTGCCCGGATTGGTTTCCAGGTGCAGCACGCGGTTGGCGTGGGCATAGAGCACCGGGTCGTTGCGCACCTTCTCGAAGGACGGCAGGCGGATCACCGTCTTGTCGCGGGTCATGCGCGGGCTTTCCAGCAGCTGCACCACCTTGGCTTCGTTGGGGTCCTCGACCTCACCCTTCGCCTGCTCGATGGCACAGGCCTCGGTGTCCTGCGTATTCACGTAGGGATTGATGATCTTGTCGACGCGGCCGGGTCGATCGATGCGGGTCGAGTCGACCTCGAACCAGCCCGCGGGCGTATCACGCCGGATGAAGGCGGTACCGCGCACATCGGTGATGGCCTCGACGCGCTCGCCACGCGACAGCCGCTGGGCGATCTCGACCACCGCCCGCTCGGCGTTGCCATAGAGCAGGATGTCGGCGGTCGCGTCCATCAGGATCGAGCGCCGGACCTTGTCCTGCCAGTAGTCGTAGTGGGCGATCCGGCGCAGCGAGGCCTCGATGCCACCGAGCACGATCGGCACGTGGCTGTAGGCTTCCTTGCAGCGCTGGCTGTAGACCAGGCTGGCGCGATCCGGACGCTTGCCGGCGACGTTGCCCGGGGTATAGGCATCGTCGGAACGGACCTTCTTGTCCGCGGTGTAGCGGTTGATCATCGAGTCCATGTTGCCCGCGGCCACACCGAAGAACAGATTCGGCTCGCCGAGCTTCATGAAGTCGTCCTTCGAATGCCAGTCCGGCTGGGCGATGATGCCCACGCGGAAGCCCTGGGCCTCCAGCAACCGGCCAATGATGGCCATGCCAAAGGACGGGTGATCGACGTAGGCGTCCCCGGTGACGATGATGATGTCGCAGCTGTCCCAGCCGAGTTGCTCCATCTCCGCCCGACTCATGGGCAGGAAGGGTGCAGGACCAAAGCACTCGGCCCAGTATTTCGGATAGTCGAACAGCGGCGTGGCGGCTTGCATGGCAGCTTCCGGGATAGGGGTGTTTTCAGGAGGGCGCGAAGAATAGCACAAAAAATGACCAGTTCAGCCCCCGGACATCGATTGCCTTTGGCTATCGACGGTGGTTCTGGACTCGCCCTCACCCCAACCCTCTCCGTAGGAGAGAGAGAGGGTAAAAGCACCTCAGGCACCTGCTCGTTCCCCTCTCCAGGGGAAGAGGGCCGACAGGGAGACTCACCGGCGACCCCTGCCCCGCTACGCTCTTCCCCCTCTCCCTCCGGGAGAGGGCCGGGGTGAGGGCAACGTCCCAGGACCAGGCCCCTGGCGACAGGAGTGCTACCATAGCCGCCCGCTCCCCTCACCACCGAGACACCCCCGTCCATGTCCCAGCCCCAACCCGCCGCCGGCCAGTTGCAGCGCGGCCTGAAGAATCGTCATATCCAGCTGATCGCCCTCGGCGGGGCCATCGGCACCGGTCTGTTCCTCGGCTCGGCCGGGGTGCTCAAGTCGGCGGGTCCGGCGATGATCCTCGGCTACGCCATCGCCGGCTTCATCGCCTTCCTGATCATGCGCCAGCTCGGCGAGATGATCGTCGAGGAGCCCGTGGCCGGCTCCTTCAGCCACTTCGCCAGTCGCTACTGGGGCCGTTTCCCGGGCTTTCTTTCCGGCTGGAACTACTGGGTGCTCTATGTGCTGGTGGGCATGTCGGAGCTCACCGCGGTGGGCAAGTACGTGCAGTACTGGTGGCCCGAGGTGCCGACCTGGGCCAGCGCCCTGGTGTTCTTCGTGCTGGTCAACGCCATCAACCTGTTCAACGTGAAGGCCTTTGGCGAGACCGAGTTCTGGTTCGCGCTGATCAAGGTGGTGGCCATCCTCGGCATGATGGCCTTCGGGCTCTGGCTGCTGGTCAGCGGCAGCGGTGGCCCCGAGGCCTCGGTGAGCAATCTCTGGAACCATGGCGGCTTCCTGCCCAACGGCTGGAGCGGCCTGTTCGCGGTGCTGGCGATCATCATGTTTTCCTTTGGCGGCCTGGAGCTGGTAGGCATCACCGCCGCCGAAGCCGACCAGCCGCGCACCGTGATCCCCAAGGCCATCAACCAGGTGGTCTGGCGCATCCTGATCTTCTATGTCGGCGCCCTGACCATCCTGCTGTCGCTGCATCCCTGGGACGAACTGGTGCGCAGCATCGGCGCCGGCGGCGACGACTACGCCGGCAGTCCCTTCGTGCAGACCTTCGCCCTGCTCGGCAGCGACACCGCCGCCCATCTGCTCAACTTCGTGGTGCTGACCGCGGCGCTGTCGGTCTACAACAGCGGCGTCTACTGCACCAGCCGCATGCTCTACGGCCTGGCCGAACAGGGCGATGCCCCGCGCGCCCTGCTGCGCACCAATCGCCAGGGCGTGCCCCTGCTGGGCATCGCCGTGTCCTCGGCGGTGACCCTGCTCTGCGTGGTGGTCAACTACCTGCTGCCGCAGAATGCCCTGGAGCTGCTGATGTCGCTGGTGGTGGCCTCGCTGGTGATCGCCTGGGCGCTGATTAGCCTGACCCACCTGAAATTCCGCGCTGCCCAGCGCCAGGCCGGGCGCACCTCGCACTTCCCGGCGTTCTGGTCGCCCTTCGTCAACTGGCTGTGCCTGGCCTTCGTCGGCATGATCCTGGTGCTGATGCTGCGCATCCCCGGCATCGCCGTCTCGGTCTACGCCATCCCGGTCTGGCTGGCCTTCCTGTTCCTCTGCTACAAGCTGCGCCGGGACTGATCGCCTTCGCCCCCGCAGGTTGGGCTGAGCAGAGCGAAGCCCAATACCTGCATCAGGCACCGCTCGTTGGGCTTCGACGAGGGAACCGTCTCAGCCCAACCTACCCCGCTACTCGAACGGCACCCAGGGTCGCTGCGGCTTCATGATGATGCAGCCGTCCTCACCCAGCGCCCAGATGTCGTAGAAGCGGTTGTCCACCAGCCGCGTGGCGGCGCCCGGCACGGCCACCCGCTGGCTGCAGCTGTCGCTGTCGGCATCGTCGATCACCCCCAGGTCCAGCAGCCGCTCGGCGATCATGAAGTTGCCCGGCGACAGGCCGAGGATGAAGGGTAGCACCGGCACCTGCTCGAAGGTCTTCTGCGCCAGCGGCAGCCAGGCCACCTCCAGCGGACCGCCGGTCCAGAGCAGGCGCTTGAGCGGCCGCAGCTCCGGACGACTGCTGAGGTCGTGGTGCAGCTCCTGGACGAAACCGCGCTCGAAGGTCTTCTGCGCCGACAGCACCTGGCCATAGACATAGGCCAGCGACAGCATCCACAGCACCGGCAGCACCAGCAGCCAGGTCAGCCGTGGCTGGAATCGCTCCAGCAGATCATGGGCCAGCAGCAGCGCCAGGGCCAGGACGACCGCCAGTCCCATCAGGGTGCGGGCTTCGAGGATGAAATCGCTGAACAGCAGGGTGATGCCGGCCACGCAAAAGGCCAGCACCGGCAGGGTCGCAGCGTACAGCAGCAGGGGCAGCAGCGCCCGCCGGCCATAGGCGCGGGCATAGGTCAGGGCCCCCAGGCTGTAACCGATCGCGGCCAGCCCGCCAAACAGCCACCACAGCCAGAGATTGCCCGGGGTGACCAGCAGGCCGACGCTGTGCAGCACCTCGCCCAGCCGGTGCCAGAGCTCGGGCAGCACCTGGCCGCCCACGCCGGCGTGCCGCGTGGTCGCCATCAGCTGGTAGGCCGTCAGGTAATAGAGCACGCCACCCAGCAGCAGCTGCAGGCCCTGGCACAGCACCAGCCGCAGCGCCTGCTTGGGCGCCTCGCGGCGCTGCACGGCGCGGACCAGCTCCAGGCAGCAGAGGCCGACGAAGACATTGAGCGCCACCTGGTAGAAGGCGATGGCCGCCGCCAGCAGCGCCGCCGGTACCAGCAGCGCCAGCGCGGTATGGCGACTGCGATAGATCACCGCATAGATCACCGCCACCAGGCTCAGGGCCATGGTCGGGCCGTCGTACTGGTAGGTCAGGTTGCCCAGCCAGAACGGCGAGAACCATAGCGGCAGCAGGGCCAGGCACTGGGTCGGCCGCGGCGCGCCGAAACAGTGGCGGGCCAGGTCGGTCAGGGCCCAGGCGGCTGCGGCGCAGGCGATCAGCAGTGGCAGGGGGAAGAGATTGAGGGTACTGCCGCTGAAGGTCAGCAGCCGGTAGAAGACCTCGGTGAGCACCCGCCCCTGCTGGCGCCACTCCGGGCCGTTCTCCAGCTGGATGCGCCAGTTGTCATCGACATAGGGGAAGTCGACCAGGATGAAGGGCAGCACGAACAGCAGCAGCGCGGAAAAGAACAGCGCCCGGGTCTGCAGCGGGGTGAGCGTCTGGGGCATGGCGGCGGATCCGAATCCGGCTTCGACGGGAGACGCAGCCGCCACCACCCGAAGCGATAGCGGCGCCGGCTGCGTGGAAGTCAGTCCTGCAGGGCCAGCTGGCAGATCCGCTCGCAGAGTTCGTCGAAGTCGATGCCCATGGCCGCCGCCGATTGCGGCAGCAGACTGGTGGCGGTCATCCCCGGCAGGGTGTTGACCTCCAGGCACCAGAGCCGCCCCTCGGCGTCCAGGCGGAAGTCGGCACGGCTGTAGCCATCGAGCTTGAGCGCCCGGTGCGCGGCCAGGGCCAGGCGGCGCGCCTCCTCGGCGATCTCGGGCGAGACCTCGGCTGGAAACACCTCCACCGCGCCCTTGGGCTGGTATTTGCTGGTGTAGTCGAACACCCCGCTCTGGCCGAGGACGATCTCGCCCACCGCCAGCGGCTGGTCGCCCAGCACGCCCACGGTCAGCTCGCGCCCGGCGACGAAGCGCTCGATCATCACCTCGCGGTCATAGCGCAGCGCCAGCTCGATGGCCGGTTGCAGGTCTTCGGCGCGACTGACCTTGCTCAGGCCCACGGTGGAGCCCTGCTGGCTGGGCTTGACGATCACCGGAAAACCCAGAGTCGCGGCCACGGTCGCGGCATCCGCCGGCGCCATCAGCCAGTCGGCGGTGGGTACGCCAGCGGCGCGGAACAGCCGCTTGCTGAGGTCCTTGTCCATGGCCACGGCGCTGCCCACCCGGCCACTGCCGGTGTAGCGCAACTCGGCCAGGTCGAGCAGGGTCTGCAGGGTGCCGTTCTCGCCGGTGCCGCCGTGCAGGGCGAGGAACAGCAGATCCTGGTCGCCCAGCTGGGCGCGGCTAAGCAGCGCGCCGGCATCCTGGCCGCGCATCCGCACCAGGGCGGTCCGCTCCGGCGGCTCGAGGCCGACCCGGGCTTCCAGCAGCGCGCGCTCGGCATCCTCGTCGAGCAGGCCCAGGGCGGTATCCACGGTCACCACCTGGTGCCCGCGCCGGCGCAGGGCCGCCACCACCTGGGCACCGCTGGCGATGGACACGTCGCGTTCTTCGCTGGTGCCGCCGAGCAGGACCGCGATCTTCAGCTTGTCCTTGACCATCATTCGTCCTCGAAAACGTAGCTGCCGGGCGCGAGATTCTCGAACCGGGTGTATTTGCCGATGAAGGCCAGCCGCGTGGTGCCGATCGGACCGTTACGCTGCTTGCCGATGATGATTTCCGCCACGCCCTTGTACTCGGTCTCCGGGTGGTACACCTCGTCCCGGTAGACGAACATGATGACGTCGGCGTCCTGCTCGATGGCCCCCGATTCCCGCAGGTCGGAGTTCACCGGGCGTTTGTTCGGCCGCTGTTCCAGCGAGCGGTTGAGCTGGGAGAGCGCCACCACCGGGCAGTTGAATTCCTTGGCCAGGCCCTTGAGCGAGCGCGAGATCTCGGAGATCTCGGCGGTCCGGTTCTCGCCGCTGCTGCCGCCGATCTGCATCAGCTGCAGGTAGTCCACCATGATCAGCGCCAAATCGCCGTGCTCGCGCACCAGGCGCCGGGTGCGGGCGCGCATTTCCGAAGGACTGATGCCGGCGGTATCGTCGATGAACAGCTTGCGGTCGTTGAGCAGGTTGACCGCCGAGGTCAGCCGCGGCCAGTCGTCGTCGTCGAGCTTGCCGGAACGCACCTTGGTCTGGTCGATGCGACCGAGGGACGAGAGCATCCGCAGCACGATGGAGTCGGCGGGCATCTCCAGGGAAAACACCAGGACCGCCTTGTCGGTGCGCAGCACCGCGTTCTCCACCAGGTTCATGGCGAAGGTGGTCTTGCCCATGGACGGACGACCGGCAACGATGATCAGGTCCGCCGGCTGCAGGCCGCTGGTCTTTTCGTCCAGATCGGCAAAACCGGTGGAGACCCCGGTGATGGCTTCGCTGGAGTTGAACAGGGTGTCGATACGGTCGATGGCCTTGGTCAGGATGTCGTTGACCCCGACCGGACCACCGGATTTCGGGCGGGCCTCGGCGATCTCGAAGATCTTGCGCTCGGCTTCGTCGAGCAGCTCGTTGGCGCCGCGGCCTTCCGGATTGTAGGCACTGTCGGCGATGGCGGCGCTGATGCCGATCAACTGCCGCAGGGTGGCCCGCTCGCGCACGATCTGCGCATAGGCCTTGATGTTGGCCACCGAGGGGGTATTCCTGGCCAGCTCGGCCAGATAGGCCAGGCCGCCCACCTGGGGCAGTTGGCCTTCGTTGTCCAGCTGTTCGGACAGGGTCACCACGTCGAACGGCTGGTTGCGCTCGGCCAGACGGGCCACGGCGCGGAAGATGAGTCTGTGGTCGTGGCGATAGAAGTCGCCATCGGACACCTGATCGAGCACGCGCTCCCAGGCATTGTTGTCCAGCATCAGACCACCCAGCACGGCCTGTTCGGCCTCGATGGAGTGCGGCGGGACCTTGAGGGCAGCGGTCTGCAGATCGTACTGCTCGGGCAGGGAAATCTCGTTCATGCGCAGGTCTTGGGCCCCCATTGCGGGCGGCGAAATGATTTTTTGGACGGCAGAAAAGACAAAGGGCACGTCACTGCCTTGGCAATGACGTGCCCGATTGTCGACAGACCGGCGCCGGGGCGCAAGTCCGCCAGTCAGGCGACGGCGCGCTTATTCAGCGACGACGACGATCTTGACGGTAGCTTCGACGTCGGTGTGCAGGTGCACTTCGACATCGTATTCGCCAACGCTGCGCAGCGCGCCGTTGGGCAGGCGAACTTCGCTCTTGTCCAGCTCGACGCCAGCGGCGCTGACGGCTTCGGCGATGTCACGGGTGCCGATGGAACCGAACAGCTTGCCTTCGTCGCCGGAGTTGGCAGCGATGGTTACGGTCAGGTCAGCCAGCTTGGCGGCACGGGCGTCAGCCTCGGACTTCTTCTCGGCAGCCTGCTTCTCGAGCTCGGCGCGACGAGCTTCGAAAGCCTCGACGTTGGCAGCGGTGGCTGCGGTAGCCTTGCCCTGCGGCAGCAGGAAGTTACGGGCGTAGCCGCCCTTGACGTTCACTTTGTCGCCCAGGTTGCCCAGGTTGGCGATCTTTTCCAGCAGGATGACATCCATTGAGTCTTTCCTCTTAACTTTTAACCTTCACCGTCCGCGGGCCCCTGCGGCTCTTGCGCAGACCGCCCACGGAAATCGAACACGCTATCGATCACAGCCAGAATCACCAACAACGGATAGATCAGCTGCCCGAACAGCAGCAGCGTCACGTACAGCCCCACCAGCCAGAATCCTGCCAGGCGCTTGGCCGCCACCAGCCCGTGCAGCAGGGCGATGCCGGCAAAGGCCAGCGGCACGCTGCACAGCGGGGTCAGCAGGCCAAGCCCGCTGCCCAGGTTCGGCGCCAGCACCAGCAGGGCCAAGAGGCCGAGCGCGATGACCGGACGCAGACGCAGGACGCGAAACTCGCGACCGAACCCCTGGGGGTTGTACAGCGCCGCCTGCCAGTAGCGCCCGAGCATCAGGCACAGCAGGCAGGTGATCTGGAAGAACGCCGCCATCAGGCCGGTCAGCACGGGCAGCAGCAACTGCTGCAACTGCGCCTGCTTTTCCGGCGGCAACTGCGCCGCGCTCGGGCCCAACACCTGGGGCAGCAGCCGGCGGATTTCCTCCGCCAGTTGCGCGATGCCCTCGGCATAGACCTGCCCCAGCACCAGGGCGAAAACCAACCCCAGCGGGACACTGGCCAACAACACCCGTGTCCAGGACAGGCTCTGGCGCAAAATGGCCGCCAGCAGCGTCGAACCCAGCAACACCAGCACGATGCTGGCATCACCCAGATACAGCCAGAACAGCGCTGGCAGCAGGGCCCAGACCAGCACCCCGGCCGCCGCGGCAGGTCCCCGGCGCAACAGCACCAGGCTGCCACCGGCAGCGGTCATCCAGTACAGCAGCGGCACGACTGCACCCAGCACCACCACGAGGGTGGCTTGAGTACGGCCGCGCATGATGAACTCAGCCAGAGGCCGCATGCCGTGTTTATCCGTTATTCGTGATCAGGCGTCGATCAACGACCGTGGCTGTCGGTGTAGGGCAGCAGGGCCAGGTAACGGGCACGCTTGATGGCGGCGCCCAGCTGACGCTGGTACTTGGCCTTGGTGCCAGTGATACGGCTCGGGACGATCTTGCCGGTTTCGGAGACGTAGGCCTTCAGGGTGTTGAGATCCTTGTAGTCGATCTCTTTCACGCCTTCGGCGGTGAAACGGCAGAACTTACGACGACGGAAGAAACGTGCCATGACAATGATTCCTCGCTAGATCCAGATTACTCGGCGCTGTCGGCGTCGTCGGAGTTGCCTTCGGCAGACTCGGACTCGGACTCGGCAGGACGCTCGCGACGCTCGCGACGCTCGTTGCGGTTTTCTTCGGCCTTGAGCATCTCGGATTGACCGGTGACGGCCTCGTCACGGCGCAGGATCATGTTGCGGATCACGGCGTCGTTGTAGCGGAAGTTGTCTTCCAGCTCGGCCAGGGCCTTGGCGCTGCACTCGATGTTCATGAGTACATAGTGAGCCTTGTGAACGTTGTCGATGGCGTAAGCCAGCTGACGACGGCCCCAGTCTTCCAGGCGATGGACTTTGCCACCGTCTTCTTCGATAGCCTTGGTGTAGCGCTCGACCATGCCGCCCACCTGTTCGCTCTGGTCCGGATGAACCAGGAACACGACTTCGTAATGACGCATTTAATGCTCCTTACGGGTTGCAGCCTGCCGCGGAAACGCGGTCAGACAAGGAGTGAATAGTTCGGATGACTTGCCCTGCGGAATGCGGACGCACTCCGGGCAAGGGGCAACATTCTAGAGAAGGGCGCCGGAAGGCGCAACCGCAGGCATGTCCGATGCGACCGCCGGACAACCTCAGGCACTCAGCGTTGCACGTCGGCCAGGGCCTGGCGGATCTTGTTCAGGTCATAGGGCTTGATCAGCACCCCGACCCGCGCCTCCATGCCCGGCTCGCGCTCGAAGGCATAACCCGAGGCGACGACGATGCGCAGCGTCGGATCCATCGCCAGGGCGCGCCGGGTCAGTTCGATGCCGGACATGCCGCCCAGCCCGATATCGGTGAACAGCACATCGTGTTCGCGCTGCGGCAGCAACTCCAGGGCAGCCTCTGCCGAGGCGACCGCCGTGACCTGATGGTCCAGCTCCTCGATGACTTCGGTGGTCAGCATGCGCAGCGTGGCATCGTCTTCGACGAGCAGCACTCGCAAGCCTACCGGCTCTTGGATCTCCTGACTCACGCGGGCATCCTCTTGTTGACAGGCCTCGCCCCGGGCTTTTCCGGGGCGAGGCCGGTATTCTGCGCACTGCGGCGCGATTCGTATAGTGCGATACGTGCTGCGTCGGTACCCAGACGTTTCCTGGCGTGAACTACCGGGGCGCAGAGGCGCGTCTTTGACGCACGGCCTCGAACAGGCAGACCCCGGTCGCCACCGAGACATTGAGACTGCTGACGCTGCCAGCCATGGGCAGCCGAGCCAGATGATCGCAATGCTCGCGGGTCAGACGGCGCATGCCCTTGCCCTCGGCACCCATGACCACCACGGTCGGCCCACTCATGTCGACGTCGTAGATCTCCTGGGTCGCCTCACCGGCGGTCCCGACGATCCACAGGCCACGCTTCTGCAGCTTTTCCAGGGTGCGCGCCAGGTTGGTGACAGCCACCAGCGGCAACACTTCGGCAGCACCACAGGCCACCTTGCGTACCACCGCGGTCAGGGTAGCCGACTTGTCCTTGGGCACGATGACCGCCAGGGCCCCGGCGGCATCGGCGCTGCGCAGGCAGGCACCGAGGTTGTGCGGATCGGTCACACCATCGAGCACCAGCAGCAGCGGCGGCCCTTCGGCCCGGTCGAGCAACTCCTCGAGCATGGCTTCGCCCCAGACCTGGCTCGGACTGACCTGGGCCACCACGCCCTGGTGCACACCCTCGGCCAGCTCATCGAGCAAGGCCCGCGGCTTGTTTTCCACCGCCAGACGCTGACCGGCGGCCAGCTCCAGCAGGGCATCGACCCGCGGCTCACGCCGCCCTTCGGCGATCCACAGCTGCTTCACCCGCCGCGGATGGAAGCGCAACAGCGCTTCCACGGCGTGGATACCGTAGACGGTTTCCAGCTGGCTCATGCGTCATCCTTGGGGCGCGACTGACCCTTGCGATGAGGCTTCTTCGCCTTGGTCTTCGTCTTGCCTTTGGCTGCAGCCTTGGCCTGGCCTTCGGCCTTGGACTTGCCTGCCGATTTCTTCTTGGCACTTGCAGCCTTGGCCTTCTTGACCTTGGCATCCACCGCCGCAGCCCCTTCGGCAGCCGCCCCTTTATCCTGACGTGCTGGTGCAGTACGGCTCTTGGCCGTATCGCTGGCCTTGCCCTTGTCGCTATTACCTTTGGCCTTGGCCTTGGCCTTGCCTTGGGTTTTGGGCTTGCCGCCCTCGACCTTGGCTTCGGCCAGCAGCGCCTGCTTCACCGCACGACTACGTCTGACGTCGGTATTACCAAGCAACGGGTCGTCCTGCTTCGGCGCTTCTGGCGAAGTCGCCTCAACCGAGGCTGGCATAGACGCCCCGGCGTCCTGCTTTCGCCCCGCAGCGGCCGCGCGCCGACGGGCGCTGCGCGAGCGCCGCGGTTCGGACTCCGACTCTGGCGAAACGCTTGCAGGTGTTGCCTCGACCGCCGCGGCGACACCCTGCTCCTGCGCCGGCGCACCACGACGACGACCGTTACGCGAAGAATTGGGTTGCTGCTCAGACTTCGCCGAAACGGGCTCGACCGCAGCCTCGGCAACCGGGACGACGCTCGATTCCTGCGCTGGCGCACCACGACGACGGCCGTTACGCGAAGGGTCGGGCTGCTGCTCAGGCTTCGCCGAAACGGTCTCGACTGTAGCCTCGGCAACCGGGACGACGCTCGATTCCTGCGCCGGCGCACCGCGACGACGGCCGTTACGCGAGCGGCGAGACCCTCGCTCTGGCGCGGGGGAGACAGGCTCGCCCGAGGCTTCGACAGCCGGAGCAGCGCTTGGCTCCTGTGCTGGCGCTGGCGCACCGCGGCGACGGCTGTCGCGCTTGTTGCGCGGCTCGCGCTCTTCACGCACCCGTGGCGCCCCGGCACTGGCCGGTAGCACGAAGTCGATCTTGCGCTCGTCCAGATCGACCCGGGCCACCACCACCTCGAGGGGGTCGCCCAGGCGATAGCTGCGACCGCTGCGCTCACCGGAGAGGCGATGGTGGACGCTGTCGAAGTGGTAGTAGTCGTCGGGCAGCGCGGTGACATGCACCAGACCCTCGACGAACACCTCGGACAATTCGACGAACAGGCCGAAGCCGGTCACTGCGGTGATGACGCCGGCGAAGGTTTCGCCGACGCGATCCTTCATGAACTCGCACTTGAGCCAGTTGGAGACGTCCCGCGTGGCTTCATCGGCGCGGCGCTCGGTCATGGAGCATTGCTCGCCGAGCTGATCCAGGCGCAATTCGTCATAGGGATAGATGCGCGCCTTGGCCATGCTCGTCGCGCCTGCGCGCTTGACGTGCTTGGTCTCCAGCTTGGAGCGGATGACGCTGCGGATCGCCCGATGCACCAGCAGATCCGGATAGCGCCGGATCGGCGAGGTGAAATGGGTATAGGCCTCGTAGTTGAGACCGAAGTGACCGTTGTTGTCCGGGCTGTAGACCGCCTGGCTCAGCGACCTGAGCATCACCGTCTGGATCAGCCGGAAGTCCGGCCGCTCGCGGATCTGCTGCAGCAGCGCCTGGTAGTCCGACGGCACAGGATTGGCCTTGCCCTTGGTCAGCGACAGCCCCATCTCACCGAGGAACTGCCGCAGATTGGTCTGCTTTTCCAGGGGTGGCGCATCGTGTACCCGGTACAGGGCCGGCACCTTGTGCTTCTCGAGGAACTTGGCGGTGGCCACGTTGGCGCACAGCATGCATTCCTCGATCAGCTTGTGGGCATCGTTGCGCTGAGTCGGGCGGATCTCGGAGATCTTGCGATCGGCGCCAAAGACGATGCGGGTGTCCTGGGTGTCGAAATCGATGGCCCCGCGGACATGCCGGGCAGCCAGCAGCACCCTGTACAGGCTGTAGAGCTGCTCCAGGTGCGGCACCACCTCGCCGAGCTGCTTGCGCAACTGCTTGCCTTCGGCCGACTTGGGCTGCTCCAGCACCGTGGAGACCTTGTTGTAGGTCAGGCGCGCGTGGGAATGGATGACCGCTTCGTAGAACTGGTAGCCGGTCATGCGCCCGGAGGCGGCGATGGTCATCTCGCAGACCATGGCCAGGCGATCCACCTGAGGATTGAGCGAGCAGAGCCCGTTGGACAGGGCCTCAGGCAGCATGGGGATCACGCGCTCGGGGAAATACACCGAGTTGCCGCGCTTTTCCGCCTCGGCGTCCAGCGCCGAACCGACCTTGACGTAGTGGGAGACGTCGGCGATGGCGACGTAGAGCCGCCAGCCACCGGACTTCTTGGCTTCAGCATAGACGGCATCGTCGAAGTCACGAGCGTCTTCGCCATCGATGGTCACGAAGGGCAACTGGCGCAGGTCGATGCGCTTCTGCTTGTCCTTCTCTTCCACCTCGGGCTTGAGCTTGGCGGCTTCCTTCTCGACGGCCTTGGGCCATTCATTGGGGATGTCGTAGCTGCGCAGCGCCACCTCGATCTCCATGCCCGGCGCCATGTAGTCGCCGAGAATCTCGACCACTTCGCCCTGGGCCTGGCGAAAGGTGGTGGGCCACTCGTCGATGCGCACCTGCACGAACTGGCCGTGGGCGGCGCCGCCGTGCTTGCCTTCGGGCACCAGCACCTGCTGGCCGATCTTGGGATTGTCCGGCACCACGTAGGCCAGGCCGCTCTCCTGGAAGAAACGACCGACCAGGGATTCATGTGCCCGGGTGACCACCTCGACCAGGCCGCCTTCGCGACGACCGCGCCGATCGTGGCCGGCGACCCGCGCCAGGGCGATGTCACCGTCGAACACCAGGCGCATCTGCGCCGGGCTGAGGAAAAGGTCGTCGCTGCCGTCGTCGGGGATCAGGAAGCCGAAGCCATCGCGATGGCCGGCGATGCGTCCGCGCACCAGATCCAGCTTGTCGATGGGCGCATAGGCGCCGCGGCGGGTATAGATCACCTGACCATCGCGCTCCATGGCGCGCATGCGTCGCCGCAGGGCTTCGAGCTGGTCCTCGGTGACGAGACCGAATTCCTCGGCCAACTGGGGCCGTGTGGCCGGGGCGCCGCGATCGGCGAGATGAGCCAGAATGAGTTCGCGACTCGGAATGGGGTTATCGTACTTTTCCGCTTCCCGGGCGGCCTCGGGATCGAGGGATTGCCAATCGGCCATCAGTCTGGGGTTACCTTCTAAGTCTGGGTTCGGTAGGAACTGCCATAACGCCTATTGAAACGTGAAAACCACGCAATAGTTAGCCTGGCATGCTCAATAAAAATATTTTTCACAGCAGGGGTTTACAAGCAAACGCCCCCTAAGTAAAGTGCCGCCCCACGACGCCGTGAGCAATCGCGACGTCGGAGATGAGCAATCATCGCCTTGAGTGCCCAGGTGGCGGAATTGGTAGACGCACTAGGTTCAGGTCCTAGCGGTGGCAACACCGTGGAAGTTCGAGTCTTCTCCTGGGCACCACTCATTATAGTCGATCGATTTGCAGATCGGTCGACGAAAAGCCGGCGCTAGCCGGTTTTTTAATCCTGAAACCCGCAAGGGTGACGGGAAGCGATCAGAAGTCGCGCTGCAGGCCCAGGTGGCGGAATTGGTAGACGCACTAGGTTCAGGTCCTAGCGGTGGCAACACCGTGGAAGTTCGAGTCTTCTCCTGGGCACCAATACCAAGCG
>Ga0157369_10002730_pt1 | contig 21074 bp, 20 predicted proteins | sample C25metaG_FD_113461 | JGI IMG/M metagenome (GOLD analysis project Ga0157369, IMG submission 113461) | Corn rhizosphere microbial communities from Kellogg Biological Station, Michigan, USA - C2-5 metaG | ecosystem: Host-associated > Plants > Roots > Rhizosphere > Soil | place: USA: Michigan...
CATGTGCGGGGCCGTTCCAAGACTGAAAGAAGCCGGATGTCGTAGTGGAACCGTCGAAGTAGCCGCCCAGTGTGGTGCCGTGTTCCAGCATGACGCCATCGACGTAAAAGTCACCGCCGCCCGCGTCGATGGAGAAGCCCACCTTGTAGCCAGATGGCAATGTTGCTGTTGCGATCGAGAACCGCTGCCAGGACGAAGTGACACTGATCGTTGTGGTGGTGTCGCTCTGCCAGTTCCCAGCACTGTCCATCAAGTGGACAATTAGGCGCACGCCGAAAGCATTGCCTACTACTGAACCCTTGGCGTAGAGGCTGACCGTGACCGCCGTGTTGAACGGGAGCGTATAGGTCGAGCTGTCCGCAGGGAACCCGTAGGCCAGTGGGCGCTGGCCATTACCGGTGCCGGACTTGTAGACAAGGTGCGCCGACGCCGATCCCGTGAAGCTCTGGGACGTATCACGGGTGACCGTGAAGTGGGTGGTATCGAACTGGTAGCCGCTGAGGTCAACCTCAAAGGACGGGTTCTTGACTAGGTTAGTGCGGACTGCCACGGTGCTGCCTTCCTTGAATACGACTGTGGCGGGGCATGATTACCCCGCCACGGTTACTGCTTTGGAAGGGTCTACGACTGGGTGAAGGTGAAGGTGACTGTCACGGTGTCCTGACCGGTGAACGTCACCGAGCCCACCGTGTTGCCGTCGAGGTAGGTGCCAGCCGTGGCAGCCGAGTAGACACCCGTACCGACAACGGTGCAGGCCGGTACATCGAACGTGGCAGAGGCCGTGATGACACCGTTGGACGGGGCGCTCCAAGACAGAGGCTTGCGGGCGTAAGCGGGCGTGCCGCCCGCCACCTCGGTGCCGGCGGTGCCACCTGACGGGGCCGTGGTGAACAGAGCACCGTAGAGGGCGTCAGCTGCGTACTTGGCGGCGAGGCTGTTCTTTTCTGCGGTGGTCTGGATAGCCATTTATTTCTCCTGAGCTTTATTCAACCTCAACGAGGTCAAGACTTAGGCCAATTCTATCAAACCTCTTTGTTGCTATATTTCCGCTGAGGGAACTAGTAAACGATACAGCCCCTACGCCGAGGCCGGGCTTCCTCGCCGGCTCGGTGGCGGTGGTCAGGTTGATGTGGTCGAGCGTCAGGCTGGCGCCAGTGGGGCACACTAGCTGGAGGCGGATCGCGGAGTAGGCATTGACCGCGCCTTCGGCCGCCGAGATGAGCACCACCTGTCCGGGGTTCTCTCCGGGGACGCAGGCCACCGGCTCGGTCCACTGGCCACTGGCCGCAGCCAGCAGCGAGACCTTCACGGCAGCTGCGCCCGTGCGCGAGCCCCAGAGCCGCAGGTACGCCGGCTGGCCGGGGACCGTAGGCAGGATGATGGACTCGCCCAACTCACTGAACTGGCCGACGTTGGTGAAGGTCACCGCTTTGCCGGCCAGCGCCTCCGGGGCCGTCGTGAGCAGCGGGGATGCCCAGGCGCCGACAACGTGCTTCAGCTGGTAGGCCGAGGCCCAGCGGGTGGGCAGCAGGTTGCCCTCCGTGTAGTTGAAGTCCAGCAGGTAATACGGACCCTCCCCGTAGACACCGTTGTAGATGTCCATGAGGTTCTGCAGGTCCGGGGTGCCGCCTTTGTACTGCAGCTTGTACCGCTTGTAGGTGTTGGGGGCCTCGTAGACGTGCATCCCGCCGTCGAGCAGTTCGGTCTCCTCGATGCCCCGGTTGAAGTCCCAGCCCATCCCGGCCTCGGGGTAGGGGATAGCCTGCATCCGTCCGAGCGGGCCGAACAGCATGGTCTTGTCAGTCATTAGCGGTGTCCTTCTGCTGCGAGCTGCTTGTTGCCGGCGTTTGCCGCTTCCGCGATGACGCGGTTCTCAGTGAATAGCTTGATGTCCTGCCGCATCTCGGCCATGGCCGCCAGGGTGGCCGCGCCGAGTTCGACCACGGAGTCCTGGATCGCGCCGGCGGAACCGCGTGCGCCGGAGGGCGAGCCGCCCATGGCGAACTTGGGGAGCTTCATGGTGCGGATTGCTTCCATGAAGTCCAGGCCGTAGTAGTTCACTGCGCCCTCGGGCTGGATGAACTCGTGGCTACGGACCTTGACCAGACCCTTGCCGTCCACCTGCGCGAGCAGGTTGTCCTTGGTGGGGTTGGCCGGAGGGGTGCCGGGAATGACACCGCCGCCGCTGGCGTAGCCCTTTATCTCGCCGCCGGTGTTGTAGAAGCCGGGCTGGAAATCGCCGGACTGGCCACGGTTGACACGCTCGATGGAGCCGTCGCCCATGACCACATCGGACCATGCCTCGCCGTTGCCCTTGTAGGTATCGACGGTGGCCTTGATCGTGACCGGGATTTCATCCGGGATGCCGTCGAGCAGGTCATTGAAGGCGGTGACATCCTGCGTTGCCTGATCGGTGTCGGCCTCGATCTTGGTGGGCTTGACCTGCGGCACGGAATCCACGACGCCGATGTAGCGTTCCATGGAGCCCTGCAGCGCGCCCACGGCGTCGATGTTGAAACCGATCTGTCCCACGTCGGTCTGGAACTGGGCCGTCAGCTGCTGGGCGTAGGCCTTGACTTCCTGCTGGCTGTGGCCGGTGGCGGCGTAGGCAGCAACCATGTCGATCATCTTGGTTTCCAGATCGCGCAGCGCGGCCCGGTTGGCGATGGCAGCATCCGAGTAGCCGGTCAGTAGCCCGATGCCGGCTTGAACGGTGTTGGCTTCCTTGTTGGAGGCGTCGATTTCCTTCTGCTTGGCGGCAGCGTTGTCCAACGCTTCCTTGGCCTGCTGGCCGTAGTCAGCCGCACGGTCGGTCTCACCGTACTTGATCGAGATTTTCTGCTCGATCTTGGCCTTGTTGGCAGAGATGAGCTCCTTGTCGCGCTCATCGTTCAGCTCGCGGACCTTATCCCGCAGCTCCTCGACCTTCTTGATTTCATCCTCGCGCTTCTTGGTGATGGCGTTCAGCGCGGAGTGGTACTCATCGGTCGCGGTGGTCAGCGCGTACTGCTGGTTGTAGGCAGACATCAGCGCCTGCTTCAGCCGGTTGCCGTAGTCCTCGGCTGCCTGCACGGCATCGTCAATGCCGTCCTCGATGTCCTTGGCGGCCTGCTTGGTCTTCTTGCCGGCCTTCGCCGCCTCATCCCCGGCCTTGCGGAAGCCGTCACCGAGGCCCTGCAGGCTGCTGACGGGAACCTTGGGCACACTGATGGGCTCAACCTTCTTGCGCACCTGGCGGGTCACGGGCTTGGGCGCGGTGATGGCGCCAAACTTGGCCCACTCGGTGGGGTTCATCGAACCCTCGCCGTCGCCGTAGCCAATCCCACCGTTCATCTTGGTCTGCAGGTGAGCCAGCTCGGTGCGGGCGTAGTTCACGAAGTTCTGCACATTGGTCACCGCAGCGGTGGTGTCAGCATCCACGGCAGCCGTGTAGGTGTCGTTGGTGATCGCCAGCAGCAGGGCGTCAATTTCCTGCGCCTTCTCCGAGGCTGGGTTGGTCAGCGCATCCATGACCACCTCGTAGGGCATCCCCGTGATCTTCACCAGATCGTTCGTCAGCACATCGAGCTTGGTGTCCAGATCGGTGGTGCTGACCCCGAGGTTGTAGTGGATTTCGCCGTTGGCGTCGAGCCATCCCTGGATGCCGTTGCGGGCAACCTGGGCGTCCTGCAGCACGGTCTCCTCGGAAACCTCGATCTTGGCCACCGCAGGGTGGGCGCCGAGTGCCTGCTGGAACCGCTCGGCGGACTGCATGGCAAGGGTCTCGATGCCGGAGGTGTCTCCACCCTGCACCTTGATTTCGTTGATGAGCCCCTGGATGAACTCCGCGTAGCCCTGTGCAGCCTGCTCGGCCGTGGCCGTGCCCTGCTTCATCATGGTGAAGAAGTGCTCGCGGGAGGCCGCAGCTGCGTCCTCGAAGTTCTTCAGGTTCTCCCGGCCGGACTCGTTGTTGACCGAGAAGGACTTGGACTTGTAGAGGCTTTCACCGAGGTTCTGCAGGGCAGACTGGACTGCGGCCTCGGAGTTGATGATGCCGAAGATTTCATCGTTCAGCTCTTTGAGCGCCTTGGTGATGTCGTCAATTTTGGCGGCGCCTTCCTCGCCATCCTCCCCCAAGTCCTTCAAGCCCTTGCCCGCCAGTGGGGCAGCCTCGGATACGGCCTTCAGCCCCTTGGCAGCGTCTTTGTTCTTGGCCGAGTAGTCTTCCACCACACGGTTCAGGAACTGCAGGTCGGCGGCCTTGGTGCCAGGCAGCGGGTTGGAGAGTGCGTCGGCAAGGTTCTTGTAGCCGTCCGCCTTGGCGATTTCCTCCAGCTTGGCCTTGAAGGCATCGAGACCCTTCTCACCCTTGCTGATCGACTCCACCACAGTCTGGAAGCCGACGCCGGCGCGCTCAGCGATCTGGGTGACGGTCTTCCCGATGTCGGAGAATCCGAGCGCGCCGTCCGTCAGGCCAACCTTCCGGTTGTTGAACGCCTCGGCCACCGCGCGTGCTCCGGTGTCAGCACCCTGTGCCATGGCCTCTGCGATAGCCTTGCCGGCTTGCTCGGCCTCCATCTGGGTATTGAGGAGGCTGCCAGTCAACAGCGCCAGTGCGCCTATGACAAGACCGATGGGACCGCCAACAAGCCCCAGCATGGAGGAGCCCATGGCCCGCCACCCTGCGGTGGCCCGGCCCGTGGCGTAGTTGACATTGTTGGTCACGGTGGCCATGGAAGCGATGCGCTGCGAGGAGGTGGAGGAGGCAACCATCAGGGCGCGCATGGCCCCTACCTGCCCGAGCAGCGCGCGGGACTGGGACTCGGTGGCACCCTTGGCCATGAGCATGGTCTGTGCCAGTGTGCGCACCTGATTGCCGAGGGCCAGCCCGCCGCCCATGCCACGAGCAGCTGCCTGCTGGAAGCCGATCATGCCGGCCATCACAAACGCCTGTGCGGCCTTGAAGCCAAGGAACAGGGCCGTGACGGTGGCAATGCCCATCAGAATCTGGAGCAGGTGGCCAATAGGCGTGATGGAGCCGTCAGCGTTCTCGGAGATGCTGCGCAGCCAGATGGCCACGTTCTTGGCTGTCTCTACGAACATGGCCATGGGCACCAGCGCGCCGGAGCCAAGGGTGTCCCCGAGGTTCTTCCAGGCGTTGGCCATTTCGGTGAGCTTGGCGGCCAGCGTCTCGAAGACAGGCGCGGCCATCTTATTCAGGGCCGTGCCTTCCTTGAAGCCCTGGTTGGCGTAGTCCATGGACTTGACCAGCACGTCGTTGCCGACAGCGAGCTTGGTCAGGGCGTCAGAGACGCGGAGTTCCTTGATACCGAGGTCATCGAGCGTGGTGGTCAGCTCGCCGTTCTTCTGCAGGGTGGTGTTCAACCCGGCAATCATGTTGGTGAAGAACTTGGAGGAGTCGGTCTTCCAGAGCTTGGCGGCCTGATCGCCGGTCATGCCCATCAGCGCGCCGTACTTCTCCAGGCGCGGCGAGCCCTCGGCCACGTCGCGGTTGATGTTGCCGAAGATTTTGGTGAGCGCGCCTCGGGCGAGTTCCGGGCGCACACGGACTGAGGCCAGCGCGGCAGAGAGGCCGGTGACCTGATCGGCGCTCATGCCGGCGGCGGCCCCGAGGGGACCGATCTGGTTCAGCATGGCAGCGATTTCGGGGTCCGTGGCCACCGTCTTGGCGCCCACGTAGGCGATGGAGGAGCCCAGCCGCTCGAAGAAGTCCGGGTACTTCTCGACATCGGCGGTAAAGGAGGTCTCCATGCGGCCGAACAGGGTGGCACCGGTGTCAGCCGAGATGCCGGTGACAGCCACAAACTTGGCCGTGGTCTCGGTGAAGGCAGCCAGCTTGTCGTTGTTGACGCCCATCTGGGCACCGAGCTGGGTGGTGCGGGTGAGGTCACCGAAGGCCGTGGGGATTTCGGTGCCGAGGTCTTTGAGGGCACCCTTCATCACCTGGGCAGCTTCGGTGTTCTGCTGGAAGTCCTCGTTGACACGGACAACCTGAGCGAAGTCCTTCTGGTACGCAGCAGCAACGGCGGCGGTGGCAGCCGGGATGGTCAGCAGCGCGGCCGAGAGCACACCATAGGTGGTTCCCACGTCGTACATCAGGTAGCGCGAGTTGGAGAGGCTGTCGTGCATCTGGTTCTGGGACTGGGCAGCCCGCTGGGTGGCCTGTGCGTGCCTGTCCGTGGCAATAGAGGCGCGGTTGGTGCTCTCAGCCGTGCGAGCGGTGGCCAAGCCTGCCTGAGCCGTGGCGCGCCCTGCCTGCGCCTCCTGGTTTGCCCTGCGAGCCAGCAGCTCAGCCTTCTTGGCCTCGGCCGTGTTGCGGATACCGGCAGCGCGGGCGGCGGCGATATCAGCCTGCGCCAGCTCCTTGGTTCCCGCAGTCGCTGCGCGCTGGGCTCCGACAATTTTGACCAGCGCGTCAGCAGTGGTCTTCAGGTCCTTGGCGGTGCCCTTCAATGCCGTGTCCAGCTGGCTCAGCATTTCGGCTGTGCTCTTGACCTCCTTGCGGAGAGCAATCAGTCCATCTCTGGCTTCCTTGGTGGAAATATCCACTTTGGCGTCAAACGCACCAGCCACAATTCACCACCAATTCTGTAGAGTCTGGTGCAATTCTATCAGTTGGCTATTTACAAACTCCCGAGAAAAGAGTAAAGCACTAACCGTTCGATATGGAACGGTTAGTGCTTCTCTCACTGCTGGCCGGCGGCCTTGGCCCGGCGCTTCATTTCCCGCTCGTGCTCGGCCGCGTGTTCCCGAGCCGCCCGCTCGAAGTAGTCCCTGCGCGAGGGAAGGACTGCCTCCGGGTCTTCATCATCGGCCGGGACCGCGTAGACCACCTGGGACTCCCCGGGCTTCAGCTCCTCCTCGCCGGAGATTTCCTTGTGCTGGCAGCCGAAGCAGGTGATGGTCTTCAGCTTGTAGTCAATCTCGGAGCTGCTGGAGAACGCCCACCAGATCGGCACACCGCACTTGGGGCATTTCTCCTCCATCAGGGTCTGAACCGCGTGGGCGAAGTTGTAGTCAGCCGGGTGGTGCTTGTGGGGATTCTTGGCGCCCCGGATGATTGCCGTGGGGGACCAGCCCCACTCCTTGGCCGTCAGAACCATCTCCACGCAGACACGGTTCTGGGGCCAAGTCAGGGCTTCGGTAAAAAATCTGCGTCCTGCTCGACCGCAATCTGGAACAGGTTGTTGGCGAAGGTCAGTTGCTCCACAAGCGATTTGATCTTCTGGAACTCTGATTCGAGGTAGGTGTCGAAGATGTCCCGCACGTCATCGACGGTCCAGACGCTGGTGTCCTCGGCCCCGTCGATCTTGCGGACCACCTTGGTGATGGCCGAGGCGATGGTGTCCAGGTTCACGCCGTCGTTGCGCTCGATGTTCCGCTCGTGGACGGCCAGCTCGTATTCCTCCTCGCCGTCCTCGGTCATGGGGTAGTTCTTCCGCGCCGGCGGCTTGATTTCCTTGCGCCACTTCTTGTGGATCAGGCGCCACTGGACCGGCGCGAGGCCCCGGACATGGAAGGTCAGCACGGTCTCGCGCAGGGCCTCCACCAGCCGGGCAACCTCAGCCTCGGCGGCCTGTGCTTCCCAGTCAGCCTTGTCGTAGCCGGGGGCCTCGGTGCCGTCGCCCCCGTAGGGCTCGGACTCGATTGTCATGTTCTCGGCTGCCAGCTCCTGCTGCTTCTTGGCGTAGGCGGCCTTGATGGACTCGGCCAGGTAGCGGGCCTTGGCCGCGTCATTGGCGGCGATGTTCAACTCGTGCGCCAGCTTGGCGTCCGAGTACACGTCGATGCTGTCCTGCGGGTAGGTGGCGCCGGTGACTGCCTTTCGGGCGTTGAAGGTCTTCTCGGACTTCAGTTCCTCGACCTTTTCAACTGCTGCGTCAATGCTCAATGCTTGCTCCTCATGTGGTGGCAAAAGAATGACCCCGGTATCTGTGTAGATACCGGGGCCAGTCTATCAAACTACCTAGTAAGGACTAGGACACAGTGACGTTGGGGTAAGCCTCGCCCTGCTTCAGGAACTCAACCTCGATGAGCACGGGGGTCTCGCCCGCGTCACCTTCGATGGTCCGGTACTGATCGTTCTTGAACTTGAACGTCGAAACGATGTCGCCGGCGGCCACAGGCTGGTCAGCCTTGGGGCCGTAGCGGGAGACCAGCCAACCGCTGATGTACGGAACCTTGAACAGGTTCAGCACCGTGGTGAAGACCGTGGCCGGGACGGGAGCATCCTGGGTGCCGGTGCCGATTTCATCGCGGAAGAACTGGAGCTTGCCCTCGTAGTTCTTCAGCGTCGGGGTCTCGACGTTGCCCTCATCCTCGACGGTGCGGGAGTTGTCCGTGGAGGAATCGCTCATCTTCAGCGTGTAACCGGTGTTGAGCGCGGGCGAGATGCGGGTGCCGGCGTTGATTTCATCTGCCTGCGGGTTGGCGCCGTCAGCGAGACCGGCTTCAGGAATCCACCAGACAGCGATGCGCTTCTGGTTGACCATTTTGTGAGATGTCATCGTTCAGACTCCTTACGCCACGATGGCTTTGTCGAGTTCCATGCGTCCCTGCTGGAGGAACTTCACGGCGAATTGGATCAGGTCATCGTCAATGGTGTCCTGCGGCTCATCAGCGATGAACTTGAAGCTGTCCACCTTCTGGCCGACAGCCAGCGGCACCGAGCGGGGGATGGCCGAGCGGCGCACGAGGTAGCCACTGGCGCGGCCATTCTTGAAGAACGCGAAGGCCCGAGCGAACGCAGAGGCGGTCTCGGCCAGGTCACCTTCACGGAAGAAGGTCAGATTGCCCTCGTAGTTGTAGCGCACGGGGCTCTCGGACTCAGCCTCCTCGCAGATGGTCCGCTTGGTGTTCACGTCCGACTTGGTGGGGTTCAGCGTGTAGCCGGAGCCGATGGAGCAGGAGATGTCCGTGGCCGCCGTGAACAGGCTGAGCTTGGGAGCTGCAGGATCGTATGTCGGGTCTTCGATCCAGTGAATAAGCGTTTTGCCGGAAATGAGCTTGCCCATTTAGTTGCCACCTTCCTTTTCTGCCTCAGAAGGCTTGGGAGCCGCCTCGGACTTGTGTGCCGGGGTGATGTATTCCCCGAACATTTTCTTTTCGATGCCTCGCTGGCGCTGCACGAGAGACGCCTCGGAGACCTCCTGCAAATCCGGGAAAATCTCCAGGTAGACGCGAGGTACTTCCTGCACCAGTTTTGTCTTGCTGTGCTTTGCGATGACTGTCAGACTTTCAGACACGCTAAACTCCAATCCCTTTATTCCAGTTTATCAGCAACGTAATTCCGCACCGCTCTAGGGGTTTATCAGGTAGCGGTACGACTGGGTGGCGGAAAAGCGCGTCGGCTGCCCCAGAGTTGAAATCTCTCCGATGCCGGCAAAAAAGGCCGGGGCTACCTCACCACAATTCACCGGCTCGAATCCAATAATCGCTCCCCAGCCCATGGAATGAAGTTGCCGGGCCGCGTCATCATCGCCGGCGATGGCGTAGGTGGAGAAGCCTTGAATGAAGGAGTCCTCCGTGGCGCCGATGATGCCGTTGACCCGCCGGGGCGGCTTGGTCAGGCCTGCGAAGGCCACCACGAGATGCGGCTTGATCTTGGCATTGGCGTCAAGTGGGATGGCCTTTCCATCGGGCACACCACCCTCGAAAACCTCAACGAATGGAGGGAGGGTGGCCCGGTAGTGGGCGAGGATTTCCTGCTGTGAGGGATATGGGTTCACTGTCATTGGACTTTCAGACCCCAGCCTTTCAGGGTGTCGAGGACAGCGTGCTGTCCGTTCATCAGGGCGTTCATGGGGGTGATGACCTTCTCGCCCAGCGAGCCGCCGTCGTTCTGGATGAGAAAGTACTTCTCGTGAACGTGCAGCCAGCCCACCCGGATCGTGGTGGTGTTGCCGTTGCGCTTCACGTCGGCGTCCAGGGACTGGTTCATCTTGAAGGTCCAGTTACGGTTGGGCTTGCCGGGGGAGAGCGAGGAGGGCGTGTTGTCGATGGTCCACCGCGCTGCTTCGAGGCCTGCCACGCCGGCTTCCAGCGCAGCCTCCTCCACGTCCCGCATCATGTTCTTCTCGCCCTGCAGGATGTGCTGGAACAGCCCGTCAGTCAGCGCCTTGTGGCCAACGAGCCCGGCCACTAGACATCATCCTGTTTCGAGTTGAAGCCGCAGTGCAGGGTGTAGGCCCAGTCCTCGGTGCCGCCGAACCAGCCGCGCACGAACAGAAGCTCGCCCAGAACCATGTCGTTGCCGGCAGAGTCCATGGCGAGCACCGTCACGATGTCGTTGGACTGCCAGCGCAGCTCCTCCGGCGCCGGGTCCGCCTCGTTGCCGTCGAAGGGCAGCATCAGCTGGACCATCTGGTTGTCGGCCGCGTCCGAAACGAACTCCCGGCGGGTGGGCCTGGCGATGCGGTCAATGTTAGCGCGGCCCAGATACAGGAGCGTCGGCAGACCACCCTCGTAAAGGCCAGTGGCCGAGTTCCACTTGGAGGTTCCGCTCGGGCGCTCGATCTTCACCCGGCCTGTCATGGCCGAGTTGATGACGGGGATGTGGTGCTCGGCCCAGCCGTCAGGGAAGACCGATGTTCCTAGGCCCACAGGTTGCCTCCGTTGGCAGCCTCGAACTGATCGAAGGGCGTCACCGGGTCCGCGAAGTCCACGATGAGGAAGGTGCCGTCCGCTGCGTCCGCCGCCTCCTGCACCCGGCTTCCTCGGGCGCGCAGGTCCTGCGCGAGCAGACGCAGCGCGTTGGCCACCGCCGGGCCATCGGTCTGCAGATTCTCCTTGCGGATTTTCTTCGACACGAGCGCATCATTTGCAGCCAGCGCGGTAAGTGCATCTGCCGCTGCATGAAATACATTCCCGGAATTGATGGTCAGATAACCGTTGATGAAAGCGTCCGAGAAGTAATACTCGCCGGCCGCTGTGGGGTTCATGGGATCGCGGCGCAGCTGCACGTCAGAAATGAGCAGACGCACCTGCCCGACAGGTGTTTCGGGGTCGAGGGGATTTACGTCTTGTGCCATGAATACAATTCTACCGGAGCGCAAAACGGCCCCGGTCGAATTGAGGAGCAGTCAATTCGCCGGGGCCGTCACCACACACTACCGGAGGCAGTAGCACCACAGAAATAATTCTAGCACTACTTTGAATTTGTCTGGAAATGGCAAAAGCCCCGCCCGGTTGTATAACACGGGCGGGGCCTTTTAGGTCAGACTAGGGAACGATGTACTGAGCCGGGGGAGCAGTTGCTTCGTTGCCCTTGGAGGCGAACAGAGCCTGGCCGTTCAGGAACGCACCGGCCACAACGTGACGCACCCGGTACTGGATGTCATCGTTGAGCAGCGAGCCTTCCAGACCCGGAACAGCCCCGCCACCGACGTAGCTGCCGGTGTTGCCGGAGATGCGCAGGTCAGGCTTCTCGTTGTTCTGCAGGAACGCGACTGCGAGGGACTGACGGGTTCCGTCGTAGCCCTTGTCCGGCACGAGGTACCAAGTCGTGGCAGAGGTTGCAGACTGGTCGATCTGCTCCAGCCAATCCGTTGCCGTCAGGGTGACATCGGAGTTGGTGGTGTTGACCTTGACCTCGGTGGTGTTGCCAGCGTTGCGGACAACAATTTCCTTGGTGCCGAGGATGGCCTCAGCGCGGTCCTGCAGGGACGTGGGAACCAGCAGGCGGAACTTGGGAACCGACACCCGGCGGCCGTTGACCTTGCGGTTACGGATGGCACGCTTGGCCAGCGCCAGCGCATCCAGACCGAGGGCGTATTCCTTGTCGAACAGCGAACCGGCGTTCAGGTTGCCGTTGCCGGCAGAGAACGTGGCGGCGTTCGGACCCGTTGCCGAGGCGAGGATGCCGAAGGCTTCCGTGTCCTCGGTGTTGCCGGCGAACTCCAGGAGCTTGCCCGGGATGGAGTTGATGAGGTCCCACTCATCGTTGATGACCATTTCCCAGGTGAAGCCGAAGCGGGCACCGTTCTTGGCCAGCAGCACGCCGTTGGCGGACGTGGTGAAGCCGAAGGCCGGGTACTCGGTGTTCTCCGGGACGCGGGGGAGCGACTGGGGCTTGGTGGCAATGCCGCCGTTGGTGCCCAGCTGGGTGTCGTTGTCGAGCAGCAGCTCACGGATGAACTGAGGCTTGAAGTCGGTGAAGACCTTGCGGACGGCGAAGTCGGTCCAGCTGGTCAGGCGCTTCTCGTACTGGGCCTGAAGGGTCTGCCGGGTGCCGATGGCGAAGGCTGCTGCGAGGTCGGAGCTGGACACGGATTCCGTGATGTACGCGGAACCGTCCACGAGCGCCTTGACGCGGCCCTGAGCGGTGCGGTCACCCTGAAGGGCAGCTCCAAAGAGCTTTCCCGCCTCGGTTACGGTCTGGATAGTCATGTCAGCCTTCCTTACGCTGCGTCGGCGGCTACGCCGTTGTTGATGAGCTTGACGTGAACCGGGCCAGCCGGAGCAGTCTTGACCGCCAGAGCCGTGCCGAACAGCTTGTTGCCAGCGCCAGTGGAGGTGGTCAGGGTGTTGTCAGAGGTCTTGATGTAGACCGCGCCGCCAACAGTCGTGGCGCCGGTCACCGTGAGGATGGCCGAGCCGTGCAGTGCGCAGGAGGCGAAGCCGGGGGCGTTGCCGGAGATTGCACCGGACACCTGCGTCAGGGCCATGCCAGCACCGAGCGTGATGGTCTCAGTGACAGAGCCCTCAGCGGTGACGGTGATTGCGTTCAGGACACCTACGCGGACGGGCTGCCCCGCCTTGGTGCCGGTGGGTACAGGAAGGGAGATGTACTCCGCATCCTTGAAAACAATATTCTTTGCCATTTGCTTTGGCCTTTCGTAGCCATCAATGCCTTACTACAATCATAAGGCATTGGAAGTTTTGTAATAAGTTAGTAAGCCGTGCTCGGGAATGTGTGCCTGCGAATCCCTTCATGAGGCACACAAACCCGGGCTACTGCAATGCCGAAAGGCCGTCTGCAGCGGACGAGATTAGGACCACCTCCTAATTAGCTGCCGTAGATCAGATTTCCGATGGAGGAAGCCTTGGATTCCTGAAGTTCTTCAGAGCCATTGCCCTTGAACTCCCGGCCGGATTCCTCGATGACCGTTTCCAGGTACTTCTTCTCGGCGGAAATTGCTTCCGCGAGTTCGGTGCCGGATTCGACAGCTGCGATGACCTTGGCGTGGGCTGCCTTGGGCAGTTCGGCCTCGACCAGTGCGGCGGCGATTTCCGTGGCGGAAGGACCCTTGGGTTCTTCCTTCTTTTCCTTGGCAGCCTCTTCGAGCGCCTTCTTCTCGGCGTCAGCCTTGGCCGTCCGCTCGGCGGTGATGGCTTCAACGAGCGCGTTTACTGCTGTGATCTGGGTATCCAGAGCCTCAGCGAGTTCCTTGGGAAATTCCATTGTTTCTTCCTTCTCTTGGGACTCTGCACCAGACTCGGATGCAGAAACTTGTTTGCGGTCTGATTCCAAGACTTCACCGAATTTGCCTCCGGCCCCGCCCTGCGTCACGATGTCCACCGAATGGACGGCGGTGAATTTCTTCAGCTCCATGCCATTGGTGCCTTCAACCATTTCGCCGGCGGCCCTGATTGAAATGTCGATCAGGCCTGCCTCGGCCAATTCCTTGATGCGTTCCCGCTCGGATTCGACAATGGTAAGATTGGCCCACAAATCCTTGCCGTCGTATTCGGCGGATTCGGAAAGGTAGCCCACGATGTCGTCAATGGATCGCTCGGGACGGTTCCACTTTTCATCGGCGGTGGGATGGTTCTTGAAGCTGCGGACGCCTTTACCAAAAAGGTGCTTTCCGGCCTCGACTACCTCTTTGGGGTAATAGGCCGAGGAGCCCTGACGGTCACCTTCAATGATTTTGATGCGCCACGTTTTGCCTGTCAGTTCAGCGGGCTGAAGTTTGCGCGCCTCACTGATTTCGGTAACAGTCACAGGAATCTCCATTCGTCTAATATCCATATTACCAGTTTGCATTTCTGGCCCTTCAGGGATAAACAGCAAGGAAGTAACCACGCAACAGCCCCCGGCACACAGATGGTGTCGGGGGCTGTTGAGGAGGGGCACTTAACCGGTCGAAAGGACCGCTACGCGATGATGCCGAGTGCCAGCAGTTTGGCGCGGAGGTCGTTGATAAGCGTCAGGGCTGTGGCGAGGTCTGTTGCTGCGGCCGGGGTGCCGGTCTGCTTGGCGATGGGTGCCGTGCCGTGGAAGCCGATCTTGCCGCCACTGCCCGCGACCATGACGCTGCCGGTGTTGTTCTGGATGTTGAGTTGGTTTGATCCGCCGTAGGTTTCCAGTTTCGCGGTAGCGCTGCCTGCGGTGGCGTTATAGGACCAGGACAGGATCACGTTATGGGTGGAATCCTGCCCGACAACCAATTCCGAGATGCCGGTGGTGTTGCCAACACTGACCTTCGCCCGCCCCGAACCGGTGGCCGGGCTGATCAGGTCGCCCACAATCACGGATGAATCGAACCCATCCGTGGACTTGTGCGCGAACCGGCGCGGCACCTGCCCAGCCGAAACGGTGATGCCACCGCTGATGCTGGCGTAGTGGAAGAACTGGCCGCGCCAACGGGTGATCCAAGGCTTCATCCCGGTGTACGCGGTGGCCGTGACTTGCCCGCCAACCTTCCAGCCGAGCGGGAACAGGTCGTCAGTGGTAGTTGCCCAGAAGTTGCCAACAGGGCTGAAAGATGAGCTGGCGTTGCCAAACTCCATCCTCCAGTGATCGCCTTCACGGTAGACGAACGGGTCACCACCCCAAATGCCGTCTGTCGTGTGCCCCGTTTCGGGGAGGATGGGCGCGTTAGTGTCATCAATGGTCCAGGTCCCATTGAGGCTTGTCGCCCATGCGTACCCTGCGCGTTCCAGCCCGGCAGTGTTGGTGGCGTTGAAGAACATGTAGTACTTGTTCCGCGACTTCACAATGTTCGGGTGCCATGTGTACTGCTTGCGCCATGAGGACGGACCAGTCGCCGCGCCGGACGGTGCAACAACGGTACCCCGGCGGGTCCACGGGCCGGCCAGATCGGTAGCGGTAGCGTGGCAGATAGTCGGCTGCCCGCCCTCATAACCGAGCGCCGTCAGACCAATGTAGAACAGGTGGTAGACGCCATACTCTTCATACAGGACTGGACCGGTCACGCCGTACTGGTCCGGGCTGCCAGCAACGCCCGAGCCCGTGAAGAACTGCCCGGACTTAGTCCAGGTGATCCCGTCGTCGGAATAGGCAATGCCGTGGGATGCTACGGCCGTGCTGTCCAGTGCGGTGTACCCGGTGTAGAGCATGGCGAGGCGCCCGGCTTTACGGTCGAAGAACACGCAGGGTGATTCGACCTTGGCGGCGTCGAACGTCCCGGCCGATCCAAGTCCGAGGATCAGCCCATAGTTTTCGAGGTTCGTGCCGCCTGACGTGACAACGGCTTGATCCCGGTAGTCGCCGGCGTAGCTTGGGCTGAAGTTCCAGTTAGCAGCGTCGAATGTTGCCCCCGAGTTGAAGTTTGTCTTGGCCGAGACAACATCGCCCAGCGGGCTTGTGACTATATCCCCGGTGGAGTAGGCAACGTTCGCCTTCCAGCGCGGGACATAAGTGGCAGATAGTTGACCACCGATGCCACTGGCTGGGTCTGCAATCTCCTGTCGGATTTTCTGTACCGCTGACTGGATATCAATGATGTCCATGCTTCAGTTCCTATCGTTTAGCTTGCTGGGCGTCTTTGCGGTACGAGTTGTCCCCATTGGACGGGGCCGTGGAGGCGTCCTTCTTGACCTTCGGACCCTTGCCGGCGCCGGGGAGCGCGGCGGGGCCGGGCTTGCCGGGCACACCGGGGGCTGGCTTGGCTGCGGCTAGCTTCTCTGCGTGCTGGGCAGCGGCCTCAGCCTGCTTCTCTGCCTGTTTGGCCGCCAGAATCAGGTTGCCCAGTTCCTCCTCGGAGGGCACCTTCTCCGGGTCGAAGTCGAAGTCGAGCACCTTGCAGATCGCAATACGCATCTCCTTGTCGCTGAAGACGTTCAGCGGCACCAGGGAGACAATCGACTGAATCCGGCGGTAGGCCAGCTCCTCCTCGATCTTCTCGAAGGACACCTTCACGTCATCGAAGCCGAGGAAGGCGAAGATCGACTCGAAGAACATGATGTGCTCGGACTGCCGGGCCTTCATCACCTTCTCGTTAGAGGAGCCCAGCGTCTCGGCCGAGGCCCGGTTGGCGTTGCCGGCGTCGGCCGTCAGCTCGTTGAGCGGGACGTTCAGGCCGGCGGCGACGTAGGCGGCCAGCGGCAGGCCTGCCTCGAAGTCCACCGAGCCGCCGGTACGGCCCACCGAGGAGATGGTGGTGCCCATGCCGGTGACAGCCGTGGCGCCCACACCCTGCGGCTGGCCTGTCATGGGGTCCAGTGCCGGCGCGGTGCCCACCTTGGTGGCCGCTGCCTTGGCGTTGGCCGCCGTGGGGGCCGAGACCTTCCAGGCAAAGCGTGAGTAGGCCTTGACCAGCGTGGCTTGGCACTCCAGGAACTCCTTGTGGGCCTTGGCCCAGAAGATCACGCTGAGCAGGTCAGGGACGCCCCACTTCCAGCCAGTCTGCTTGTTGACGCTGTGCGCGGCGATGCGCTGGCCGTCCCAGTTGACCTTCTTGCCCTTGAACTGGCGGGGCTTGCCGTTCTCAGTTTCGTCATAGTCGATGGCCGGGAAGTAGACCGTGTTGTCAGTGGTGACTTCCTCCTGCGACGTGGCCTTGGTCACCGTGGTCTTCCACTCGCGCTTGTAGAACCAGATTTCCTCGGCGTTGTCCGGGTTGGAAATCGTGCCGGTGATCTGGCGCATGGGCACACGGGCCACAGCGCCGTTCTTGGACTTGGAGCCTGGCTTGGTCACCAGTAGGAAGAAGTTGCCGTCCGTGGCGAGGCAGTTCTCCAGCTCCTCCTGGGCCTTGTCGGAGAGCAGGTACTTCTGGTTGACGGCGGACTTCACGAACGCCTCGTGCTTCTCCAGCCCGTCCAGCTTGATGCCGTTGCCCCAGATGTAGGCGTGGCGCACCGCGAGGCCGCGCTTGATGAGCGGGTTGATGACCGCCAGCGCGCGGGTGACGTTGGTGTAGTTCCTGATCGCGGAGAGCGGCAGTTCGTTCATGTCCACGTCTTCGCCCAGCGGGCGCCAGCCGATGTTGTCCAGCGCGAGCTGCACGTCCGCGATGGATTCCTTCAGTTCGAGGACAGTCTCGGACAGCGCCGCGTTGGCAGCCCGCGTCTCTACCAGCTCCCGAAATTCCGGGGTTGCCTCAGAGAGTTGCATCGCCTGTCGCTGGGCGCGGTTCCTGGACATGAAACTCCTAAAGTCATTGGCTGTCAGTCCATTCTATCAACTGGTGCTTTATTCTTTTCAGAGCATCAAAATAGCAATTCAGTACGGACTAATCATGCTTTCGTAGGCGTGCAGGAAATCCTCGGGCAGCGTCTCGAATTGTGCGCCGGGCTCCAATTTGTTGACTGCATCCTTGGGGTCAAAGCCCAGTTCCATGGAGGCATAGGCAAAAGCGTCAGAGTAGTCGGGAGATTTGCCGGTTTTGGCCCGGATTTCCTCTTTCGAGGCCAGCTGCAGGGCGCTGCGCTTGTTCTTGAAGTGGTATTCCAGATCGCCAAGCTCGGTGATGAGGTTGGTGTCTTCCTCATCAATGTCGATGCCGCCGTTGAGCATCCGTTCCCGGATGGTGTCGTACATCTCGGCGCGCTGGTTCAACCACTTGTCGAGGTCACTGGAGGAGGCGTTGCCGATGATTCCGATGGTCTCGAAGCGGCCCTCGGACTTGTTGGCCACCATCTCATAGACGCCGGCGCCGATACCCACGCCGTCGATCCTGACCTCATCGACGCCGTGGTCATGGGCCAGCGTCACCACGCGGGCGGCGGTCTCGGTCAGGGTGCTCTTGTTCCACTTGGCGAGGAACCGCGCCACGCCGTCCTGATAGATGTAGACCACCGTGTAGTCGCCACCCATGCGGGCCACGTCCACGCCGAGGCGCGGCTTGGAGTCCTGCTTGTGGACCAGCTCTGTCATCTTGCCGATGGCCAGCGTGCCCTCGGGGAACAGCGCGTTGGTGCCGTCCATGGAGAACTCGCCCAGCACCTTGGAGCGGAAGCGCGGGGAGTCCTCGCCCCACTCCTTCTTGCGGTCCTCGATCCACTGCAGCGTCACCAGACCGCCGCTGGCCTCCTCCGGGAACTCCTCGCCCGTGATGTTGGGGGAGTCGTAGGAGTTGATCGTGATCTTGTGCCAGGTGTCGTTGTTGGACTTCCAGATGGCCCCAAACGGGGTGTTCACGTCATCGGGGTTGCCGATGGCCAGCGCGGCGTCATACTTACCCGTGGTGATGGCCGAGACGGCGGTGAAGATGGTCTCGGGGATACCGCAGGACTCATCGAGGACCGCGAGCACACCCTGACGGCGGTGAATACCTTGGAAGGCGTGCTCGTTGGTGTTCGAGGGCTTGCGGCCGAAGGCGCGCTTGACCTTCAGTTCGGACTTCCACTCGTTCTCCAGGGAGATGTCGCCCCACATCTTGCCCTTCAGCTTGTGGTCACGCAGGTACTCCCAGATGATGTCCAGCTGGGATTGCGTGGGCGCCGTGGTGACCGCGATGGAGTCCAGGTCCTTGCGGGTGTCCGTCCACCACGCCACGATGATGGACGCGACAAAGGACTTGCCGACGCCGTGGCCGGACTTGACCGCGACACGCTTGTACTTCAGCAGGGCGTTGGCAATCTCGATCTGCTTGTTCCACAGGGTGTAGCCGAGCTTGTCCTTGGCCCAGAGGGCGATGTCGGTCTTGTAGCGCTCGTTGAGGGCAGCCTGTTCCAGCTCGGCGCTGGCAGCCCTCATCGCATCGAAGATGCTCATTCGGTGCGTTCCTGCTCCAGCCGCCAGAGCAGGGTCTTGGCTGCCGCTTCATCCTCGTAGATCAGGTGGAAGGAGCGCAGGAGGTTCAGTATCAGGCTGTAGTGCGAGTCCGTGGCCGAGAACAGCCGGCTCTTGATCGCGGCCCAGTCTGGCTCACACCCGTCGTTCTCGAAGAACAGGTCCAGGATGTCGGTCACGTCCTGTGTGTAGATGCCTTGGCTCATTATTCGGCTTCCTGGGTCTCGGTCAGGGCGCGCTGCGCCTCGGTGGTGAACACCTCTTGGAGGACGGGGCCTGTTAGCTGGCCCTGAATCTGCTTGATGGTCTTGCTGTTGGTCAGCACCTGCTCGATGTGTGCCTGCATCCCGGCCGAGATGGCGAAGATGGCCCGGAGGATGAGCTGGGTCTGCGCCTGCGTCAGCTCCAGCAGCTTGTCCTCGGCGTTGCGCTTGTTTTCCTTGTTGATGCCCTGCAGCTTGGCGATTTCCTGCAGCAGCTTGATGACCAGCTCGTAGTCCTCGGCGCGGTCAGCGAAGCGCAGGCGGTCATTGACCTGCGTGAGCAGCACCTCCAGGCGCAGTTCCTGCAGGACGGCCTGCTCCTCCGGCGGCATGATGGTCCGCGAGGCGATGAACTCTTTCCAGACGGAGACAACTTCCTCAACGTCGGCACCCGTTCGGACGGCAATCTCCTCGAAGGAGTAGCCCTTGGTGCGTAGGGGGACAACTTTCGCCGTGAAGGCGTCCATTGTATTCAGATCATCAGCCATGTCAATAGCTTACCAACATCGAAGTTTTACACAGTAAAGTACACATCCTGTGTACAACAAAAGGCCCCCGAGCTGTGGAAGTACCTCGGGGGCCTTGCTGTGCGGTGGAAGTCCCGCTCGCCCGGTTGTTTTTGTGTGCCGCTACGGACCTCGGCTATTCAGTTGCTGGCGGTAACTGGTGCCCTCGGGCTGTCCTGCCGCCTTCCCCAACGAGAGAATGGTTGGGAATCCTTTACTGCGTCGGGAGTGCAGGAATCGAACCTGCCTTGCCGAGGTGCTACCTCGTGCCCTCACATCAGATGGGCCAAACTCCCGTCACCCCCTGCGTCCGGCCTACTCAGATACCGGCATTAGTTCTTCGGGGGCTTCCCTCGGCTCCTACATATCGGTCACCGAGGTAGCTTTACATGTCAGGGTTGCTCATCAGGCTGCCTGTTCCTGGACCTGTTCGACGGCCTGCGTGGAGAGCCAGTGGGCGTAGACGCTGGCAGCCGCCTGGACGGCCTGCTCTTTGGTTCCTGCCACTGTGCTCTCCTGTGTGTCTCGGTGTGTATGAACGAGGCTACACCACGACAAAGTAGTAAGGCAAGCCCCTCTTGACGCCGGATTTAGAATTGGCCCATGAAGCCCAGAGCCGCCCTGTATCTGCGCCAGAGCACCTACAAGGAAGAATCCATCTCCCTGGAGCTGCAGGAGCGCGCCTGCCGGGACTACGCCACCTCACAGGGCTACGACGTGGTGGCCGTGGAGGCTGACCCGGGCATCTCGGGCAGGACGTGGAACCGTCCCGGCGTCCAGCGCGTCATGGACATGGTGGAGGGCAAAGGCGCAGATGTCATCGTGCTCTGGAAGTGGAGCCGCCTCTCGCGCTCCCGGCTCGACTGGGCCGTGGCCGCAGACCGGGTGGAGACTGTCGGCGGCAGGATCGAGAGCGCCACGGAGGCCATCGACGTGTCCACCTCCACCGGACGCCTCGCGCGCGGGATGCTCACCGAGTTCGCGGCCTTCGAGTCCGAACGGATCGGAGACACCTGGAAGGAGGCCCACGCGCGCCGGGTGCGCAACGGGCTGCCCCACACCGGGACGCCGCGCTTCGGCTACGTCTACGCGCGCGAGACCGGCTACAGCGTCGATCCCGAGACCGGCCCGCTGCTCCGGCGGCTCTACCTGGACTACATCTCCGGCGTCGGCTTCATGCGGCTGTCCCTGCTGACCCGCGAGCACGGCGGCCCTATCGAGGCGGCCAGCGTGAAGCGCATGATGGATTCAGGCTTCGGAGCCGGGCTGCTTTTGACCCGTGGCGAGCACGTCACGGGGGCTCACGAGGCCGTAATCACCGAGAGCGAGTGGAAGGCCTACAAGATGGCGCGCAAAGGCCGTGTGGGGCGTCCCCGGGCCGAG
>Ga0157369_10002732_pt1 | contig 21069 bp, 20 predicted proteins | sample C25metaG_FD_113461 | JGI IMG/M metagenome (GOLD analysis project Ga0157369, IMG submission 113461) | Corn rhizosphere microbial communities from Kellogg Biological Station, Michigan, USA - C2-5 metaG | ecosystem: Host-associated > Plants > Roots > Rhizosphere > Soil | place: USA: Michigan...
ATCGCGAACGCGAACACCACGGCCACGAGCGCCAGCTGCACCGTGACGTAGAGCCCGTCGAGGAGACGGACGCCCCACTCACCCCAAAGGATGCTCCACTCGAAGCGATAGCCCCGCGTCACGTGTGCGGTCCCGCCACGGCCCTAGTGCCACACCTCCATCTCGAAGCCCAGCAACTCCTTGGTGAGCTGCAGCTTCGTGGAGGGCCCTACCCATTTGTTGAAAAGCTTGTCCCAGGTGCCATCGGTCCAGATGTCCTGCAACGTGTAGTTGACGGCGTCGCGCCACTTGGAATCGTTCTCACGCATGCCGAGCCCGTACGGGCCGCCGCCATACGTCGCCTCCTTGCCGAGCAGGAGGAAATCGTTGGGATTGGCTGCGTTCGCGCGCAGGCCGGCGAGGATGACGGCGTCGGTCGCGAGCGCGTCGACGAGTCCCTGCGACAGCGCCAGGAACGACTCGCCCTGATTCTCGAAGGTCTGCATCTTCGCACCGGGCTGCGCCTCTTGGAAATACTTGATGCTGCCGGCGCCGATCACCGCGCCGACGCGCTTGCCGTTGAGGTCGGCGACCTTGCGGACGCCGCTGTCCTTGCGAACGAGCAGCGTCTGCGGGCTGTAGAAATAGTCGATGGAGAAATCGATGGCATCGTCGCGGCTGCGATAGTGCGTCATGGTGGACGCGACCAGGTCGATGCGGCCCTGCTGCAGGATCGGTATCCGCGTCGCCGAGGTCACGCGCGTCACCTCGAGCCGGGCCTTGAGGCGCTTCGCCATCTCGGTGACGAGGTCGTACTCGAAACCGACGTGGTTCCCCTTTTCGTCGATGAATCCGAAGTACGGCACCTCCATGGTCACGCCGGCCTTCAGCACGCCGGTGTCCTTGATGGTCTGGAGGACCGACTTGCCGCAGTCGGCCGCGATCGACCGCTGTGGCAGTCCGGCCATGCCGGCGCCGGCGGCGACAACCGCGCCTTTCAGGAAGCCACGACGCGAATCGTCCGGAGCGCTGTCGTGGTCGCTCTTCGGCTGCATGCTGGACATCTCATCCTCCTTCGCGCGTCTTCGCGTCTAGTGGGTCAGGATCGTGCTGATGAATCGACGGCTGCGGTCTTCCTTGGGATTGGTGAAGAACCGCGAGGGCTCCTCCATCTCGACGATCTGCCCCTTGTCCATGAATATGACCCGGTCGGCGACCTCTCGTGCGAATCCCATTTCGTGCGTCACGACGAACATCGTCATGCCGTCGCCCGCGAGCGCCGTCATGACGTCCAGCACCTCCTTGATCATCTCGGGATCCAGCGCGGAAGTCGGCTCGTCGAACAGCATGATCTGCGGCTCCATGCAGAGCGCGCGCGCGATCGCGGCGCGCTGCTGCTGACCGCCCGACAGCATGTCCGGATAGGCGTCGCACTTGTCGCCGATGCCGACACGGTCGAGGAGGCGGCGAGCGAGCACCGTGGCCGCATCGCGCGAGAGCTTTCGCACCTTGACCGGCGCGAGGATCAGGTTCTGCAGCACTGTGATGTGCGGGAACAGGTTGAACTGCTGGAAGACCATGCCCACCGTCGTGCTGAGGCGGCGCAGATCCGGTCGCTTCGCGTCGAGGGCGACACCGTTCATGCGAATGCTGCCGCCGTCGACGGGCTCGAGGCCGTCGATACAGCGCAACAGCGTGCTCTTGCCCGACCCGCTGGGTCCGCAGATGACGACGACCTCGCCGCGCGCCACGCTCAGCGTTATCTGCTTCAGCACGTGATTCGCGCCGAACCATTTGTCGAGCCGGTCGACCTCGACCATCGGCGTGCCGGACGGCGCGGCTGCGTCCTGGGACATGTTGTAGCTTTATACTACATTCGCCAGGAACGGCAAACCGCGTCGGCCGCAAGCCTTCGCGGCCGGCTGCCCGCGAAGATCAGCGACGGCTGCGTCCGCTGGCGCGCGGCGCTGCTGCGGCCCCGCGCGGGGAACGCGGCAACGTCGCAAAGAATCGCTTCAGCTCCGGACCGACGCGTTGGAGCTCCGTGCGATGCATCGCGGCGAGCTTGGCGAGCACCTGCCGTCCGCGTGTGGTGAGGCGCAGCTCGACCTTGCGCCGATCGCTGTGCGAGGGCTCGCGCGCGATCAGGCCTTCCTGCTCGAGCCGGTCCACGAGTCCCACCGCGCTGTTGTGCTTGATGAAGAGCTCCTGCGCGAGATCGTTGATCGACACGCGCTGGTCCTCCGGGCATCCGCGCAGCACGAGCATGGCCTGATAGTGCTGCGCCGTGAGCCCGGCGTCGGCGGCCGCGGCTTCGCTGAACCGCAGGAACGCGCGGAGCGCACGGCGAAACGCCGCGAGCTGCGCGTAGTCGGCAGTCGCCAGCCTGAATCGCTGCTCGGCCCGCTTCAGCTGCACTCCGAGAGCCTCCCCAGGCGGATTTTTAGCATGCGTGCACCCCTTGCTGGCCAAAATATCGTCTTCCGATATACTCGCCGGTGTATCGCGCTACGATATATCCAGCTGAAGTCTACACGGAGGAGGAGGACGTCATGCAGGATCACGACTGGAGGAAGCCCCTGGGGGGTCGCCGCGATTTCATCCGCACCAGCCTGGCGGTCGCCGGCGGCCTGGCGCTGCCGGCCGGACTTTCGGGACGGGCGTTTGCGGCGGAGCAGCAGGCGATCGGCACCTACCCTGCCGGCACCAGCGGCGACTCGGTGTTCATCGGCATCAGTGTCCCGCGCACCGGCACCTATGCATTGCAGGGGGAGGACGAGCTCAAGGGTTACCAGCTCGCGGTGGAGCACATCAACTCGGGTCATCCGCTGATCAAGCAGATCTCACCCAAGACCACCAAGGGCGTGCTCGGCAAGGAAGTGAAGTACGGCGTCGCCGACTCCGCCGCCAAGCCGAACGACGCGGTGCAGGCGCAGCAGCGCTTCATCACCGAGAACAAGGCGATCATGATCACCGGTGGCACGTCGAGCGCGGTCGCCGTTGCGCTCAACAAGCTCGCCCAGCGCGAAAAGGTGCTGTTCGTGTGCGGCATCTCCGGCTCGAACGACACCACCGGCAAGGACTGCGTGCGCTACGGCGTGCGCCAGAATTTCTACGGTGAAACGGCCGCCAACGCGATCGGGCCCGCGCTGCTCAAGGCGTACGGCAAGAACAAGAAGGCGGCGTTCATGACGCCGGATTACACGTACGGCCACACGGTCACGAAGTCGGTCAACGATTACCTGACCAAGAACGGCGGCTGGACGATGGTGACCAACCAGGTCTCGCCGCTCGGCGCGCCCGACTACAGCTCGTATCTCACCAACATCGCCAACTCGGGCGCCGAGTTCCTGATCAACGTCAACTGGGGTCACGACGCGGTGCTGTCGACGCAGCAGGCCAAGCAGTTCGGCCTGTTGCCGAAGATGAAGCTGGTGATTCCCTACCAGATCCCGTTCCTCGCGCGCGAAGTCGGCCCGGAGACGACGGCAGGCGTCTTCGCCGCAACCGATTTCTGGTGGACGCTCGAGGACCGCTACCCGATCGCCAAGATGTTCGTGCAGGAGTTCGAGAAGAAGTACGGCTACAAGCCAGAGTGGGGCGCGGAGAACGCCTACATGGAGTTCGCGCTGTGGGCCGAGGCCGTCGAGCACGCCGGAACGTTCTACCCGCCCGACGTCATCAAGTCGTACGAGTCGCCGCGCAAGCTCAATTCGATGGTGGGTGAAGTCGAGTGGCGTGCCGCCGACCACCAGCTGATTCGTCCGGTCATCATCGTCAAGGGCAAGGAGCCCAAGGACATGAAGAACAAGGAGGACTACTGGGAGGTGGTCGAGGTGGTGCCGGGCGCCGGCCTGATGCAGAAGCCCGACGCCTTCGGTTGTAACCTGGGCTCGTACACTTAGTCCCTGGGGCGTTCGCACGCCGTGGAGCCAGGATCTCCGCGGCGCCCCCGTTCGCGACGCGCGCGGCGGTCATGCGCGCGTCGCGCCCCCTAGGCGCGCCATGATCAGCTGGTCCAATTTCCTGTCGCAACTGTTCAACGGCCTGGCGCTCGGCGCGCTGCTCGCGCTCATCAGCTCCGGGCTCACGATCATCTACGGCACGCTCGGCGTGCTGAACCTCGCGCACGGCGCAATGTTCATGCTGGGCGGCTACGCCGGCTACGTCGCGTACCAGGCGAGCGGCTCGTTTCTCGTGGCGCTCGCCGCCGGTACCGTGTTCCTGCTCGTGGTGGGCGTGCTGATGGAGCGCATCGTCATCCGCCACTTCTACGCACGGCCGCACGAGGACCAGCTGCTCGTCACCTTCGGCATCGGCATCTGCCTAGTCGAGATCGTTCGCCTCGCCTTCGGAAGCCAGTCGCTCACCGTCCCGGCACCGAAGCTGCTGTCGGGCATCACCTCGCTCGGTGTGATGTTCTACCCGACCTACCGCCTCGCCGTGGTCGGCATCGTGACCGTCGCGCTGATCGCCCTCTTCATCGTGCTGTACCGCACCCGGCTCGGGCTGATCGTGCGCGCCGGCATCGAGGATTCGACGATGGTCGACTCGCTCGGGATCAACGTGTCGCGCGTCTTCATGGTGGTGTTCGGCATCGGTGCGATGGCCGCGGGGTTCGCCGGCATCGTCAACGCGCCGGTGGTGTCGCTCACGCCCGATGTCGGCGAGGCGATCCTGGTCCAGACCTTCGTCGTCGTTGTCATCGGCGGCGTCGGCTCGTTTCCTGGCGCGGTGCTCGGCGGACTCATCGCCGGCGAGATCGTGAGCATCACGTCGATGTTCAACCCGGGGTACGCGTACGTCACGCTGTTCGCGGCGATGACGCTGGTGCTGATGGTGCGTCCGCGCGGTCTCCTGGGCATGCGTGGCCGTGAATAAGGGCACGACGACCGCCCGCCGCCGCCCGCCGTTCATGGTCGAGGTGCTGACCGCGCTCGGCCTCGCCGCCGCGCCGTTCGTGCTGCCCTACCTGGGATTCGCACCGAACACCGTCAACCGCGTCCTCGTGTGGGGCCTGTTCGGCATCGGCTTCGACATCCTGTTCGGCTACACCGGGTTGCTGTCGTTCGGCCAATCGGCGCTGTACGGAACAGGCGGCTTCGTCGCGGCCTATCTCCTCACGCAGGCGGGCTTCCCGCATGTCGTCCTGGCGCTGCTGATCGGCACGGTCGCGGCGGCGGCGGTGGGGTACCTCGTCGGCCTCATCGCATTGCGCCGCACCGGCATCTACTTCGCGATGATCACGGTGGCGATCGCGGAGGTGTTCTATTTCGTCGAATTCAATCCGCTGTCGCAATGGACCGGCGGCGAGAACGGCCTGCCCGGCGTCCCGACGCCGACGCTCCACCTCGGCTTCACCACGATCCATTTCACGACCGGATGGTCGCTCTATCCCTTCCTCGCGTTCTGCTATTTCGTCGGCATCGTGATTGCGTTGCGCATCGTGCGCTCGCCGGTCGGCGCGATCCTGCGCTCCATTCGCGAGAATCCGTTGCGATCGGCCGCGCTCGGACACAGCATCCACGCCTACAAGCTCACCGCGTTCGTCATCGCGGCCGCGTACGCCGGCCTGGCCGGTGGCCTGCTCGGCGTGCTCCAGGCGTTCATGCCGCCCGAAGCGTTCACGTTCGACACGTCGGGCCAGCTCGTGATGCAGACGGCCATCGGCGGGCGCGGCACGCTTTTCGGACCGCTCGTCGGCGCGGCCGTGTGGCTGTTCCTGCAGGACTTTCTCCAAGCGACGCTGTCGCTCGGCGCGGCATGGAAGCTCGTGCTCGGCGTCGTGTTCGTGCTGCTCGTCTGCTTCCTGCGCCAGGGGATCATCGGTGGCGTCGCGGAGCTCTACCGCTTCGCGCGCGGCAGACGACCGAAGGCGAGCGACGAGCTCGCGGCGTCGTACGACGACGACGAAGAAGGTGCGCCGGCCGCGCCTGAATCGCCCCCTGCCCTTCCGATTCCGAAGCTGCGTCGCGCTGCCAAAGGCGACGCGGGGCCGATCCTGCAGACGGTCGACCTCACCAAGCACTTCGGCGGCGTCCTCGCCAACTCGGGCATCGATTTCTCGGTGAACCGCGGCGAGGTGCGCGGCATCATCGGCCCGAACGGCGCGGGCAAGACCACATTCTTCCGCATGCTGACGTGCGAGATGCACCCGACGTCCGGCAAGATCCTCTTCGAAGGTCGCGACATCACCGGCATGAGCGTGACCGACGTGTGCCAGCTCGGCCTCACCAAGAGCTACCAGGTGAACCAGCTGTTCAACCGGCTCACGGTGCGCGAGAACGTCACGATCGCCGCGCTCGCCGCGCTGCGGGGCAAGTTCCGGTTGGACGCCCTGCGCAGGCTGTCGAAGATCGCGCACCTCGACGAGCAGGTGCATCACACGCTCGCGCTGGTGAACCTCGTCGGCCGCGCCGACGCGCGGGTGTCGGAGCTCGCGTACGGCGAGAAGCGCCGCCTGGAGATCGGCCTCGCGCTCGCGTCCTCGCCGAGCCTGCTGCTGCTCGACGAACCGCTTGCCGGCATGAGCCCACGCGAGCGCGCCGAAACGGTGAAGCTGCTGAAATCCATCGGGCGCGACCGCACCATGATCATCGTCGATCACGACATGGACGCGCTCTTCGAGCTCGCCGAGCGCATCACCGTGCTACAGGAAGGACGCGTGCTCGCCGAAGGCAGCGCGATGGAGATCAAGGCGAACAGCAAGGTGCAGGAAGCGTACCTGGGCGGCGTGCACGCCGAGGCGGACGTCAAATGAGCCTCCTCGCGGTCGACCGCCTCAACAGCTACTACGGCGACTCTCACATCCTCTTCGACGTGTCGCTGCGCGTCGAGCGCAACGAGGTCGTGGCGCTGCTCGGCCGCAACGGCGCCGGCAAGAGCACGACGCTGAAGAGCCTGATGGGCGTGGTGACGCCGCGCACGGGCTCGGTGATGCTCGACGGCGTCGACATCGCGGGCCGCAAGAGCCATGCGATCGCGCGCGCGGGCATGCAGCTCGTGCACGAGGACCGCCGCATCTTCGGCAGCCTCGACGTCGAGGAGAACCTCGTGCTTGCCGGCCTCACCGCGCCCAACCGGTGGCCGCTCGACCGCATCTACGGCATGTTTCCACGCCTCAAGCAGCGGCGGACCAGCCGCGGGACCGACCTGTCGGGCGGCGAGCAGCAGATGCTCGCGATCGCTCGGGCACTTGTCCGCGATCCCAAGATCCTGCTGCTCGACGAGCCGTTCGAGGGCCTGGCACCCGTCATCGTGCACCAGCTCGTGGAGGCATGCCGCACGCTCGCCGCGGCCGGCCAGACGATCGTGATCGTCGAGCAGAATCTCGCCGCCACGCTTTCGCTCGCCGAGCGCGTGTACATCCTGAACAACGGACACGTGGTCCACGAAGGCCCCGCGCACGATCTCACGCAGCGGCACGAGGTGTTGCACCGCTATCTCGGCGTCTAGCGCCCTCTAGGAAAGCGCGCCGGACCCGTACTTTCCGAGCAGCAGCTCGCCGCGATGAAAGCGCTCGATCGAATACGGCGCGAGCGACACGTCGGTCGGGAGACCGAGCGCCTCCTGCGCAAGCACGCGTCCCACGACGGGAGACAGCTTGAAGCCGTGTCCCGAGAAGCCGTATCCCACGACCAGGCCTTCGATGCCGGGCAGGCGCCCGAGCACGGGGTTCCAGTCGGGCGTGACGTCGTAGACGCCGGTCCACGAGGTTGCGAGGCCCGCTGTCTCGTACGCGGGGAAGCGCGCGGCGACCTGCGCGCCGATGTCCCCGACGATCTCCATCGAAACGGGGCCCTGCTCGATGTCGGGCTCGGCGAGCGTCTCGCCCGCGGTCCCCTCGCTCACGAGCATCTGCGATCCGCCGTAGCTGCGGCAATACAGCATGCCCGGTGATGCGAGGTCCTTGAAGACCGGCATCGAATGCGTGTATGGGGCGGACGCTTCGAGCGCGAGCACGATGTGCCGCTCGGGCGTGACCGGCATCGCCATGCCGACGTCGCGCTCCATCTCGCGGCTCCAGATGTTCCGTGCACTGACCATCCGCGCGCAGGCGAGACGGCCGCGACTCGTTTCAACGCCGACCACGCGACCACCCTCCATCACCAGCGCATCGGCGCGCACACCCTCGCGAAACACGACGCCCCTGCGGCGCGCTGCCTTCGCGAATGCCTGCGTGACGAGATACGGGTCGGCGAAGCCCGCATCCGGCTCGAACGCGATGAGTGCCGCGTCCTCGAAGTGCGCGATCGGCAGGCGTGCGTGCGCCGCTTGCCGGTCGACGACCTCCACCGCGATGCCCATGCCGCGCTGTGCGGCAACCGAGGCTTCGAGCGCCTGCGCCTTGGCGCCATCCGGCGCGGCGATCATGTACCCGCACCGGACGAGCCCGCAGGACGCCTCGGCATCCTCGACGTACTCCGCGAAACGGCTGAACACGTCCCACGATTTGCGCGCCAGCTCGACGTTCTCGCGCACGGAATAGTGCGTGCGCAGGATCCCGGACGACTGCGACGTCGTGCCGTTCCCGATGGCGTTGCGCTCGAGGACGACGACCTTGCCGGCGCCGAGCCGCGCGAGATGGAACGCCACCGAGGCGCCCACCACACCGGCGCCGATCACGACGACGTCGCACGATTCCATCGTGGCGCTCAACTCCAGGGAAAAGGGCTGTTGCTGACCGGGTGCAGCCGGCCTTCGGCGTAGCGCGAGAAGCGGAACGGCTCGAGCAGCGCGCGCCTGCCGCCGAGCAGCTCGTCCGCGACGAGATCGCCGACGCCGATCATCTTGAAACCGTGGTTCGAGTCGGCGATCACGTACACGTTCTCGCGGAAGCGATCGAACACGGGAAAGCTGTCGGGCGTGAAGCAGCCGATGCCGCCCGACGGCTCCTTCCTGTAGGCACCATGCTGGCCCTCGAAGCGCTTCTGGCAGAACGCGAGCGCCGAGGTCCACATGTCGGCGAAGTTGTCGGTTACCACGAACTCGGGCGATTTGGGGCCATACGGATCCACGCGCACCGCGTCGGCGGGGCGATCGACGGCGGCAGGCATGGCACCCCCCTGGATGCCGCCGAAATGAAAGTCCGGCTTGTAGTACAAGCCCCACAGCTTGTCGGTGATGAGCGTGCCGTCCCGGTCCGAGTGCAGCGGCGCATCGGTGTCGACGTGGATCACCGGCGGCATCGCGCCGTCGTTCGTCTTCTGGAAGTTCGGGTCGACGCCGAGCGTTCCTTCCTGAAGCGCCATGTAATGCCACATCGGAATGCCGTGATTGAGCTTGCCGTCGCGTCCCTTGATCGTGATGGTCTTCGGAAGATCCAGCATCGTCCAGATGGAGTTGATCCACGGGCCGACGCCGACCACGATCTCGTCGCAGGCGATCGTGCCGGACGTCGTCTCGACGGCGGCGATGCCGCGACCGCTTTGCGAGGGCTTCATGTCCTTGACTTCGACGCCCTCGACGATCTCCACGCCCGCGGCGCGCGCCTTGCGCGCCAGGCCGTGCATCGACGCCATGTTGTTCGCGTATCCGCCGCGCTTCTCGTGCAGCACCGAGGTGATGTTGCGCGCCTGCCAGTCGTGCAAGAGTCCCTTCATGTAGCGCATCGAGTCGGCTTCGCCCTCGACGAACACCGACTCGTAGCCGATCGCCTTCTGCTGCTCGTAGATCGTGCCGACCTGCGCGTGCATGACCTCGGGGCTGATCTGCATGTAGCCGACGGGATGGTAGCTGTATGCGGCCGGGTCGCTCTCCCATACCGACACGCAGTGCGACATGAGCTCGCGCATGGCCGGCTGGTAGTAGTTGTTGCGAACCACGCCGCAGGCGATGCCCGACGCGCCGGCGCCGATCGCGGTCTTGTCGATGACGACGATGCGCGTGCCGTGCGCGCCGACGGTGACGCCGCGCGCGGCGAGCTTGTGCGCGAGATGCATGGCGGTGGAAAGGCCATGCACGCCGGCACCGATGACGACGTATTTCGCTTGAGAGGGAAGTGTGCTCATGTCGTGATGTTCGCAGCAACGGGAACGGTCGGATGCACGTAATGCGACGTCGGGTGGCCCGCAGCCGTCAGGAGCTCCTCGACGAGCGCGGGCCCTGCGTCGTCGTCCGGCAGCGCGGCGACGAGCGCTTCGATCCGCGCCGTGCGGGCTTCACCAAGGATCGGCGACGCAAGCGCCCGGTACTTCGCCGAGAGCTCGCCATCGGACAGCGGATTCTCCGGACCGCCGCGCGCCTGCGTGGGCGGCGAGAGCAGCACGCGTCCGTCCCGAAGCTCGATGCGAACGCGTGCCCATCGCTCGGCGGGAAAGCGCCGGGAGAATTCCTCGGCGTGCACGAGGCGCGTGAGCGCCAGCAACCGCGCGATAGGCGCATCACCCGGGGCCGCGTTCACTTCGTCGGCGCCCACGCGGCCCGTGACGAGCGCGGCGGCCACGGCATACGTCACGCTGTATTGCGCCTCGTCGCTGGTAGCGGGCACGAGGCAGCGCGATCCCAGCGCAATGGCCTCGCGGAAGCTTTCGATGACAATTGAGGTGATATGGGACGCGTCGATACCGTGCTCGCGGCGCAAGGCAAGCGCTGCCTCGATGGCGGGCTGCGCCCATCGACACACGGGATAGGCCTTGAAGTATTGCTCGCGGATGCGGTAGCGCGTGCCGAGATCGCCCCAGTACGCCGGCTCGCGCTCGACCGTGATCGCGGGCGCGCCCGTATAGCCCTCGGCCGCAAGCAGCGTCGCTGAAACGCCCGCATGCGCGCCCCACGACGATCCGTCCTTCAGCATCGAGGGTGCTTCGCACACACGCAGGATCTGGCCGCGCGGCCCCCAGTATTCGGCGATGCCGAGCGCATGTCGCAACTGCGCTTCGTCCATGCCGTATCGCCTTGCGCCGAGCGCCGCGCACGCCAACGCGTTCCACGCGCCCGAGCAGTGATAGTCGGCGACGCTGGCGTGCAGCGCGATGCCCGCCCGCGTTCCGATCTCGTAACCCAGGACGATGCCGCAGAGCAGCTCGCGGGCGTCGACGGGCTGATCGTCCGCGTAGGCCAGCAGGGCCGGCAGCACGGCGACCCCCGCATGCCCCTTGGTGAGCACGTGCCCGTCGTGAGCGTCGAGGGCGTCGATCGTCGCGGCACCCGCGAAGGCGGCACCCGGGAGGCTCGCTCGGCGGCCGTCGAAGAGCAGACGCGCGCTGCGGCGACGGCCCGCCATATGCTCGACCGCGTGATCGCAGGCAAGCCGTGCCGACGGCAGCGTCGAGCCCGCTGCCGCCACACCGACGAGGTCGAGCACGCAGCGCCGCGCGCACGCCACCACGTCCGACGGCAGCGCATCGAAGCGCATGCCCAGGATGAAGCGACCCGCGCGCGACGCGAGCGCGTGCTCGGGCATCGCTAGATCAATCCGTGCTGCTTCAGGAAGGTCTCGGCGACCTCCTCGGGCGTCTTCTTGTCGACGTCGACGCTGGCGTTGAGCTTCGCCATCGTCTCGTTGTCGAGCTTCGCCGAGACGGCGTTGAGCGCGTCGGCGAGCTTCGGGTTCTTGTCGAGCACTTCCTTGCGCACGACGGGCGTCATGTTGTACGGCGGCGCGTAGTGCTTGTCGTCGCGCAGCACCACGAAGTTGAACGCCGGGATGCGACCGTCGGTCGCGAATACCACTCCGGAGTCGACCTGCCGGTCCTTCAGCGCCTGGTACACGAGGCCGGTGTCCATGCGCTTCACGTTTTCGCGGTCGAGCTCGAAGCCGTAGGTCTTCTGCCAGCCGGGCAGGCCGTCGGGCCGCGAGTAGAACTCGGCGTTCGATGCGAAGGTGAGCTTGGCCCCGCCGTTCACGGCCTTGGCGAAGTCCGACATGGTGGCGATGCCGCGCTTCTTCGCGTCGTCGGCATTCATCGCGAACGCGTAGGTGTTGTTCGCCTGGGACATGTCGAGCCACACGATGCCCTTGGCGGCGTCGACCTCCTTGATCTTCTTGTACGCGGCGTCCGCCGAGTCGAAGCGGTCCGTGATCTTGTTGAAGACCTGCAGGCCCGTCCCGGTGTATTCCCAGTACACGTCGACCTGCCCGTTCTCGAGCGCGCTGCGCACGGCCGCGCTCCCCATCCCGGCCTTGCGCTCGGGATTGAAGCCCTTGGCCTTCAACAGCGCGACCGTCATGGCCGTCATGATCTGCTGCTCGGTGAACGCCTTGCCGCCGACCACGATGGTCTGCGCCGACACGGCGGTCGCGAGAAGCGCCGTTCCCAGGAACAACATCGCCTTGCGCATCGTCTCCTCCTTCATGAAGCGCGCAGCGGGTTGACGCCGCGCGGCACGAGCCAGTATTGCGCCTGGCCGAATACGAAATCGACCGCCACGGCCAGAAGCGCCGTGGGGATCGCGCCGGCCAGCATCATCCCGAATTCCTGCAGGTCGATGCCGGTGAAAATGAGTTCGCCCAGGCCCCCGCCGCCGATCAGGAACGCGATCGGCGCGGTGCCCACGTTGATGGCCATCGCGGTGCGCACGCCCGCGAAGATCACGAACATGGCGTTCGGCAGCTCGACGCGTCGAAGGATCGTCGTGGGGCTCATGCCCATCCCTTGCGCGGCATCGACCAGGTGATGCGGGACCGCGCGGATGCCGACGTACGTGTTGCGAATGATCGGCAGCAGCGTCGCAATCCACAAGCCCACGATGGCGGAGAGCGCGCCGATTCCGAGCACGGTCATGATGAGCGCCAGCTTGCCCAGCGTGGGGATCGCGGTGCCCATGTTCACGACCTGAATCGTCGCTTCCGCGTATCGGCGCATCCAGGGCCGCGACAGCCAGATGCCGAGCGCGACGCCGCTCACGATGGCGAGCGAGCCCGACACGCCAACCAGCACGAGGTGCTGCTTCGTCAGATACACGACGTCCTTGCGATACCGCAGCATGTCGTTCCACATCCCGCTCGCCACCAGGCCCCACACGATGGACAGCGCGATGGCGCCGAGCACCACGTACGGCACGAGCGATCGCTGCGGCACCATCGATATCGACAGCGTGCGCAGCATCACCGCGCTCCCAGGCGCGTGGCGACGGCGGCGCGCGTCACGGTGCCCACGATCCGGCCGGACTCGTCGACACACGGCAGCGCATCGACGCCGTGCTCGAGAAAGAGCGTCGCCACGCGGCGCAGGTCGTCCGTCGTGCTCACCGTAGGCCCGGCACCGGCACCGTTGGGCGCGCCCATCACCTCCGACACGGCGATACGGCGCAGTCGCTTGAGGGTGCGGTCGCTGCCGACGAAGCCACGCACGAAATCGTTGGCGGGCCGGCCGAGCAGCTCGTCGGGCGGCGCGAATTGCTCGAGCTTGCCGGCGCGGAAGATCGCGATGCAGTCGGCCATCTTGACCGCCTCGTCGATGTCGTGGCTCACGAACAGCACGGTCTTGCGCAGCGCCTTCTGCATGCGCAGGAACTCGTCCTGGATCACCTCGCGGTTGACCGGATCGACGGCGCCGAACGGCTCGTCCATGAGGAGCACTGGAGGATCGGCCGCGAGCGCGCGCGCGACACCCACGCGCTGCGCCTGACCGCCCGAGAGCTCGCTCGGATAGCGATCCAAGAATTCACCCGGGTCGAGCGCGAGCATCGCGAGGAGCTCCTCCGCGCGCTTGCGCGTGCGCGCGGCGTCCCAGCCCAGCAGCCGCGGAACCACACCGATGTTCTGCGCCACGGTCATGTTCGGGAAGAGGCCGATCTGCTGGATCACGTAGCCGATGGTTCGACGCAGCGCGACGGCATCGACGCTGCCCGTGTCGCGGCCTGCGATGGTGATCCTCCCCGAGGTCGGCGTCACGAGCCGATTGATCATGCGCAGCGTCGTCGTCTTGCCGCAGCCGGAGGGGCCCAGCAGCACGCACGTCGCGCCTTCCGGCACCTCGAGCGTCACGTTGGACACCGATGCCACGTCGCCATGCGACGTGTGATAGACCTTGGTGAGCGCGTCGAGCCGGATCACGGACGCACCGCCGGCCCCTTGGGGGCGAGGCGCCGCTGCAGCCACAGCAGCGCCGTGTCCGCCACGATCGCCAGCAGCGCGAGCGCCAGTGCGCCGGTCAAGAGCTGTCGCACGTCGGTCTGCGAGATGCCGCGCGAAATGAATGTGCCGAGGCCGCCGGCGCCGATGTACGCAGCGATGGCGGTCACGCCGATGTTGACGACGACCGAGATGCGCACGCCCGCGATGATCACCGGCATGGCGAGCGGAATCTCGACGCGCCACAGCCGCTGCAGCGTCGACATGCCCATTCCCATCGCGGCCGACCGCAGTGCCGGGTCGATGTTGCGGATCGCCGTGTAGGTATTGCGCACGATCGGCAACTGCGCGTACAGCATGGCCGCGATGACGGCCGGGAGATAGCCGATGCCGTGGCCGATCTTGGACAGCAGCGGAATCAGCACGCCGAAGAGCGCGATGGAGGGAATCGTCATGACGATCGACCCGAGGTAGAGCACGGTATCGGCGGCGCTCTGGTTGCGCGTGATCGCAATGCCGATCGGCACGCCGGTGAGGATCGCCACGCCGACGGCGACGCTGACGATCGAAAGATGCTCGATCGTGCGCTCGCCGATCATCGGCAGGTTCCCCATGATGAAGTGCAGCGTCTCCATCGCTCCTTCGCCTCGCGCCGGCCAGCTTATTCGCGCCGCCTCGGCGCAAGTTGCCCGGATGCGACGTCCGCTGGCCCACGCAGGACGCGCGGTGTCGCAGCCGGGACATTTTGCGTCGGAACGCGGCGCGCCGCCATGGGCAGTCCGATGCCATAGTCGCCGCACGCTTCCAAGGAGCCTTCATGAACCCGTCACGTCCCCGCCCCTTGTTGGACCAGCTCGCCGCCGGCCCCGTCATCTGCGCCGAAGGCTATGTCTTCGAGCTGGAGCGTCGCGGCTACCTTCAGGCCGGCGCGTTCGTGCCCGAGGTCGTGATGGAGCATCCCGAGGCCGTCCTGCAGCTGCACCGCGACTTCGTGCATGCGGGGTCCGACGTGGTCGAGGCACTCACCTATTACGCGCACCGCGAGAAGCTGCGCGTGATCGGCCGCGAGGCCGATCTCGAGCCCATGAACCGCCGCGCGCTCGAGATAGCCCATGCGGTCGCGCACGAGACCGGCACGCTGTTCGCCGGGGACATTTGCAACACCAACATCTACGATCCCGCCGATGCGGCGTCGCACAAGGCGGTGCGCGCCATGTTCGAGGAGCAGGTTGAGTGGGCGGTCGACGCGGGCGTCGACTTCGTCATCGGCGAGACGTTCTCGTATGCCCAGGAGGCGCTGATCGCCACCGACGTGGTGAAGAAGGCGGGCGCGACTGCGGTGATCACGCTGGCGATGCACCAGGCGGACGTCACGCGCGAGGAATGGCCCGTGGACGACGCGTGCAGGCGGTTGCAGGATGCCGGTGCCGACGTCGTGGGCCTCAACTGCATTCGCGGTCCCGCGACGATGATGCCGCTCCTCGAGCGCGTTCGCGCGGCGATCGACGTTCCCATGGCCGCGCTTCCCGTGCCGTATCGCACGACACCTTCACAGCCGTCGTTCCAGTCGCTGCGCGATGCGCACTATTCGCCACCGGGCGAGCGCCCGTTCCCCATCGCGCTCGACCCGTTCACGTGCAACCGGTTCGAGATCGCCGATTTCGGGCGCGAGGCGCTGGCGCTTGGCATTCGCTACCTCGGCGTCTGCTGCGGCGCGGGCCCCCATCACGTTCGTGCGCTCGCCGAGTCCGTCGGCAAACGTCCGCCCGCAAGCCGTTATTCGGCCGACATGTCGAAGCACGCGTTCCTCGGCTCGCACGAGCGCATCCGCAAGGTCCAGAAGGACTACGCCGACAAGCTGTAGTCTCGCGGCGCCCTGAACCTCAGGGCCGCACGCCGGCGCGCTCGTCGCTCGGCTTGCGTCCGTACGTCGCGCGATAGCGGCGGCTGAAGTGCGAGGCGGACGTGAAGCCCGACGCGACGGCCACGTCCAGGATCGGCTTCGTCGTTTGCAGGAGCAGGGCACGCGCGCGGGCGAGGCGAAGCTTCATGTAGTGGCGGCTCGGCGTGTCGCGCAGGTACCGAGCGAACAGCCGCTCGAGCTGCCGCGGCGACAAGCCGACCGCGCGCGCGATGTCGTGCACCGACTGCGGCTCGTCGGCGGCCGCTTCCATGAGATCCACCGCGGCGATCAGGCGCTCGTTGGCCACGCCGATGCGGCTTTGCACCGCCATGCGCTGCGAATCGTGCGTATCGCGAATGCGCGGATGAATGAACTGCTCGGACACGCCGTTGGCTAGCGTCCGGCCGTGCTGGTCGGTGACCAGCTGCAGCATGAGGTCGAGCGCCGACGTGCCGCCCGAGCAGGTGTAGCGGTCGCCGTCGATCGCCAGGATGTCGGGCATGGTCTTCGCGCGCGGATAGCGATCGGTGAACGCGGCGAGATTCTCCCAGTGCACTGCGCACCGGCGCCCGTCGAGAAGCCCCGCATCGGCGAGCGCATAGGCGCCCAGGCTGATGCCGCCCAATGCCGTTCCAGTCCGCGCGAGCGCGCGCAGCCATTTCGTGACGGACGGCGGCTGCGTCTCCTGCGTGCCGGCGCACACGAGGAGCAGGTCGAGCTTCGCGTCCGCGCCCACCGCCCCGTGCACGGCGACCTCGACGCCGTTGCTCGCGATCACCGGTCGGCCGTCGCGCGAATAGAACGACCAGCCGTACAGCGTCGAGCCGCTCAACCGGTTGGCGGCGCGCAGCGGCTCCAGCGCCGCGGCGAACGCCATCATCGGAAACTGCGCAACCAGGAGAAAGCCGACGTGATAGACGTGCGAGTGACGCCGTGGCCGGGCTGCCGGGGACATGCGGGCGATGGTAGCGCAGTCGCCAGTCGTTGCAGCGGCGCGCCGCTCGGGCGGCGGTAGGATGCACGCTTCGCGCTCGCCATCCACCGTCCAACATGAACATCGGAATGATCGGCGTCGGCCTCATGGGCCATGGCATCGCCACGAATCTCCAGAAGCACGGACATCGGCTGTGCCTCCTCGAGCACGCCGGCAACCAGCCGCTCGAAACGCTGCTTGCGGGTGGCGCGACCACGCGAGCCACACCGCGTGACGTGGCCGCCGAATCCGACCTCGTCATCCTGTGCGTTACGGGCACGCCGCAGGTCGAGGCGGTCGTCCTCGGCGCGAACGGTGTGCTCGAAGGCCTGCGACGGGACGAGATCGTGATCGACTGCTCCACGGCCGTTCCAACGTCGACGCAACGCGTGGCGGCTGCCGTGCACGACGCAGGAGGCCGCTTTCTCGATGCGCCGATGACGCGCACGCCGAAGGAGGCCGCGGAAGGCCGGCTCAACCTGCTGGTCGGCGGCGAGCGCGACGTGTTCGAGCAATGCCTGCCGGTGCTGCGCTGCTTCGCGGAGAACATCACGCACGTGGGGCCCGTCGCGTCGGGGCATCGCATGAAGCTGCTGCACAACTTCGTCTCGCTCGGAACGATCGCATTGCTGTCGGAAGCCGCCGCATGCGCACTCGACGCGGCTATCGCGCCACAGGTCTTCATCGAAGTCCTGGCGAGCGGCGGCGGCGGGGGCACGGCGTTGAAGCGCCTCGCGCCCTATCTCGTCGGCGGGGATTCGTCCGGGCTGCGTTTTGCGATGGGCAACGCACGCAAGGACCTCGGCTACTACCACACGATGGCCGAGGACGCGGGCGCCGCACGGAGCATCGCGGCCGCGGTGCTGCAGACGTTCGCAGGCGCCGTCGATGAGACCGGACCCGATCGATTCGTTCCCGAGCTGGTCGCGCTCCTGCAGCACGCGCGTCGCGACAATGACCGTGCGTGACCGACGCGCACGCGCGAGCGCGCAGGACCGGAGTGCTCGCGTTGACCGTCGTCGCAAGCGGCCACTATACTGGTCGGATCGTCCGACAATCGACTGACATGGCTTCCTGACAGGCGCGCAATGGCAACCGTCTTCTGCATGGCCGCGACGCCGTTCACCCCGAACGGCGGGATCGACGAGGCCGCGCTCCGCGCGCATCTCAGACGCATGGTTGCCGCCGGCGTCGGCGTCTATCTCGGCAGTGGCGGCGCCGGTGAAGGCCACGCGTTGCAGCCGCAGGAGCTGCGTCGCATCTACGACATCGGCGTCGAGGAATGCCGCGGGCGCGTACCGGTGCATGCGAATCCGCCCGAGCCGCGCACCGCCGCCGCGATGCTGGAGCTCGCGCGTCATGCAGTCGAAGCGCAGGTCGATGTCGTGCAGCTGTATCCGATGGACGCTGGACATGCCATGCGGCCGACGACGGCGGAGCAGCAGGCGTACTACGACGACCTTCTGTCCCTCATCGACCATCCGGTCGCGCTCTCGGTGCATGTTTACGCCGGCTACATGGCGCCCGTGGCGTTGCTCGCCAAGCTCGCCCGCGACTACCCCCAGGTGGTCGCCGTCAACGTGATCGGCGCGCCGCTTTCGTACTTCGTGGAATTGCGCGACGCGCTGCCTTCGCGAGTCGCGCTCAACGTGCGACTCGCCAATGCGATCGAAGGCTACGCGCTCGGCGCACGCGGCTTTCTGGCCGCGGAGCCGAACCTCGTGCCGCAGCTTTGCCGCGCCCTGGTGGAGCGGACCGCGGCGAGCGATGTGAACGGCGCCGGCGATGCTCTCGCGCGCCTGACGCGCCTTTCCAGCATCGTGAATCGATGGGCACCCTCGACGGCGCGCTGGGTCAAGATGGCGATGAAGGTCCTCGATCTGCCGGGCGGGCGTGGCGGCCTGCGCAAGCCCTATCTCATGCCGCCGGCCTCCGAGCTGAACGAAATGGCAGCCGCAATCGCCGCGTTGCAGATCGACGAGCTCGCGGGATGCGCCGCCGCGCTGCGCTGGGATTGGCGCGGCGGGGACCTGCCTGAGCGCACGGCAGGCGCGTGAGCCCCGAGCGTTTCGACCTCGTTGCCATCGGCGGCGGCCTTGCGGGCTTGACGGCCGGCCTCCGCGCGCTGGAGCTCGGCGCGCGTGCAGCGGTGCTGGAGTGCTCGGACGATCCCCGTCATCTTTGCGCATCGCGCGTCAACGGCGGCATCCTGCATGTCGCCTTTCGCAGCGTGCGCACCGAGCCGTCCGCGCTCGAGCATGCCATCGCCGACGCCACGCGCGGGTGTGCCCAGCCACGCCCGGCCCGGGCGCTCGCGAGCAATGCGGCACGCGCCACGGAGTGGCTCGCGAGCTGCGGCGCGCAATACACGCGCATCGAGCCCGACGAAGGCTGGAAGGATCGCATCCTGTCGCCTGCAGGCTTCTATGCGAGCAACGGCTTCGCCTGGAGGGACCTCGGCCCGGACCGCGTGATGGTCGAGCTCGAAGCGCGCATTGAGCGCAGTGGCGGAGCGCTGATTCGCGGCGCGCGCGCGACGGGACTCGTGGTGCGCAACGGACGGTGCATCGCCGTCGAGGTCGACGACCGCATTCTCGATTCGGACGCCGTCGTCCTCGCGGACGGCGGCTTTCATGGCAATCGCGACATGCTGCGCCGATTCGTCACGCCGCACCCCGAGTCGCTCAAGCTGCGAGGCCCCGGCTCCGCGTACGGCGACGGCATACGCTTCGCCGAAGCGGCCGGCGCGCGGCTCGTCGGGATGGAGGCGTTCTACGGTCACCTGCTGAGCGCGGACAGTCTGAACCGCGACGGACTGTCGCCGTTTCCGTTCCTCGATCTTCTCGCGACCACCGGCATGATCGTCGGCATGGACGGCAAGCGATTCGTGGACGAGGGACGCGGCCCGCATGCCATGGCCAACGCGCTCGCGCGGCACGGCACCGGCATCGGGATGGTCGTGTTCGACGATGCGATGTGGCGCTCGGCCGGCCGCGATTTCTTCTGTCCGCCGAACCCGAATCTCGTGGAGCGCGGCGGGACGCTGCACGCGGCGCGGGACATGCCGACGCTCGCGCGGAAGGCTGGCTTGCCGCCGGACGCCTTGCGCCACGCGATCGGATCGCGCAGCCTCGGACACGCGTCCATGGATCATTCGATCGACGCACGACGCGCCAAGTATGGCGCGATGCCCTTCGCCACGCCGCCCTTCTACGCTGCGCCCGCGTGCGCCGGCATCACGCACACGATGGGTGGGGTGGCCGTCGACGAGCACGCGCGCGTGCTCGACACGCGCGATCGCCCGATTCCCGGGCTGTACGCCGCGGGCGCGACCTGCGGCGGCCTCGAAGGCGGACCCGATGCCGCGTACGTCGGCGGGCTCGTGCCCGCGGTGGTGTTCGGCCTGCTAGCCGCGGAGCACGCCGCGACGGCGCGTCGTCAGTCGGACTGACCTCGCGCGCCGGGAGAGTCCTTGGCGAGCTCGATCCGCGCGATCACATCCATGTGCACCTCGTCCGGGCCGTCGGCAAGGCGGATCGCACGGGCGAGCGAGTACGCGGCCGCCAGGAAGAAATCCGACGAAACACCCGCGCCACCGTGCGCCTGGATCGCTCGATCCACGACGCGGCATGCCATGCGCGGCGCGACCACCTTGATCATCGCGATCTCGGCGCGCGCCGCCTTGTTGCCCACCTCGTCCATCATCCGGGCCGCGTGCAGCGTGAGCAGGCGCGCCTGGTCGATCTCCATGCGGCTTCGCGCGATCTCCTGCCGCATGCCGCCGTGCTCGGCCAGCGGCTTGCCGAAAGCGACGCGATTGCGCGCGCTCGCACGTGAGCTCGAGCGCGCGCTCGGCAAGACCGATGAGGCGCATGCAATGATGAATGCGCCCGGGGCCGAGGCGGCCTTGGGCGATCTCGAATCCGCGTCCTTCGCCGAGCAGGAGATTGCCCGCCGGCACGCGCACGTCCTCGAACGCGATCTCCGCATGCCCGTGCGGGGCGTCGTCGTAGCCGAACACCGTGAGCCTGCGGCGGACGTGCACCCCGGGCGTATCGAGCGGCACCAGGATCATCGATTGCTGCCGATGCGGCGGCGCCGATGCATCCGTCTTGCCCATGAAGATCGCGATCTTGCAACGCTTGTCCGGTGCGCCGGACGTCCACCACTTCGTCCCGTTGATCACATAGTCGTCGC
>Ga0157369_10002734_pt1 | contig 21063 bp, 10 predicted proteins | sample C25metaG_FD_113461 | JGI IMG/M metagenome (GOLD analysis project Ga0157369, IMG submission 113461) | Corn rhizosphere microbial communities from Kellogg Biological Station, Michigan, USA - C2-5 metaG | ecosystem: Host-associated > Plants > Roots > Rhizosphere > Soil | place: USA: Michigan...
CTCGAAAACCATGCTGCTGCCCAAGCTCAATGATCTGGTCGATACGCGCATGGCGCAGAAAATCGCCCAGATCAGCGGCGTCGGCATGGTCAGCATTGCCGGCGGCCAGCGTCAGGCCGTGCGCATCAAGGTCAACCCCGAGGCACTCGCGGCCAACAGCCTGAACCTGTCCGACGTGCGCACTTTGATCGGCGCCTCCAACGTCAACCAGCCAAAAGGCAATTTCGACGGCCCGACCCGGGTGTCGATGCTCGATGCCAACGACCAACTGACCTCGCCCGAGGATTACGCCAACCTGATCCTCGCCTACAAGAACGGCGCGCCATTGCGGCTCAAGGACGTGGCGGAAATCGTCGACGGCGCCGAGAACGAACGCCTCGCTGCATGGGCCAACCAGAATCAGGCCGTGTTGCTGAACATCCAGCGTCAGCCGGGTGCCAACGTGATCGAGGTGGTCGACCGCATCAAGGCGCTGCTGCCGAGCATCACCGATAATCTACCGGCCGGCCTTGATGTCACCGTGCTGACCGACCGCACCCAGACCATCCGCGCCTCGGTCACCGACGTGCAACACGAATTGCTCATCGCCATCGCCCTGGTGGTGATGGTGACGTTCCTGTTCCTGCGCCGCGCCAGTGCCACGATCATTCCGTCGGTGGCCGTGCCGCTGTCGCTGATCGGCACCTTTGGCGTGATGTATCTGGCCGGGTTCTCGGTGAACAACCTGACCCTGATGGCCCTGACCATTGCTAGCGGTTTCGTGGTCGACGATGCGATCGTCATGCTGGAAAACATTTCGCGCTTCATCGAAGAAGGCGACAGCCCGATGCAGGCCGCGCTCAAAGGCGCCAAACAGATCGGATTCACCCTGATCTCGCTGACTCTGTCGCTGATTGCGGTACTGATTCCGCTGCTGTTCATGGCCGATGTGGTCGGGCGCCTGTTCCGCGAATTCGCCATCACTCTGGCGGTAGCGATCCTGATTTCGCTGGTGGTTTCGCTGACTTTGACGCCGATGATGTGCGCGCGTCTGCTCAAGCGTGAGCCGGAAGAACACGAACAGGGCCGTTTCTACCGCGCCAGTGGTGCGGTGATTGACTGGATGATCGCCGAGTACGGGCGGATGCTGCGCTGGGTGCTCAAGCACCAGCCACTGACCTTGCTGGTGGCCATCGGCACGCTGGCGTTGACGGTGTTCCTCTATATGGTCGTGCCGAAGGGTTTCTTCCCGGTGCAGGACACCGGGGTGATTCAGGGTATTTCCGAGGCGCCGCAGTCGATTTCTTTCGCTGCCATGGGCGAGCGGCAACAGGCGCTGGCGAAAGTCATTCTCGAAGATCCGGCGGTGCAGAGCCTGTCGTCCTATATCGGGGTCGACGGCGATAACGCCACGCTCAACAGCGGGCGCCTGCTGATCAACCTCAAGCCCCATGGTGAGCGTGATCTGTCGGCCACTGAAGTGATCGCCCGTCTGCAACCGCAACTGGACAAACTGGTCGGTATTCGTCTGTTCATGCAGCCAGTCCAGGACCTGACCATCGAAGACCGCGTCAGTCGCACTCAGTATCAGTTCAGCATGTCCTCGCCGGATGCCGAACTGCTGAGCCAGTGGAGCGGGCGACTGGTCGAAGCGCTGGCCCAGCAGCCGGAACTGACCGACGTTGCCAGTGATTTGCAGGACAAGGGCTTGCAGGTCTATCTGGTGATCGACCGCGATGCCGCGTCACGCCTTGGTGTCTCGGTGGCGAACATCACCGATGCGCTGTACGACGCCTTCGGCCAGCGGCAGATCTCGACCATTTACACCCAGGCCAGCCAATACCGCGTGGTGCTGCAAGCCCAGGCCGGCGAGAAGATTGGCCCGCAGGCGCTGGACCAGATTCATGTCAAGACCACCGACGGTGCGCAGGTTCGCCTGTCGAGTCTGGCCCACGTCGAGGAACGTCAGGCGCAACTGGCGATCACCCACATCGGCCAGTTCCCGGCGGTGATGATGTCGTTCAATCTCGCGCCCGGTGTGGCGTTGGGGCATGCGGTCGACATTATCGAGCAGGTGCAGCAGGACATCGGCATGCCGGTCGGCGTGCAGACCCAGTTCCAGGGCGCTGCGGAAGCCTTCCAGGCCTCGTTGTCGAGCACCTTGCTGCTGATCCTGGCGGCGGTGGTGACCATGTACATCGTGCTAGGCGTACTGTACGAGAGCTACATTCACCCGATTACCATTCTTTCCACTTTGCCGTCGGCGGCAGTCGGCGCCTTGCTGGCGTTGCTGCTCAGTGGCAATGACCTGGGCATGATCGCCATCATCGGTATCATTCTGCTGATCGGCATCGTGAAAAAGAACGCGATCATGATGATCGACTTCGCCCTCGATGCCGAGCGCAATCAGGGAATGGCGCCGCAGGAGGCGATCTATCAGGCGGCACTGCTGCGCTTCCGGCCGATTCTGATGACCACCCTGGCAGCGCTGTTTGGTGCGGTGCCGTTGATGCTCGCTACCGGTTCCGGGGCTGAATTGCGTCAGCCGCTGGGGCTGGTGATGGTCGGCGGTTTGCTGGTGAGTCAGGTGCTGACGCTGTTCACCACGCCAGTGATTTACCTGTATTTCGACCGCCTCGGTCGGCGCTTTGGCAAGACCAATGCGGATGCCGAAGAGGTCTCGGTATGACTGTCCATACACATAACCCCTGTAGGAATGAGCCTGTTCGCGATGAGGCCAGCACCTGCAACATCAATGTAAACAGACACACCGCTATCGCTAGCAGGCTCACTCCTACAGGGGATTGGTGTGAAGTCGGAGTTTGTGGTCAATGAACCTCTCCGGTCCCTTCATCAAGCGCCCGGTGGCGACGATGCTGCTGAGCCTGGCGATCATGCTGCTCGGCGGCGTCAGCTTCGGTCTGTTGCCGGTTTCGCCATTGCCACAAATGGATTTCCCGGTGATCGTCGTACAGGCCAGCCTGCCCGGTGCCAGCCCGGAGGTCATGGCCTCGACGGTGGCGACGCCGCTGGAGCGCTCTTTCGGCGCGATCGCCGGCGTCAACACCATGAGCAGCCGTTCCAGTCAGGGCTCGACCCGGGTCATTCTGCAATTTGACCTCGACCGCGACATCAACGGCGCGGCGCGAGAAGTGCAGGCGGCGATCAACGCCTCGCGCAACCTGTTGCCGAGCGGTATGCGCAGCATGCCGACCTACAAGAAGGTCAACCCGTCGCAGGCGCCGATCATGGTGCTTTCGCTGACCTCCGATGTGCTGGAAAAAGGCCAGCTCTACGATTTGGCCTCGACCATTCTTTCCCAGAGTCTGTCGCAAGTGCAGGGCGTTGGTGAAGTACAGATCGGCGGCAGTTCGCTGCCGGCGGTGCGCATCGAACTTGAACCCCAGGCGTTGAACCAGTACGGCGTGGCGCTCGACGATGTGCGCAAGACCATTGCCGATGCCAACGTGCGCCGGCCCAAGGGTTCGGTTGAAGACAGCCAGCGCTTGTGGCAGATCCAGGCCAATGACCAGTTGGAGAAAGCCAAGGATTACGAATCACTGATCATCCACTATGCCGACGGCGCAGCGCTGCGTCTCAAGGACGTGGCCAAGGTCAGTGACGGCGTCGAAGACCGCTACAACAGCGGTTTCTTCAACGATGACGCAGCCGTGCTGCTGGTGATCAACCGCCAGGCTGGCGCCAACATCATCGAGACGGTCAACGAGATCAAGGCACAGTTGCCGGCACTGCAAGCGGTGTTGCCGGCCAGCGTGAAGCTGAATCTGGCCATGGACCGCTCACCGGTGATCAAGGCAACGTTGCACGAAGCCGAGATGACCCTGCTGATTGCCGTGGCGCTGGTGATTCTGGTGGTGTTCCTGTTCCTCGGTAACTTCCGCGCCTCGCTGATTCCGACATTGGCCGTGCCGGTGTCGCTGGTCGGCACCTTTGCGGTGATGTACCTCTATGGCTTCTCGCTGAACAACCTGTCGCTGATGGCGCTGATTCTGGCCACCGGTCTGGTGGTGGACGATGCCATTGTGGTGCTGGAGAACATCTCCCGGCACATCGATGAGGGCGTCAAACCGATGCAGGCCGCGTACCTCGGGGCCAAGGAAGTCGGTTTCACTTTGCTGTCGATGAACGTCTCGCTGGTGGCGGTGTTCCTGTCGATTCTGTTCATGGGCGGCATCGTCGAGAGCCTGTTCCGTGAGTTTTCCATCACCTTGGCCGCGGCCATCGTCGTGTCGCTGGTGGTTTCGCTGACGCTGACACCGATGCTCTGCGCCCGTTGGCTCAAGCCGCACACGCCGGGGCAGGAAAACCGCCTGCAACGCTGGAGTCGCCGCTGCAACGACTGGATGGTCGGCAAATATGCCACCAGCCTCGACTGGGTGTTGCGTCACCGGCGTCTGACCTTGTTCAGCCTGCTGATCACCGTCGCGGTCAACGTTGCGCTGTATGTCGTGGTGCCGAAAACTTTCATGCCGCAGCAGGACACCGGTCAATTGATCGGTTTCGTGCGCGGCGACGACGGCCTGTCGTTCAGCGTGATGCAGCCGAAAATGGAAATCTTCCGCCGCGCGGTGCTCAAGGACGAAGCAGTGGAAAGTGTGGCCGGGTTCATCGGTGGCGCCAACGGCACCAATAACGCTTTTATGCTGGTGCGTCTGAAGCCCATCAAGGAACGCAATCTGTCGGCGCAGAAAGTCATCGAGCGCATGCGCAAGGAAATGCCCAAGGTCCCCGGTGCGCAATTGATGCTGATGGCCGATCAGGACCTGCAATTTGGCGGCGGCCGCGAACAGACCACCTCGCAGTACAGCTACATTTTGCAAAGTGGTGATCTGGGCGAGTTGCGCAAGTGGTATCCGAAAGTGGTTGCCGCATTAAGGGCCTTGCCGGAGCTGACGGCGATTGACGCCCGAGAGGGCGCGGGTGCCCAGCAGGTGACGCTGATTGTCGACCGCGACCAGGCCAAACGACTCGGTGTCGACATGGACATGGTCACCGCCGTGCTGAACAACGCCTACAGCCAGCGGCAGATTTCGACGATCTACGACAGCCTCAACCAGTATCAGGTGGTGATGGAGGTCAATCCGAAATACGCTCAGGACCCGGTGACACTCAAGCAGGTGCAGGTGATCACCGCTGACGGTGCGCGGGTGCCGTTGTCGACGTTTGCTCATTACGAAAACAGCCTCGAAGACGACCGCGTCAGCCACGAAGGCCAGTTCGCCTCCGAAAGCATCGCCTTCGACATGGCCGAAGGTGTGACGGTAGAGCAGGGCGGTGCCGCCATCGAGCGGGCGATTGCCAAGGTGGGCTTGCCCGAAGACGTCATTGCGAAAATGGCCGGTACGGCCGACGCTTTTGCCGCGACGCAGAAGAGTCAGCCGTTCATGATTCTCGGGGCGCTGTTGGCGGTGTATCTGGTGCTGGGCGTGCTGTATGAAAGCTACATCCATCCGCTGACGATCCTGTCGACCCTGCCGTCGGCCGGCGTCGGTGCGTTGCTGTCGATCTATGCGCTGGGCGGCGAGTTCAGCCTGATCTCGCTGCTCGGGCTGTTCCTGCTGATTGGTGTGGTGAAGAAAAACGCCATTCTGATGATCGACCTTGCGCTGCAACTGGAACGCCATCAGGGCCTGTCGCCGCTGGAGTCGATTCGCAGTGCTTGCCTGCAACGGCTGCGGCCGATTCTGATGACCACGCTGGCGGCGATTCTCGGTGCCTTGCCGTTGCTGCTCGGCCGGGCTGAAGGCGCGGAAATGCGCCAGCCGCTGGGCCTGACCATCATCGGCGGGCTGATTTTCAGCCAGGTGCTGACGCTTTACACCACACCTGTGGTTCACCTCTCTCTCGACAAGCTGCGCCATCGTTTCAATAAATGGCGTGGCGTGCGCACTGACGCCGCTCTGGAAACTCCGCTATGACTGACCGTTCGCTTTTCAATCTGGCCACCGTTCGAGGCTCGCGTCTGCTGAGCCTGACACTGTGCGTGGCGATGCTCAGTGCCTGCGCTGTCGGCCCGGACTACCAGCGTCCGCAAACCGCTGAGATCACTCAGTACAAAGAAGCCGAGGGCTGGACCCAGGCCAACCCGAGCGATTCGCTGGCCCGGGGGGCGTGGTGGGAGTTGTACGGCGATCAACAGCTCAACGGCTTGATCGAACGGCTGAACAATTCCAACCAGACCGTGGCGCAATCCGAAGCGCAGTATCGCCAGGCGCAGGCCTTGGTGCGCAGTGCCCGTGGCGCGTTTTATCCCAAAGTAGATTTGAGTCTGGGCAAGACCCGCTCAAGCCAAGGCACCGGCAGCAGCAGTTCAAGTTTGAGCAGTTCTTCCAGCGGTATCCGCGACACATACAACGCTGAATTGGGCGTCAGTTGGGAGGCCGACGTGTGGGGCAAGCTGCGTCGCGGGCTTGAAGCCGATGAGGCCAGTGCCCAGGCCAGTTTTGCCGATCTGGCGGCCATGCGCCTGAGCCAGCAATCGGAGCTGGTGCAGAACTACCTGCAACTGAGGGTCATCGACCAGCAGAAACGCCTGCTCGAAGCCACAGTCGCCGCCTACGAACGCTCGCTGAAAATGACCCAGAACCAATACCGCGCCGGCGTCTCCGGGCGCGATGCAGTCGCCCAGGCGCAGACGCAACTGAAAAGCACCCAGGCCGATCTGGTCGACCTGATCTGGCAGCGTGCGCAATTCGAAAACGCGATTGCCGTGCTGACCGGTCAGGCGCCGGCGGACTTCAACATTGCCGAAGTGCAGACCATTCCAAAGCTGCCGCAGGTGCCGTTGAGCCTGCCCTCGCAATTGCTTGAGCGACGCCCGGACATTGCTTCGGCGGAGCGTTCGGTGATTGCCGCCAACGCCAACATCGGCGTGGCCAAAGCCGCGTATTACCCGGATCTGAGCCTGAGTCTGAGCGGCGGCTACAGCAGCAGTACCTCGCAGAACCTGATCAGCCTGCCGAACCGCTTCTGGTCGGTGGGGCCGAAACTGGCGCTGCCACTGTTTGACGGTGGCATTCGTTCGGCAGAAGTCGACCGCACCGAGGCGGTGTATGACCAGACTGTGGCCAAGTACCGGCAGACCGTGCTCGACGGTTTCCGCGAAGTGGAAAACTATCTGGTGCAGCTCAAGGTGTACGAAGACGAAGCGGCGGTGCGCCAGGAAGCGCTCGATGCGGCCCGCGACTCCCTGCGCCTGACGGAAAACCAGTACAAGGCCGGTTTGATTGCCTACATCGAGGTGGTGGTGGTGCAAGCCACGGCGCTGAGCAACGAACGCAGCGTGCTGAACATTCTGCAAAGCCGCTTGATTGCCAGCGTGCAATTGATTGCCGCGTTGGGCGGTGGCTGGGATGGGCAACTGGATGTCAGCGATAACACCCGCTGAAGGCTGGCTTCACTGATCGTTCCCACGCTCTGCGTGGGAATGCCTCAACGGACGCTCCGCGTTCGGCTTTGAAGGGACGCGGAGCGTCCCGGGCTGCATTCCTTTGCTGCGCGTGGGAACGATCAACGCGCCTTTTCGCGAGCGGGCTCGCTCCCAAAGTGAGTTGCGCAAGCTGCAGAAAGGCCGACTCCAGAGCCTTGTCGGACGATCGAACAAGCGTTTCATCGGGTTGATGGCCAATTGCTTACTTTGTCAGTGCGTTCTTCTGCGCAATCAGTACAATCGCCGCATTTGCCCGACCGGGAATGGACGCAATCCGCGTTGGGTGGCCACGAGAAATCCCATGCTCATCGGTAGTTATTCCTCCACCCTGGTTTTCATTTCGTTGTGTGTGGCGATTCTCGCTTCCTACACCGCGCTCGACCTTACCGGTCGCATTGCCACGGCCAAGGGTCGTGCGGTGCATTTCTGGACCGCCGGCGGGGCGTTTGCCATGGGCATCGGCGTCTGGTCGATGCACTTCATTGGCATGCTGGCCTTCAAACTGCCGATCGATCTGGGCTATGACATCACCCTGACGGCGCTGTCGTTGCTGATCGCGGTGTTGTCCTGCGGCTTCGCTTTGTGGCTGGTCAGCCAGCCAAAACTGCCGATTCTGCAACTGGCGTTCGACGCGCTGATCATGGGCGCCGGCATCAGTGCGATGCACTACACCGGGATGGCGGCGATGCGCATGACGCCCGGGATCGACTACGACCCGACGTTGTTTGGCGCTTCATTGCTCATCGCGGTGGGCGCATCGGCGGCGGCGCTGTGGATCGCCTTTCGTCTGCGTCAGCATTCGCCTTATGTGCGCCTGATTCGTGGCGGCGCGGCGATCATCATGGGTATCGCCATTGTCGGTATGCACTACACCGGCATGGCCGCCGCGCAGTTCCCTGACGGCAGTTTCTGTGGCGCCACCGTCAATGGCTTGAAGGGCAACGGCCTCGACAGCCTGGTGCTGATCACCACGTTGGCGGTGTTGTCGATTGCCTTGCTGACCTCGATTCTCGACGCACGCCTCGAAGCGCGTACCGCTGATCTCGCGCACTCGTTGACCGTGGCCAACCGCGAACTCACGCAACTGGCCCTGCACGACACCCTGACCGGTCTGCCGAACCGCATGTTGCTCGACGACCGGATCAATCAGGCGATGAAAAAGGTCCAGGAGCAGGGTGGCTGCTTTGCCTTGATGTTCATCGATCTGGATGGCTTCAAACCGGTCAACGATGCCTTTGGTCACCACATGGGCGATCAGTTGTTGCGCGAAGTGGGTGTGCGTCTGCGGGAGGACTTGCGCGGCCAGGACACACTGGCGCGGATCGGTGGCGATGAGTTCGTGTTGCTGGTGCGACTGAGCGAACCCAATGATGCGCTGGGGCTGGCGGCACGTCAGGTCGGCCTGATCGCGCAATCGTTCCGCGTCGCCGAACATGACTTGCAGATCTCTGCCAGCGTCGGCATCGCCCTGTATCCGGGCAACGGCCAGAACGCGCAGGAACTGCTGATGAACGCCGACGCGGCGATGTATCACGCCAAGGGCGGCGGCAAAAACGGTTACAGCTTTTTCGATGCGTCGATGAACAACAACGCGCGCAAGCAGTTGCAGTTGTTGCAGGACCTGCGTGCGGCGCTGGAACACAGTCAGTTCAGTTTGCATTACCAGCCCAAGTTCGACGCCGCCAATGGTCGTCCGGTCGGGGCCGAAGCGCTGCTGCGCTGGCAGCACCCGATCCACGGCATGCTGATGCCGGACAAGTTTATCGACCTGGCCGAGAAGTCCGGCCTGATCATCCCGATCGGCGACTGGGTGCTCAATGAGGCCTGTCGGCAGATGCGCGAGTGGTTCGTGCTCGGTTACACCGATTGGCGCATCGCCGTGAATCTGTCGGCGCTGCAGTTCTGCCACTCCGGGCTGGTGCGCAGCGTGGCCAAGGCATTGGCCACTCACCACCTGCCGGCGAACAGCCTGACCCTGGAAATCACCGAAACCACGGCCATGAGCGATGCCGATGCGAGCATGACGGTGTTGCAGGAGTTGTCGGACATGGGCGTCGATCTGTCGATCGATGACTTTGGCACCGGTTATTCCAGCCTGATGTACCTCAAGCGTCTGCCGGCCAACGAGCTGAAGATCGACCGTGGCTTTGTGCGCGATCTGGAACATGACAGCTATGATGCGGCGATTGTCTCGGCGATTGTCGCGTTGGGGCAGGCGCTCGGTTTGCGGATTGTCGCTGAAGGTGTCGAAACCGGGGTGCAGCAGGCGTTCTTGACGCAGCTGGGTTGTGATTCGCTGCAGGGTTATCTGCTGGGGCACCCGATGCCGGCGGACAAATTCATACAGGATATTGCGCGCAGTCAGGCACTGGTGGCGGTCTGATCGACCGCGTTATCGTTCTTCGCGAGCAAGCTCGCTCCCACATTGGCTGTGTGAACAACACAGAACCCTGTGGGAGCGAGCTTGCTCGCGAAGGCGTCTGCCCAGACACCACAGACTCCATGCAAAACCCGTCAATGGCGGTTATTCTTCCTCCCGACTGTTACGTGTGCATCGGGGGAGAAAGGCCAGCATGGATAAAGTCATTGTGATCACCGGAGGCGGGCGCGGGATTGGCGCCGCTACGGCGCTGTTGGCTGCCGAGCAAGGCTATCGGATCTGCATCAACTATCAGTCGGATGAACAGGCTGCGCAAAACGTGCTGGAGCAAGTCCGCGCATTGGGCGCCCAAGCCATCGCCGTGCGCGCCGACGTCAGCATCGAAGACGAGGTGATCGCGCTGTTCCAGCGGGTCGACACCGAGTTGGGCCGGGTCACCGCACTGGTGAACAACGCTGGCACCGTCGGGCAAAAGTCGCGGGTCGACGAAATGTCCGAATTCCGTATTCTGAAAATCATGAAAACCAATGTCCTGGCACCGATCCTCTGCGCCAAGCACGCGATCCTGCGCATGTCGCCCAAGCACGGCGGGCAGGGCGGCAGCATCGTCAACGTGTCGTCGGTGGCCTCGCGTCTTGGTTCGCCCAACGAATACGTTGATTACGCCGCGTCCAAAGGTGCGCTCGATACCTTCACCATCGGTTTGTCCAAGGAAGTGGCGGGCGAGGGGATTCGGGTCAACGCGGTGCGCCCGGGTTACATCTATACCGATTTCCACGCCTTGAGCGGCGATCCGGATCGGGTCAGCAAGCTTGAATCGGCGATTCCGATGGCCCGTGGCGGGCGGCCGGATGAAGTGGCGGAGGCGATTGTCTGGTTGTTGTCGGATAAGGCTTCGTATGCGACCGGGACGTTTGTTGATTTGGGGGGGGGGCGTTAATTCAGCGGTGGCCGCTCTGGCCCCATCGCGAGCAGGCTCACTCCTACAATTGGAATACGTTCCCCTGTAGGAGTGAGCCTGCTCGCGATAGCTATTGGTGGGGCAGTACAAACCTGTCAGAACGACCGCACAATCCGCCCCAACGTCTCCATTGCCTTCTCCGAGTCCTCCGTCCACGGGCTGCCATAATTCAACCGAATACAATTCCTGAACCGCTGCGTCGGCGAGAAAATCGGCCCCGGGGCGATGCTGATGCCCTGCGCCAGTGCCATCTGAAACAACTTCAGCGAATCCATCTGCGGCGGCAATTCCAGCCACAAAAAGTAACCGCCGGCCGGTTGGCTGACCCGCGTCTGAGCCGGAAAATAACGGGCAATCGCAGCGAGCATCGCGCTCTGCTGTTCTTCCAGTGCGTAGCGCAGTTTGCGCAGATGCCGGTCATAGCCGCCGTGCTGCAGGTAGTCGGCAATCGCTGCCTGCGCCGGCATCGAGGCGCACAGCGAGGTCATCAGTTTCAGCCGTTCGATTTTCTGCGCGTAGCGTCCGGCGGCAACCCAGCCGATGCGGTAGCCGGGGGCCAGGCTCTTGGCGAACGAGCCGCAGTGCATCACCAGACCTTCTGTGTCGAAGGCCTTGGCCGGTTTCGGCGCCTGCTGACCGTAATAGAGTTCGGCGTAGACATCGTCTTCGATCAGCGGCACCTGATGAAGGCGTAGCAGTTCGACCAGTTCCTGTTTCTTCGCCTCGGGCATGGTGGCGCCCATCGGGTTCTGGAAACTGGTCATGCACCAGCAGGCCTTGATCGGGTGACGTTCCAGGGTTTGCGCAAGGACGCCAAGGTCGATGCCGTCGCGCGGATGCACGGGGATTTCCACGGCTTTGAGTTTCAACCGTTCCAGCACTTGCAGGCTGGCGTAGAAGGCCGGGGCTTCGATGGCCACCAGATCGCCGGGCTCGGTCACCGCTTGCAGGCACAGGTTCAGCGCTTCGAGCGCGCCGTTGGTGATCAGCAATTCTTCCATCGGCAGCATCAAGCCACCGACCATATAGCGCAGGGCGATCTGCCGGCGCAGTTGCGGATTGCCCGGCGACATGTCGGTGACGACCATGCGCGGATCCATCTCGCGGGCAGCGCTGGCCAGCGAGCGCGACAGGCGTTGCAGCGGGAACAGGGTGGGGCTGGGGAATGCCGAACCGAAGGGCACGGTGCTCGGGTCCTTGATCGAATCGAGGACCGAGAACACCAGTTCACTGACGTCGACTTCGGTGGAGTCGTTTACGTGACTACTGATCACCGGCTCCGAGAACGGGCTCGGCGCGTGGGTGTTGACGAAGTAGCCGGAGCGCGGTCGGGCGCGGATCAGGCCGCGGCGTTCGAGCAGGTAATAGGCCTGGAACACCGTGGATGGGCTGACCCCGTAGGTCTGGCTGGCGTAACGCACCGAAGGCACGCGCTGGCCGGGGCCGAGGACGCCGGAGCGGATCAGTTCAGCGATGTCGTCGGCGAATTTTTCGTAGCGTTTCATCGAGTACCTTGGTGCTGGTGGTATTGAGGTGTGTCAGGGAGGAAGCCCTCACCCTAGCCCTCTCCCAGAGGGAGAGGGGACTGATCGGGGGATGCTTGTGAACTACACCGACCTGAAAGTGCTTCGCTGAATCCGTAATCGATTCGGCCCGAAAGTGCTTCGCCGTAATCGACTCGGCCTGAAAGTGCTTTGCTGAATCCATAATCGACTCGGTCTGTCAGGTCGGTGTATAGCGACAGACACCTCGGTCGGCCCCCTCTACCTCTGGGAGAGGGCTGGGGTGAGGGAGCGGATTCTAAGGGATCAACGATTCATCGGCGCAACAAACCTGCTCTTCGCCACGCTGTAGACTTCAGGCTCATCACTGTCGGCAATCTTGAAACTCAAGGTCTGCGAGCTGCTGGCCGGGCGTTCCGTGGTCATCGCCACCGACACCGGCACATCAACAATTTCCCCCGGCGCCAGGCTCAACTCGGTCTTGCCCTGCAACTGGAAGCCGTCGCCATCGACCAGGCTGAGGTTGTAGTCCTGACGCTGCTGGGTCTTGTTGATGACTTTAAGGCTATAGATGTTTTCGATCTGGCCCTGACCGTTCTCGCGGAACAAGCCGCGATCCTTGGTCACGTCCAGCGAGACCATCGGCCGCTCAACCAACGCCAATGCCAGTGCGCCGATCATCGCCACCAGCACCACGGTGTAACCAATCAAACGCGGACGCAGCAGGTGGGTCTTGCCGCCCTGCAATTCACGCTCGGAACTGTAGCGGATCAGGCCGCGCGGGTAGTTCATCTTGTCCATGATCGAGTCACAGGCGTCGATGCACGCCGCGCAACCGATGCATTCCATTTGCAAGCCGTCACGAATGTCGATGCCGGTCGGACAAACCTGCACGCACAATTGGCAGTCGATGCAATCACCCAGGCCGGCTTCAACGGGTTTCACGTCGCGTTTACGCGGGCCACGGTTTTCGCCGCGCGCCACGTCATAGGAAATCGCCAGGGTGTCCTTGTCGAACATCACGCTCTGGAACCGCGCATACGGACACATGTGCATGCACACCGCTTCACGCAGCCAACCGGCGTTGATGTACGTGGCAGCAGTGAAGAACAGCACCCAGAACAGGCTGACGCCGCCGATCTGCATCGTCAGCAGTTCTTCGGCCAGTGGCCGGATCGGCGTGAAGTAACCGACAAAGGTCAGGCCGGTCAGCACGCTGATTGCCAGCCACAGGGTGTGCTTGGCCGCGCGCCGTGCCAGTTTGTTCAGGCTCCACGGCGCGGCCTGCAGTTTGATGCGTTGATTGCGTTCGCCTTCGGTGATCTTCTCGCACCACATGAAGATCCATGTCCACGAACTCTGCGGGCAGGTGTAGCCGCACCAGACCCGGCCGGCGAACACGGTGATGGCGAACAATCCAAACGCGGCAATGATCAGCAGCGCCGAGAGCAGAATGAAATCCTGCGGCCAGAACGTCGCGCCGAAGATGTGGAATTTGCTTTCGGAAAGATCCCAGAGCACCGCCTGACGTCCGCCCCAGTTCAGCCACACGGTGCCGAAAAACAGCACGAACAGAAATCCCGCGCCGCTCATGCGCAGGGTGCGGAACAGGCCGGTGAAGCTTCGGGTATGGATCTGGTTGTCACTGGACTTGGCCGTCGCCTTCATTGGGCGTGCGGGCACACTTTTGATAGTTGGAGATGCTTCTACGGTTCGGACGGGGATTTGTTCGCTCATGGTCATTCGCTCATCAGCCTCCATCAGGCCAGAGCACTATGAGCGTCGATCTGTTTGCATAACAGACTCAGGTATTTGAATAAAAAGCGGATCAGATGCGATTTGGCACAGCGTCTGCGACAACTTGAAGCAGCCCGAAAACAAAGGCGCAAACGCCTATAACAGACGTTTGCGCGGGGTGTTGATCAAGGTCAGTCAAACCACCGAATCACTGTCTTCGGCTTTCAGGTGTTTGCGTCCGTCCTTGGCGCCGGCGACGGTCAAGGCGTCAGCTTCAACCTCGGTGATGTAAACGCGCCGGCCTTCTATTTCCACGAACGACATGGCTTTGTCGCTATCGGTCTTGACTTCCAGGGTGTCGCAAATGCGGATTTCCTCGCCATTCTCGACGGTGAAAAAGCACACTTTTTGTTCGGGATTGGATTCATCGACTCGAAGGGGCATGAGGGCAGTCCTTTTTTCAGGGGGGTCTGCAAGGTTAGGGCGCGCGGTTCGCTGATCGTTCTGCGCAACTGATTAATGGTCGCCGCTGTCCATCCTTTATAGACCCTTGGAAAGGACTGCCGGATGAACGCGTGGTGGCATGAAGTGTGGGAAACCCTGCAGGCGGAATTCGCCGACGTCGGCGATGCCTCGCAACTGACGCGGATTACCGTGCGCCTGCTGATGGCGGCGATCCTGGGTGGCATTCTCGGGTTCGAGCGCGAACACAAAGGCAAGGCCGCCGGGGTGCGCACACATATGCTGGTGGCGCTGGGCGCGGCGTTGTTTGTACTGGTGCCGCAGACGTCGGGGGCAGAGTCGGATGCGATGAGTCGCGTGGTGCAAGGGGTGATTGCCGGGATCGGCTTTCTCGGTGCCGGGACTATCTTGAAAAACAAGGAAGGCGATGAAGGTCATGTCAAAGGCCTGACCACGGCTGCAGGGCTGTGGATGACGGCGGCCATTGGCGTCGCGACCGGGTTGGGCAGGGAAGCGACGGCGCTGCTCAGTACCTTGCTGGCGCTGGGAATTTTCAGCGTGATGCCGCGCATCGTGAAGCTTTTTGAAAAGGAAGAGGAGAAGACTGATGACCACTGACTGATCGTTGCCACGTTGATCGTTCCCACGCTCTGCGTGGGAATGCCTCAATGGACGCTCCGCGTCCACTTTGGGACGCGGAGCGTCCCGGGCTGCATTCCCACGCGGAGCATGGGAACGATCAGTTAGACGATCACTGGAGGCATCGTGCTCGGCGGTTCTTCTTTGGGCGGTGGCGTGGTGCCGGGCGGTTCCTGCTCCGGAACCGGTTGCGGCTCGGTCTCGGGCAGGGTGGGTTTGTCGATATTCGGATCAGGCGTTTCGGCCGGAATCGGGATGTTCATCTGATGACCTCCGTGTGGCACATGGCGTGAGAAGTGCTTAAGTGGATTGACCACCCTGCGCGCAATTCGATCCGCTTTTCTGACACGGCAATTTCATCTGAACTTTTCCCGGCGTCGGTCGCTCGGAACCTAAGTGAGTTCATTTCGGGGCAGGTGCTTCGTTGTGAATACTGATCCGGCACAAGAGCGTCCTTGGGGCGTTAAGGAGAGATGCTCAATGACTGCTGAAAGACCCTCTGAACTGAGCTACAACCCGCACATGCCGCTGTCGCAGGCGTTGCTGCTGCCGCGCATTGTCATTGAAAACACCATGCCGACCCTCGAAGGCGGGCAGTTCGCCGTGAAGTCGATCGCCGGCCGTGAAGTGGTGGTCACCAGCAAGGTATTTGCCGACGGTCACGACAAACTGGCCGTACGCATCCGCTGGCGCGAGGAAGGCGAGGAAACCTGGCAGACCGAGGTCATGTCCGATCAGGGCAATAACGGCTGGCAAGGCCAGTTCCGCCCCGAAAAGCAGGGGCGTTTCCTGTATTGCATCGAAGCGTGGATCGATCACTTCGCCAGTTTCCAATATGAACTGGAGAAGAAACACAGCGCCGCGGTACCGGTGTCGCTGGAGTTGCAGGAAGGCCGGAGCATGGTGCAACAGGCCGCCGAACGCAGTGAGGGTCAGCTCAGCGAACAGCTCGCGGCGTTGCACCACGAATTGTCCGGGCTGCTCGAAACCGAGCAGGTCGCACTGTTTCTGCACTCGCGCAGTGCGCAATTGATGGCTGAAGCCGATCACCGCGCCTACCTGAGCGTCAGTCCCGAGTTCCCCATGGACGTCGAACGTGAACTCGCCGAGTTTGCCAGTTGGTACGAGCTTTTTCCGCGCTCGATCACCGACGATCCAAGCCGACACGGCACCTTTAATGACGTGCACGCGCGCTTGCCGATGATTCAGGACATGGGCTTCGACGTGCTGTACTTCACGCCGATCCACCCGATCGGCCGCGCCCATCGCAAGGGCCGCAACAACTCATTGACCGCTGGCCCCGACGATCCCGGCAGCCCTTATGCGATCGGTAGCGAAGAGGGCGGTCACGAGGCGATTCACTCGCAACTCGGCACCCGCGAAGACTTCCGCCGACTGGTGGCCGCTGCCGCCGATCATGGGTTGGAAATCGCTCTCGATTTTGCCATCCAGTGTTCGCAGGATCACCCGTGGCTCAAGCAGCATCCGGGTTGGTTCAACTGGCGCCCCGACGGCACGATCAAATACGCCGAGAACCCGCCAAAGAAATATCAGGACATCGTCAACGTCGACTTCTATGCGCCGGACGCCATTCCGAGCCTGTGGGTCGAGTTGCGCGACATCGTCATCGGTTGGGTCGAGGAAGGTGTGAAGATCTTCCGCGTCGACAATCCCCACACCAAACCGCTGCCGTTCTGGCAATGGCTGATCGCCGATGTGCGCGCGCTGTACCCGGAAGTGATCTTTCTCGCCGAGGCCTTCACCACGCCGGCAATGATGGCGCGGCTGGGCAAGGTCGGTTACACGCAGAGCTACACCTATTTCACCTGGCGCAATTCCAAGGCTGAGCTGGCCACGTATTTCACTGAACTGAATGAATCGCCATGGCGCGAGTGCTATCGGCCGAATTTCTTCGTCAACACGCCGGACATCAATCCGGCGTTTCTGCACGAATCCGGGCGTCCGGGGTTTCTGATCCGCGCCGCGCTGGCAACCATGGGCTCGGGCTTGTGGGGCATGTATTCAGGGTTCGAACTGTGCGAGTCGGCGCCGGTGCCGGGCAAAGAGGAATACCTCGATTCGGAGAAGTACGAGATCCGCGTCCGCGACTTCACCGCGCCCGGCAACATCATTGCCGAGATCGCCCAGCTCAACCGCATCCGCCGACAGAACCCGGCGCTGCACACGCATCTGGGGCTGAAGGTCTACAACGCATGGAACGACAACATTCTGTATTTCGGCAAGCGCAGTTTTGACGGCAGCAATTTCATCCTGGTGGCGGTCAGCCTTGATCCGCACAACGTGCAGGAGGCGAATTTCGAACTGCCGCTGTGGGAAATGGGCCTGCCCGACGATGCGACGACCCACGGCGAAGACCTGATGAACGGGCATCGCTGGGATTGGCATGGCAAATACCAGTTCATGCGCCTGGACCCGGCGTATCAGCCGTTTGGCATCTGGCGAATCACCGCTACGTAATGATCGTTCCCACGCTCTGCGTGGGAATGCATCCCGGGACGCTCCGCGTCCCAGAAACGGACGCAGAGCGTCCATGGCGGCATTCCCACGCAGAGCGTGGGAACGATCATCGTGGGGCGCTTTTAAAGCATTCAGCAGGAGTTTCACATGGCGAAGAAACCCAAGGCAGCCACCTTTATCAAAGACCCGCTCTGGTACAAGGACGCGGTGATCTATCAAGTTCACGTCAAATCGTTTTTCGACTCCAACAATGACGGGATCGGCGACTTTCCGGGCCTGATCGCCAAACTCGATTACATCGCCGACCTCGGCGTCAATACCATCTGGCTGTTGCCGTTCTATCCCTCGCCACGTCGCGACGACGGCTACGACATCGCCGAATACCGCGGCGTGCATAGCGATTACGGGACCATGGCCGACGCCAAGCGCTTTATCGCCGAAGCGCACAAGCGCGGCTTGCGGGTGATCACTGAGCTGGTCATCAACCACACCTCGGACCAGCACCCGTGGTTCCAGCGTGCGCGCAAGGCCAAGCCCGGCTCGGCGGCACGGGACTTCTATGTGTGGTCGGATGACGATCAGAAGTACGACGGTACCCGAATCATTTTCCTCGACACGGAAAAATCCAACTGGACCTGGGACCCGGTCGCTGGCCAGTACTTCTGGCACCGTTTCTATTCGCACCAGCCCGACCTGAATTTCGATAACCCGCAAGTGATGAAAGCCGTGCTCTCGGTGATGCGCTACTGGCTGGACATGGGCATCGACGGTCTGCGTCTTGACGCGATCCCTTACCTGATCGAGCGCGACGGCACCAACAACGAAAACCTGCCCGAGACCCACGACGTCCTCAAGCAGATCCGCGCCGAGATCGACGCCAATTACCCCGACCGCATGCTGCTCGCCGAAGCCAATCAATGGCCGGAAGACACTCAGCTGTACTTCGGTGATACCGATGCCGCGGGCCTCAACGGTGACGAATGCCACATGGCGTTTCACTTCCCGCTGATGCCGCGCATGTACATGGCGCTGGCCCAGGAAGATCGCTTCCCGATCACCGATATTCTGCGCCAGACCCCAGAAATTCCTGCCAATTGCCAGTGGGCGATTTTCCTGCGCAACCACGATGAGCTGACGCTGGAAATGGTCACCGACAAAGAACGTGACTATCTATGGAATTACTACGCCGCTGACCGCCGTGCGCGGATCAATCTCGGCATTCGCCGGCGTCTGGCGCCGTTGATGGAGCGCGATCGCCGCCGCATTGAATTGCTCAACAGTTTGCTGCTGTCGATGCCCGGCACGCCGACGTTGTATTACGGCGATGAGATCGGCATGGGCGACAACATTTACCTTGGCGACCGCGATGGCGTGCGTACGCCGATGCAATGGTCAATCGACCGCAACGGCGGCTTTTCCCGCGCCGACCCGGCGAGTCTGGTGCTGCCGCCGATCATGGACCCGCAGTACGGCTATCTGTCGGTCAACGTCGAAACCCAGTCCGGCGACCCGCATTCGCTGCTCAACTGGACCCGTCGTCTGCTGGCGGTACGCAAGCAGTCCAAGGCCTTCGGCCGTGGCACCTTGAAAATGCTCTCGCCGAACAACCGTCGCGTGCTGGCTTACACCCGCGAATTCACCGATGCCGACGGCAAACACGAAATCATCCTGTGCGTGGCCAACGTTTCGCGCAGTGCGCAAGCGGTGGAGCTGGACCTGTCGGCCTACGTCGGCATGGTGCCGGTGGAGATGCTTGGCGGTAATGCGTTCCCGCCGATTGGCCAGTTGAATTTCCTCCTGACCCTGGCGCCGTACGGTTTCTACTGGTTCGCCCTAGCCGCAGAAAACCAGATGCCGAGCTGGCACGTGGAGCCGGCGCAGAGCCTGCCGGACTTCACCACGCTGGTGCTGAAAAAACGCATGGAAGAACTGCTCGAAGCGCCGTCGCGCACGACGCTGGAGCAAAGCATTCTGCCGAGCTGGCTGCAAAATCGCCGCTGGTTCGCCGGCAAGGACGCGGCCATCGAAAAGGTGCATCTGGCCTATGGCGTGCGCTTCGGCGATGCGCAGCATCCGGTGCTGCTCAGCGAAATCGAAGTCACCAGCGGCGGGCAGACCAGTCGCTATCAACTGCCGTTCGGCTTTATTGCCGAAGATCAGGTTGGCCCGGCGTTGCCGCAGCAATTGGCTCTGTCCCGTGTAAGACGCGTGCGACAGGTCGGCTTGATCACCGACGCGTTCAGCCTTGAAGCGTTTGTTCGCGCGGTGCTGCAAGGCATGCAAAACAACACCGTACTGGAGTCGAGCGAGGGCGAAATCCGCTTTGCGCCGACGCCGCATCTGGAAAAACTCGGGTTGGGTGCAGAGTCGGAGGTGCGTTATCTGTCCGCCGAGCAATCGAACAGTTCGGTGGTGATCGGCAACAGCCTGGTGCTCAAGCTGATACGTAAAGTCGCTTCTGGCGTACACCCGGAACTGGAGATGAGCGCTTACCTGACCCAGGCCGGATTTGCCAATATCTCTCCGCTGCTCGGCTCGGTTATCCGCCGCGACGCCAAGGGCGAAGACAATCTGCTGATGATCGCCCAAGGCTATCTAAGCAATCAGGGCGACGCCTGGGAATGGACGCAAAACAACCTCGAACGAGCGCTGCGCGATGAACTGGCGGACGCCATGTCCGAGCAGGAACAGCATTACAACGCCCTCGGTGAGCTGAGGGATTTTGCCGGGATGCTTGGGCAGCGTCTGGGCGAGATGCATCAAATGCTTGGCGCGCCTACGGACAATGCCGATTTCGCACCGCAGGTGTCGACGGCCAAGGACATGCAGGCGACGGGCAAGGATGTCGTGGCCCAGGTCGAGCATGCTTTGAAACTGCTCAAGCAGCATCAGGGTGAACTCAGCGCAGCGGATCAGAAACTGGTCAAACGCCTGGTCGACGAGAAGAAAACCATCCTCGCCCATGTGCAGGATCTGGCGAAGAAAGCCGTCGGCGGTTTGCGCATTCGCGTCCATGGCGATCTGCATTTGGGCCAGGTACTGGTGATCAAGGGCGATGCCTATCTGATCGACTTCGAGGGTGAACCCGCGCGGCCATTGAGCGAGCGGCGTGGCAAACACAGTCCGTACAAAGATGTCAGCGGCGTGCTGCGCTCGTTCGATTACGCGGCGGCAATGACCATCAACGTGCACAACGTTGACCACAGCGCCGAGTCTGAAACCGCGCGGCGTCTGGTCGCCGAGCGTTATCTGCGTGAGGCCCGTGAGGCATTTGTTCAGGCATATCGCCGCGCGGCAGCTAGTCTTGATCATGCCTGGCAAGATCCTGAAGGTGCCGACGCCGCGCTGGCGTTGTTCGGCCTGGAGAAGGCGGCCTATGAAGTGGCCTATGAAGCCGAAAATCGCCCCACGTGGCTGCCCGTGCCGTTGCACGGTTTGTATGGGTTATTGACGGGGCTTAAACCCTTTTCCGATC